>Ga0136559_1000774_pt1 | contig 10820 bp, 10 predicted proteins | sample AntRauMeHopE1496_FD_104633 | JGI IMG/M metagenome (GOLD analysis project Ga0136559, IMG submission 104633) | Saline lake microbial communities from Rauer Islands, Antarctica - Metagenome Hop E1 #496 | ecosystem: Environmental > Aquatic > Non-marine Saline and Alkaline > Saline | place... | reverse complement strand
GGTTGCTGCAACAGTCGAGCTAAAGAACACGTCGACGGCGTCACGATCTCCACCGGGAATTAAAGAACCAATGCCTCGACCTAGACCGCCCCTGCGCTCCGACTTTTTTTCACTCATTCTTAGTTCCCCCGCTGGGCTAGTTCGATTGCGGCCTCTTGATAGGCAAGAGAGCCGATGTTCTTTGGATCATAACTTATTGCCGTTTGGCCAAAACTCGGTGCTTCCGAAAGCCTTACCGATCTCGGGATGGTGGCGTTTAGGGTTTCGGCGGGGAAAAATTTGCGAACCTCAGCTGCCACGTCAGTGCTCAGATTGGTTCGGTTATCAAACATAGTTAGCAAGATGCCGCCGACCACAAGAGCCGGGTTCAAGGCTCGTTTCACGCGTTCGATGTTCGACATCAGCTGAGTTACCCCCTCAAGCGCGTAGTACTCGCACTGAATTGGAACTAGCACCTCGGTGGCAGCGCACAGAGCGTTTATGGTTAGAAGACCTAGGCTTGGTGGCGAATCAATAAAAACAAAATCTAACCTTGGGTTCTGCGAATCTAAATATTCTTGGAGCTTCAGCTTTAGGACCTGCTCTCGGTTATCAAACGACACCATCTCGATCTCAGCGCCGGCGAGATTTATAGTGGCAGGCAGGCAGAAAAGGTTTTGGTGCTCTGGGCTCTGAACCACCGCCTGCGCCATCTCGAGGCCATCTACCAAAACCTCAAAGCTGCCCCGAACTGAGTTGTGGTGCTCGATACCCAGTGCAGTTGAGGCATTGCCCTGCGGGTCAAGGTCGATCACCAAAACTCGCATTCCTTTTCTGGCCAGTGAAGATGCCAGGTTCACCGCCGTGGTCGTTTTACCGACCCCACCCTTTTGGTTTGAAATAGTAATCACACGAGTCTTGATCGGCGCGGAAAGCTGAACCTCAGCCACGCGCTTGGCTCTTTCGGTGGTCTGGGTCATCTCTCGCAGAAGCGGAGTATTCGGCATATTATTGAAAATCACGCGCTATCCTCGGCCAATGTTTCACGTGAAACATTCACGATATTTTTGGTGTCTAAGCCCAACCATCCGGTTGGGGTGGGAGTTTGTTCTTGCCGACTATTCGGAAAGCCGAGAGTAGGAAAGACGGATTTGATGGCTTGCGCAGTGCTCTCAGCTGGTTGCTCAACCACATTTACTCCAATCATCGCAGCCTAACTCTTACCACCGTCGCGGTTTCGGGTGCCCTACCAAGGCCAAGCGTAATGATTTCTGGTTCGCCATATCCGAGTCTTTTGAGTCTCGGTGTGGCTTCCTCGATTTCAATTGGTGCTCTTGAGCCCTTCATGGCCAAAACGGTTTGCAGCTCCGAACCTCGCAGCAGCGGGGTCAAAAGCTTGAGCAACTTATCCAAAGCAGCTACAGCTCTCGCGGTAACGATATCAAAGTCTGTTTGCATCACATCTTCGGCGCGCATTCGAACCACATCCACGTTGCTGAGCCCCAGCTCCCGAACTACTTCGACAAGCCAGTTAGCTCTGCGCTCCATGGGCTCAATCAGCGTGAACTCGGTATTCGGCATTGCTATGGCCATGGGTATGCCAGGCAGGCCAGCCCCGGAACCTACATCAGCTACTTTTGCGCCATCGGGCACAAGCTCCACTAAGAGTGCGCTATTGAGCACGTGACGGCTCCAAATTTTGGATAGTTCGCGAGGACCCAAAAGGCCGAAGGTGTCAGAATCGGTAGCTAACCGCTCGGTGTATGCGCGAGCTAATTCGATGCGATTGCCAAAAAACTCAACGGCAAAGGGGGGTTCGGCCTCAATTTTATCTTCACCTAAAATTTTGTGCCCCCTAATGTTTCACGTGAAACATTAAGCCTTTCGCACGACTATGTGACGTTCCTTGCCAGCGCCTTCAGACTCGGATATAAATCCGGCCTCAGAGACCATGTCGTGCACGAGCTTGCGATCGTAGGAAGACATTGACTTAAGGTGCTGTTCCTTATCGGATTCCTCAAGCTTTGCAATAGTGCGATCTACCAACTGCTTGAGTTGTTCGGTCTTTTTCGCCCTCGACCCGCCGACGTCGAGTATTAATCTACTCATTTGACCAGTTTTGGTTTGAACCGCAATTCTGGTGAGCTCTTGAAGTGCGTCTACCGTATTGGGATCTGAGATCTTGCTTAGATTTGAATCACCTTCGCTCGATACACTGAGGTACACACGCTCTTGCCTAAACTCAATCTCCAGATCACCATCGAGGTCTGCGGAATCCAGGAACTCTTCAATGAAATCTGCGGCGATTTCGCCCTCTTGCTCTAGTTCTTGCTCAGTTGTCATCTACTTCTTCTTTTTCTTGGCTCGGTTTTTGGAAACTGGTTGGACTCGCTGTGGTGGCTTTTCTTCTTCTGCTTCGTCGGCGGCCTCGATGGCTTTGGGCTCTTCGCGAGTTATCTTGCCCTTTTTGACTAGCCGGTCCTCGCGAGCCTCATGGGCTGGCGATCCAGGGGTTGGCATGTTTCGAATCACTACAAACTGCTGGCCCATGGTCCAGAAGTTTGAAACCAACCAGTAGGTCATGACACCCAGTGGGAAAGTCAGCCCCGAGAACAAGAAGACCAGAGGAAGCGCATAAAGCATTATCTTCTGGGTCTGCATGAACTGGCTGTTCTGAGTAGCAGGATTCTGGTTCTTGGACATGATCTGCTTTTGAGTGATGAACTGCGATGCAGACATCAGCACAATCATAATTCCAGCAATGATTTTCACATTTACATCATCACTACCGAAAAAAGTCGCGGATAACTTGGCGCCGAATATTTCAGCCTGGGAGAAAGAGCTGGCCAAGCCCTTGACCATTGACCCGACTCCGGCGAGATCCTGCTGAGCAGTGTTCAGAACTATAAACAAACTAAAGAAGATCGGCATTTGCAACAACACGGGAAGACATGAGCTCAAAGGGTTAGACCCGGTCCGCTTATAAAGAGCCATCTGCTCTTTAGCAAACCGCTCTTTTGATTCTCTATCGGTTTTGCCCTTGTACTTCTTTTGGAGTTTCTGCAGCTCAGGCTGAACCAGCATCATGTTTCGCGTGCTCTTAATCTGCTTCACAAAAATAGGAATTAGAGCCGCCCGGACGACTAAAACGAGACCGACAATGGCCAAAACCCAGGAGATTCCTGACGCGGAGGCAATACCAACTCCCACAAACAGGTTGTGGAAGGTAACGAGAATTAACTCAATTACCCATTTGATTGGCCATAACAGATCCAATGCCTACCTCGAACTCTCTTGTGTGTTTAGACTCACAAATCCTAGCTTGCTTACCAAAAGGTAGTTGGGGCCGGGTCGCACTTCATCAACTCCGCCTTGAGACCAAGGATTACAGCGTAAAACCCTCCAAACGGTCAGGACAGTGCCAATAACCACCCCCCTTTGCTGAACCGAGTGAAGCCCGTAACCCGAGCAACTCGGGTAATACCGACAAACATCACCATAAAGCGGTGAAATCAACTTTCTGTAAATACCGATTAGCCCGGCTAGGACATTTCTAGGTAATAACCAAATAAAGCTCGCGTATTTCAATTACTCGCCTTTTTTATTAGCGATGAGATAGAGGTAAGAAATTCCGAGTAAGACGCTTTTGCAGATCCGGGACGAAGACGCAGCACGGCGCTCAGGCTGACTGGTTGCGACATCATTATTTCAACCAAAGCCGAACGCGCTCGGCGTTTTAGCAGGTTTCTTTGGACGGAGCCGCCCACGGCCCTTGAGACCACAATCGCGAATTTGGGCTGGTCGGAATTTAAGTAGTGAAGAGTCAAATGTTGGTTGGAGGTTCTCAAACCGAGTTTGACAACCTCGCGAATCTCATCGCCTCCGGTGAGGCGGAGGCCTCGAGACAACAAGTTACTGGGCCTAGGCGCTCAGTTCTGAGCGACCCTTACGACGACGAGCTGCCAGGATGGCACGGCCTGCTCTAGTGTGCATGCGAGCACGGAAGCCGTGCTTCTTCGCACGGCGGCGGTTATTCGGTTGAAAAGTGCGCTTACTCACGTTAGAAATCTCCCTGGATCAATTGGACCCTAAAAGGTGCCCAAGACAACTACAGTAATTTACGCCATATCCTCTTATCTAGTCAAGCCGCTTAGAAGAAAATTCGGAATAAGAAATCTCCTCTCACAGATCCCAAGAAATATAGCCAACGACACGCCGAATGGATTTGCATTTGGGCAGTGATATTCACCATGATTTGGGGTGGGGAAAAAAAGTTCGATTTATGGGACTTATACACAGAATTTACAATAGTTATCCACAAGCTAAAAACATGTGCAAACATCTGTGGATAACTTTAATCTAAGGAGAGATGATGGATCCGACTTTGGCAGCCAACTGGCGCTCCTTAGTCGACAAAATCGGCTCTGATCCAAGGGTCACTCCCCACCTCAAAGGCCACCTCGAGCTAGCGGTTCCCAAAGGCGTATTGGACGACACTCTCTACATAGAGGTGCCGAGCGAGACAACTCGACTAATGCTTCAGCAAAGACTCCGGGAATTACTGCTCGATGCACTCGGTGAAATAGCAGAACTCGGTGGCCCATCGAGCTATCTTGTGGTGACCAATGAAGACCTTCAGACCCCTGTAAAAATGGAGGTCCTCCAAGAGCCGCAAGTTTTGGTCGATAGAGATCCTGCAACAGGGCCATTTACTACTTTCAGAGATTCCCGGTTGAATCCGAAATACAGCTTCGATAATTTCGTGACGGGTGGGTCAAATCGTTTCGCCCACGCTGCATCCTTTGCGGTGGCCGAGGCCCCTGCGGAAGCGTACAACCCGCTTTTTATCTACGGCTCCAGTGGTCTTGGTAAGACTCATCTGCTTCACGCCATTGGCCACTACGCAATGCACCTAAAGCCCAGAACCAAGGTCCGATATGTTTCAAGCGAAGAGTTTACGAATGACTTTATTAATGCCATTCAGACCAATAAAAACTCTGAGTTTCAAGCCGCATACCGCGACATAGACATCCTTCTAGTAGACGACATCCAGTTTCTGCAGGGCAAGGACCAAACTCAGGAAGCCTTTTTCCACACATTCAACACCCTGCATGATCACAATAAACAAGTAGTCATAACATCAGACCTCCGCCCCAAGCAGCTAAATGGTTTTGAAGAAAGAATGCTTTCCCGGTTCGAGTGGGGTTTGATAACCGATATTCAAGCGCCGGAGTTCGAAACTAGGGTCGCCATACTGCGCAAGAAGGCCTCGACGGAGAGAATCGACATACCGAACGAGGTCATTGAATACATGGCCTCTAGGATTTCTTCAAACATAAGAGAGCTTGAAGGAACACTCATCAGGGTTACTGCTTTTGCAAATCTAAATCGTCAATCAATCGACATGGACCTTATCCAGCTAGTCCTAAAAGATTCCTATGCGAGTGACCCGGGAACACAGATTTCTCCCCTTTCGATCATTGCAGCAACTGCTTCTTATTACAAAATTTCCGTAGAGGAACTAACCGGCTCTGGAAGGCAGCAGGCGATAGCGCTTGCAAGACAAATCGCGATGCACATTTGCCGGGAGCTAACAGACATGTCCCTCCCAAAAATAGGGACGCAATTCGGCAATAGAGACCACACGACAGTCATGTACGCGACAAAAAAAATAAGCTCTGAGATGAGAGAGAAAAGGTACATCTACAACCAGGTGTCAGAAATCATCCAAAAAATCAAAGACGACCACAAATAGTTTTCAAAGTTCCTTGTGGATAACAATGCAAATCTTGTGGATAACTCGGAATTTTCTGTTCAAAAATTCATGCCCTGTGTGGGCTATCTAATAATTATCCACAATCACCGTACTTATCCACAGACTTATCCACAGCTGTGTAAACAAGTTACAGCAGTGTAGTTCCCATGTAAACAAAGAGAATATTGGGCTTATCCACAGTTTCTACAGTGCTTATTGTTGTGATTATTAATATTTAAATAGAGGGGGACATATGCGATTTACTTTTCGCCTTTGCCCTTTGCCATAGGTGTGCCAAGATAAAAGCCCAATTGAGGAAAGAATTTATGAAATTTCAAGCAGACCGTGAAGTATTTAGTGATGCAATTTCATTTGTTGTGAGATTGGTGTCTCCAAAACCTCAACTACCTCAACTATCGGGGGTCATGATCGTTGCAGAAGGAAACCAAGTAACTCTTTCTATTTTCGATTATGAAGTTTCTGCAAAGGTGGTTTTTTCCGCTGCGGTTGATGTCCCAGGAAAAGTATTAGTACAAGCCAGACTGCTGTCGGAAATTGTTTCCAAGTTGCCCGGAGACTCGATCTCTTTATCTATGCAAGAAACAAGACTTCAAGTTGTTTCGGGGGCCAGTAAATTTGCCCTGTTTTCGATGTCCACATCTGATTATCCAGAAGTTCCAGAAATGCCAATCCCAACGGGCAAGGTGTCTGCCTCTGATTTTTCCCAATCTGTTTCTCAAGTAGCAATTGCAGCCTCCAGGGAGGAAGTTACCCCAGTGCTCACATCGGTCATGGTGTCTGCTTCGGAAAAGGAACTCACTCTCGTTGCGACCGATCGTTTTCGGGTGGCTGTAAAGCACTTACCTTGGGACGGAACAGCAACTCAAAGAGATCTTTTAATTCCAGCACGAGTTCTTCAGGAAATAGCCAAAACTTTTGCATCTCAGGGGGATCTCGAAATAGCTTTTGGTGAAGGTGATCGAGCGGTAGTTGGTTTTTCCGCGGGAAACAAATCTGTTTCGAGTGCAACCATAAAAGGAAAATATCCTGCCGTTTTGGGTCTGTTTCCCGACAATGTAGAAAATCATGCTGTAATCGCCACCCATGATTTATTGGACGCTACTAAGAGAGTGGCGCTAGTTGTAGATCGCGAGAAACCACTTCGTTATAGCTTTACTGAATCTGAGTTGGTTCTAGAGTCAATTGGCTCTGATGTGGCAGAGGCAACGGAACAAGTGCCGTGCTCCCTTTCTGGTGAACAAGTCGTGGTTTCTCTAAGACCACAGTTCTTATCAGACGCACTCGGTGGAATATCTGATGTAAACGTAAAAATTTCCTTTACCACCAATCCCAATAACCCCAACAAACCCGGGCCTGTGCTAATAACTGCCGCGTCTGCTAAGTCAGAAAAGCCGGACTTTATGTATTTGCTACAACCAAATCTCCTGGTTTCCTAAGTGATTTCGGAATTCTGTCTTGTGGATTAGTTCCATAACTCTTGAGAATTTCCGCAACTACGCGCAGCTTGATCTAGTTCTTACCCCGGGGATCACACTTTTTCATGGTGAAAATGGGGAGGGAAAGACTAATCTGATCGAGGCAGTCGGTTTTTTGTCTACTCTCTCTTCTCACAGAGTCGCCGGTTATCAACCTCTGATTTCAAACGAGAAAGAATCTAGCCAGTTCTCCCTAAGGTTGAACCATGAAAAGCGAGTGCTACTAATAGCCGCTGAGCTAAACAGATCTGGTTCTAATCGATATTTTGTGAACGGAAATCAGAAAAGGCGCACATCTGAGGTTGTTGGAACTCTAAAAACTGTGGTTTTTGCACCCGAGGATTTGGACATTATTCGCCGAGACCCTCAAGATCGCAGGTCATTTCTCGACACGGCCATGATCCAACTTAGGCCAAGACTTGCCGGTGTCAAAGCAGATTATGACAGGGTTCTAAAGCAGAGAAACGCTCTTCTAAAATCAGCCAAAAGCACCAAAAACCCAGACCTGAGCACTCTAGATATTTGGGACGATCAACTAGTTGCTTTTGGGGCTGATCTGATTTTCTCAAGGGTTCAGCTCGTATCAGATTTGGAACCACTACTCAACTCCTTCTATAAGGAACTGTCCGCTAAGTCGGAAATGGTTACTCTGATTGTTCAATCAAGCATCCTGGGCCAAAACCCCGAGGATGGTCTCACAAACCTTAGCCAATCAACTATCAAAGACATTAAAGATCGGTTCTACGACCAACTAGCTAGTCTGCGAAGCTTAGAGCTTGACCGCGGAATAACACTTGTGGGGCCCCATCGCGACGAACTCAAAATAGAACTTGGAACCCTTGCCGCTAGGTCCCACGCCTCACAGGGAGAGGCTTGGTCGCTCGCACTAGGTCTGAAACTCGCCCAAGCCGAACTAATTCGTAGGGATTCACAGCAGGGTGACCCGGTACTAATCCTCGACGATGTTTATTCTGTTCTAGACGCGGGAAGGCGCGAAAGGCTTACAAGGTTCGTGGCGAAAAACGAACAGGTTCTAATCACTTCTGCCGACCTTTCGGTGGCGCCTGATTTAGAGTGGAGCGCCATCCACGAAGTATCTGGAGGGCAGATAGTTGCCAAAGTTGAACTTTGATCTTGCTGATCGATTTTTTAAATCGTATCTCAAGGGTTCGGTCGGTTATAAGTCAAAAGATGCCAAGAGAAGAGAAAAAAACACTAGTCGTGGATCCCAACCCTTTGATAAGGGTAGAGATTTTGTCTTAGCCGCCGAATCTTTGGACGAGCTTGTGGACCAGTTCCACTGGAATGCTCGACTAAACCAGGCGGCCCTTTTTGCAAACTGGAAAAGCGTCGTTGGTGTCGATTCGGCAGCAGCATCTGAGCCCGAAGAGCTTATAAATGGCGTTCTAACCGTGCGCTGTCGATCCACCGCTTGGGCAACCCAGCTTAGGCTTTTGCAGCCCAAGATATTAGATAAGTTGACTGAACTACACCCGGAGCTACACATAACCGATATTCGTTTTATTGGGCCAACTGCACCGAGCTGGAAGAAGGGGCCACGCTCGGTTCCAGGACGCGGTCCGCGTGATACATATGGCTAAACACCACACACGGGTACTTTTCGGGCTTCTAAGGTAGTATTAAGAGGTTAGTAAACCCGAATCTAAGTCGGTCCTAGGACCGCATTTACGTGGAGTTAACCGAACCGGAAAGTAACTGAATATGACTGAAGAAAAAAAATCCTATGATGCCGGGGATATCCAAGTACTCGAAGGACTCGAAGCGGTCCGCAAGAGGCCCGGTATGTACATCGGTTCCACTGGTCCCAGGGGACTTCACCACCTGGTTTACGAAATAGTAGATAACTCCGTAGATGAAGCCCTAGCTGGCTACTGCGACAACATTGATATAGTCATCACCCATTCGGGTCACATTCGTGTTACCGATAATGGCCGCGGTATTCCGGTTGGAATGCACCCCATTGAAAAAAGGCCGGCCGTTGAGGTGGTTCTCACTGTCTTGCACGCCGGCGGTAAATTCGGCGGCGGTGGGTATGCGGTTTCCGGAGGCCTGCACGGTGTTGGGGCTTCTGTGGTAAACGCTCTTTCATCAAAGCTTGAGGTGGAAATCCACCGTGAAGGCTTTGTTTGGCGACAAAGCTACTCGATCGGAGTGCCAGACGCACCGCTTGAAAAAGGAGAAAAAACCGACCGCACCGGCACCACAATCGAGTTCACTCCGAGCACTGACATTTTTGAAACAGTCGTATTTGAGTACGAAACCCTAAGACAACGTTTCCAGCAGATGTGCTTTTTGAATAAGGGTCTTCGCATAAACCTAAAAGACGAACGATCTGGTGAAAACGACAGCTACATGTATGAAAAAGGTCTTATCGACTACGTCGAGTATCTAAATGCCGCCAAAAAAGTCGAATTGGTGCACGATGAAATCATCTCTATCGAAACCGAAAACGCTGAGAAGAACATGTCGGTCGAGATCGCAATGCAGTGGACCACTGGCTACAACGAAGGGGTTCACACCTATGCGAACACCATAAACACTCACGAAGGTGGAACCCACGAAGAGGGTTTTCGCGCGGCTATGACCTCGCTACTCAATAAATATGCGCGCGAAAAGTCAATACTCAAAGAAAAAGACGAGAACCTAACCGGTGATGATGTTCGTGAGGGGCTAACTGCCGTTATTTCAGTCAAGCTAACGGAACCGCAATTCGAAGGCCAGACAAAAACCAAACTTGGCAACACTGAGGCCAAAGCCTTTGTTCAGAAAGTTGTCAACGATCAGCTTGGGGATTGGTTGGGAAGAAATCCAATCCAGGCCAAAGAAATTATTCGCAAAGCAATCCAGGCTGCCAGCGCCCGCATGGCCGCTCGTAAGGCTCGCGAAGCCACTAGGCGCAAAGGCCTATTGGAGTCGGGCGGTATGCCAGGAAAGCTGAGGGATTGTTCTTCAAGAGATCCTGCTGTCTCAGAGATTTACATTGTGGAGGGTGACTCGGCTGGCGGTTCTGCGGTTCGTGGCCGCGATCCCGAGACTCAGGCAATCTTGCCGCTACGCGGAAAGATTTTGAATGTGGAAAAGGCGCGGCTCGATAGGGCGCTTGCTAACAACGAGGTTCAGGCTCTAATTACAGCTTTCGGCACAGGTATTGGCGAGGACTACGATGTTTCCAAAATCAGGTATCACAAGTGCATTTTGATGGCGGACGCTGACGTTGATGGCCAGCACATTCGTACCTTGTTGTTGACATTGCTATTCAGGTACATGCGCCCAATGATTGAACATGGCTATGTCTACATGGCACAGCCGCCGCTTTTCAAGATCAAGTGGTCCAATGCTGAGCACGAATATGTCTTTACGGATGCTGAGCGTGAGGCAAAACTGGCTCAGGGACAAGCCGCTGGAAAGCGAATTCCCAAAGAGAATGCAATCCAACGCTATAAGGGTCTTGGCGAAATGGACTATGACGAGTTGTGGGAGACCACGATGAACCCCGCCACCCGAACTCTTTTGCAAATAACTCTTGACGATGCCGCCCTGGCAGACGAAATCTTCTCGACCCTGATGGG
>Ga0136559_1000773_pt1 | contig 10822 bp, 13 predicted proteins | sample AntRauMeHopE1496_FD_104633 | JGI IMG/M metagenome (GOLD analysis project Ga0136559, IMG submission 104633) | Saline lake microbial communities from Rauer Islands, Antarctica - Metagenome Hop E1 #496 | ecosystem: Environmental > Aquatic > Non-marine Saline and Alkaline > Saline | place... | reverse complement strand
GCGACTTGTCCGCCTACAACTAGACACCTTGGGTTAATTAAATTTGCATTCGTGAAATCAAATCTACTCTTTGCCTGAAGCGTGTTGTTTGCAATCATGAAGTCAGCAAAGGTTTGATTGTTTAAGTTAGGAACTCGAGGGTAGATTAGCTCCACATAATTAACCGATTGAAAATCTGTTGCTGCACCTTGATCACCAATAATATTGAATTCAATAATTGTGGAGCCATTGCTCAATAAGGTCGCGGCAAAAGGTTCATTTACTATGGTTTGCCTAAATCCAGTAAAAACTTCATCAAACAAATTAAAATTACTTGCGCCAATTTCCCACCTTAAATGATGATTACCTGTTCCTGTGAAGTTCGCGTTACTGTTTGCATGACTTTTTCCCTGAAACTGAACTTGCGGCGCATTTGGACCTGTGAATGGGTGTGGTGTTGGAACTGGAATAGTTATGCTTGCGCCATTCGCCCCATTGATATTTGAGCTACCCCAGCCTTCTCCTGGCTCGTAATAAGAGGAGTAGGAATTCAATACGTTAAACCCTCCGTAGAAGTTATTGTTGTAGTTGAAAGTACTTTTTTGAAGGAAGAATTCACGTTCCGCATAAATCCCAAAATTGACATCTGTTTCGGCCACATATCTTTTATTCAATCCAGGAGCCCAGGACAGAAAGTAGTAGACTGTATCATTATACAAACTATAAGATGGGTTTCCGATCGAATTAGGGTCCTCGTAAAGAGCCGAGTCTAACCAACCGTCGTTACTTTCTGCAAAAAACTCTATGTAATCTCCTGTGTTGAAAAAATTATCGCCCCCGTCTACTACAAGGAGGGGTAATTCCTTTTCTCTTCCAAAAACTTGAAAATCTCCTGGGTTAATGCTCGCAGCTGGAATTCCTGCAGCAATCATGGCGTTATATGAAATTTGGTGTACGCCTGTTTCAGTAACAGGGAATTTGTAGTACTGTTGACTGTAATCTATCCATTCATTTCCATAGTCTTGACCGAGAGACCAAATACTGGAAAGAAGCAGCAGGAAGAGTGACAGGTGTTTCATTATTCTACTTTCTTAAATGCGTCTTTGAAACCAAATTTAAGGGAAATTACATGAGAAAACAATGCTTCAGACTGATTTCCTATGTTGGTAAAAGCATAATCCAACGTTACTCCTTTAAGTGTTAAGCCTAAACCGATGTTAGGCTGAAATGTTAGGTATTGACTATCGTCAAAATTTTTCAAGTATTGAAAGTTGTTGACTCCAGCACGCACGGCTACGATTTGTTTATAGCCCACTTCAACTCCCATCGTAGGGTCAATACTTACAAGTCCCGTTTTGATAAGTGTATTTCTTCGTCCATCCGTGGTAATCACTGCATTTACTTCAGGAGAAATTGTAATTCCTTTTTCTCCCACGTTGAACTCCCTTCTGGAAGCAAATATTAACCTAGGAAGTGTCAACTCTAATCCGTTTTCTGGAATTTCATTCCCTGTTTCTATGAATACTTCCTGCATCGATGCGTCCAGATTGAAAACCCAAGCATTAAAGGTAGAAGTGACGTCGCGCGCCATGACGGCAAACGTCCACTTTTTATTGGGCTCATACATTAAGCCTGCGTCCAAACCAAACCCCCAACTTCTGGCAAAATCTCCGGCTCTTCGGTGCACTAGCTTAGCTGTTCCTCCAAGACTTAGGCCTTTTACGGGTAGTTTTCGAGCATAAGAAAACAGAAAGGCATAGTCTGCTGCTGTGAAAAGTGTAATTCGATCATAATCAATACGACCTTCATTGTCGATTAATTGAGTTGTGTTGGGAATATCATCGACTCCAAAACGGATAGCGGCAAACCCAACCGTACTATTGTCGTCAATGCTGTGTGCTATCCCTAAATAATCATACTTCGCAATTCCAGCAAAATATTCCGAATGCATCAACCCTACATCTAGATCGTTTGTTACCTTGGTTAATCCTGCTGGATTCCAATAAGCAGCGGTGACATCATTTACTCCAGCCACCAGTGAATTCCCTAATGCTAAAGCTCGGGCGCCAACTCCAATTTGTAAAAATTCATTAGAATATTTTGGCGCATTCGTGCTTTCTTCTTGTCCAAGAACTGTCGAAAAAGATAGCACGCTAATAAGATAGAAAAATATTTTTTTATGCATATATACTCTAAACTACAAAATTGCGCAAAAATTGTGACTTTAAGGGTAATTTTTGACGTGTGGAATACTAAACGTAAAAAGCAGGTAAATAGTTGATACTTTCTTCGACATGGCGCAGGGAATTGTTAATTGGGAGACATTTTTAGGTGCGCGACTTAGGTTTTTCTTTGCAGACTATTGTTTGGTTAAACGTTTGATGTGAAAAAAAACGTTTATTTTGCAGTATGTTTTCGATTCCAAATATTCTTACTGCTTCCAATTTGTTAGCAGGTCTTTTTAGCATTGTATTTGCTTTTTCTGGCCGATTGGATTGGGCGGTTTTAGCCATACTTATTGGTGCTGTTTGTGACTTTTTTGATGGATTCGTGGCGCGTATGTTAAAGCAGCAAGGGGAATTAGGAAAACAACTCGACTCATTGGCTGATATGGTTACCTTCGGTGTCGCTCCTTCGGTATTGGTGTTTGTGTTGCTAATTATTTCAAGCGCTTGGGATATAATTTCTGCAGAAGGCGGAGGACTGAATAATTTATGGCTAGATGGAACCATGGGGTATAGCGTGAGCCTATGGATTGGGATTTATTTGAACGATTTAGTAGGAAATCACCACCCTGATTATCCAAGTCTCTTTTCAGGTTGGAATTTAATTTATCCGTTATTTGCTTTCTTCATTGCTTTTATGAGTCTTTTTCGCTTGGCAAAGTTTAATTTAGATGAACGTCAAACCAAGGGGTTTATTGGTCTTCCAACACCAGCGAATACATTATTTTTTGCTTCTTTTGCGCTCATGTTGTGGGACGGATTTAACGCCAATGACTGGCGCACGGCGCTGAGTATGACGCTCATTCAGGATCAAGTATTGTTGTTTTTTGTGTTTCTGTTTTCTCTTCTTTTGGTAGCAGAAATCCCGCTTTTCTCCTTGAAATTCAGTTCATTTAACTGGAAAGAAAACAAGATTCGTTTCGTTTTCTTGATTTGTTCTGTTGTGCTAGTCTCCCTATTATTTATTTGGGCGCTTCCACTTCTAATTCTCTTGTATATCGGAATGTCAGTATTCGATAATTCAATAAATAAAGAAAGAAGTGCTTAGCGCTTTTATCGTTTGATTTCAATAACCCAATCTAACGTTGGGTGAGGATATTGAGAAATCGTTTTAATTACTCCTTGATCTGTAGGGACGGACCAAATGTAGTATTCATCGTATCGAGTTGTGGCAACTGATTTTTTGCTAAAGTAGTCAGATGGGATTTGAATAGATGACTTTTCTTTGCCGACCAACAGAATACTGTTTTCCTCATAACTATTTCCGAAGTTCAGTAGTTGAAATTCAAAATTAGAATTGGCAAGCACAGCAGAGATCGAATCGACTTGTTTTTCTAAGTTATCTGGCCAAGATTCAATAAGTGTGAAAAAATATTCTTCAGGGGTCAATACTATCTTTTTATCTACAGAACTTTTAGAGGAACAGTTACATAATAAAATACTAAGAGAGAATAATATCCCCTTCTTCAACAAGTGCATCGCCGCGCATTTTTAAAAATAATTGAATCAAAGCTACTACATCTTTTTCACAATAGACCTTGATTCTTTCCAAATCATTTTCTTCAAAGTAAACTCTCGCAACATCAGCTCCGGAAATATCGTCTTTTGGAGTTGGAATATTGAAAATATGGCAAAGCAAGGCTAAAGAGGTAAAGTGCTTATAGTCACCAAACTTCCATAGTTCTAGCGTGTCTAAATGGTTTACTTCCCATGGTTTTTTACCAGCAATATCCAACGGAAGAGGAAGAGGGAGCCCCAAAACAAGCATTCGACGTGCTATGTATGGAAAATCAAACTCCTTTGCATTGTGACCGCATAATAAATGATAGGGAGAGCTATAATGTTCGGAAAGCAAAGCACTAAACTGACGAAGCAATGTTTCTTCGTCTTCGTGATAAAACGACTTCATTCGAATGGTCTTTCCAGTGCTCGTTTCTCTTACAAATCCGCACGAAATACATACGATCTTTCCGAATTCTGCATAAATTCCTGCTCGTTCATTGTACAAGTCACTTACAGATTTATCTTCTTTTTGCAGAAATCTAGTTTTTAGGTGGAACAATTCAGCTGTTTTTTCATCTACATCATCAAATAAGTAGGTTTGAGGTACAGTTTCTATGTCCAAGAATAAGACTTTTTCCAGTGGGATTTTTTGAAGCATTTTTTACGTTTTTATTTCTAAGTTAATGTAAAAGTTTAATTTGATGGGTGCTTTTATCAAAAAATATTTCTAATTTCAATAGAAATTAATTACCTAAATCATGACCAATCAAGAAATGGGGAAGTTCGGCGAAGATTACGCTGCGAACTACCTTAGGAAAAACGGCTACAAAATTATTGACCGAAATTATCGTTTTAAGAAATATGAAATCGATATCGTTTGCAAACAGAATGACCAATATGTTTTTGTGGAAGTAAAAGCCAGAAACACTGCCGAAATTGGAGAGCCTTGGAAGGCTGTCACTAAAACTAAACAACGCCAAATTATTGCTTGTGCTCATAACTACCTGGTGTCTAAAAATATTGATGAAGACAGCAGATTTGATATTATTTCTATTGTGCACAACTCTCATGGGACCTTCTTAGAGCATATTGATGATGCGTTTTATGCGATGTGCTAACCATCTTTTTAATCGATGTTGAAATGCAACTGCAATTCATTATCTTTGCACCCTAAAGTTAATAATAATGTCAAGTAGCAGAGGAAGTCAGAGAGCGGGTAAATCACAACCTACGAGTAGAGGAGGAGCAAAACCTAAAAAAGGAAATACGACTTCGAGAACAGGTCGGGCGATAAATCCTTCAACAAATAATCGCAAACCGAGTGGTCCGCCGATGCCTAAGTTTTCAGAAGACGTTCGATTGAACAAGTATTTGTCGAATGCAGGCATCTGTTCTAGAAGAGAAGCGGACGTGCTTATCGAGACAGGCGTAGTAATCGTGAATGGGGAAATAATAACTGAGTTAGGGTACAAAGTAAAGCCGGGAGACGTTGTGAAATATGATGGTGAACGCATCAATACAGAAAAGAAAAGATATGTTCTCCTCAATAAGCCCAAAGATTTCGTTACACGCATGGACGATCCTCTGGCACGAAAGAATGTAATGGGGTTAGTTATTAAGGCATGTAAAGAACGCGTTTTCCCCATTGATAAAATGGAACGAGAAGCTACAGGGCTACTTTTGTTTACCAATGATAGTGATTTAACAAAAAAGTTATCTCACCCAAAGCAAAACCTGACGCGTATTTATCATATTACAACAGACAAGCCTTTTCAACCAGAACATATCGAGAAATTAGTTTCGGGTGTGCACATGGATGATGAAATGATGCGTGTTTCTCAAGCAAGTTATGTCGACGGAAAAACAAGCCGAGAAATAGGAGTTGAGGTACGGTCTGTAAGAACAAAAATTATTGAACGAATGTTAGAACGTTTGGGCTATTCTATTGTTAAAATTGACCGTGTTCAATACGGTTCTTTGACAAAGAAGGATTTGCCAAGGGGGCACTACCGACACCTTTCAGAACAAGAGGTTGCTTTTTTAAAAATGTCATAAGGTATGATTAAATTAGTTTATTTATGTTTTTTTGGAATGCTTCTAGTGGCAATTCCATCTTGTGAAGAATCTCCCACTGCTGAAGTGGTCGATAATTATAGGGATTACTTTTTCCCTACAGATAGTTTAGTGCCCTATATTTATGTTTTTAGCGACGAGAAAAACCCATTAGATGAACGGTTTCTTCGTATGTATAGAATGCAAAACGATACAGATACATCATTCATTGTGGAGCAATTCAATAGCTCACTAAGAATAACCGAAGGATTTACCTACAAACTCAACGATTCTTTGACAATTATAGACCACATGGTTGTTGATCGTGACGGGTTAAAAAGAAGAACAAAATTGTCCGCACATCACAACTTCCCCGTGTATAAAAATATGACGGCTCGCTTCTTAACCGACTTCCCAGGAGTAATTGATTCAACTGTAATGATCAAAGATTCTAAGAAGTATATTTTTGATGCAGATTTCTCGTATGTTTTATTTGACAAAGAGGTGCCAGCTATTCTTGTAAAAGATACCATGCGCTTGTTTGAATTGAATATAGAAACCAAAGAGATGGTTCAAAATACTATTGTATTGGATCATGTTTATGCGAAAGGTTTCGGATTAGTAGAATGGGGAGCGGAAGATAAATCTGTAGTATACGCCTTAAGAAAATTGTTAAGTGATGAATGGTGGTCCGAAAACGCTCAGGCACCGCAAGTTAGGTTTTAATTGATTTAAGGCATAATATTTGCTTTTGGTGAAGCATAATTTTTAGAACATGAATTATTTAGTTTATCTTTTCGTCACAATAGCGCTAAGCCTATCAAGTATACTCGTGATACCATTCTCAGAGATTGAGACATCTTTTCAAGCTGGAGATTCGGCAAAAATAATGGAGCTTTCTAAGTCTAAACTTATAATAAACCTTGATGGGAAAGAAGGTGTTTACAGTCAGCCCCAAGGAAATCAAGTCTTAAAAACCTTTTTTAAAACCAATCCGCCGAAGTCCTTTGCTTACACCTTCAAGGGTACAGAAAAAAAACTTGGTTCGTATGCATTAGGAGTCTACTCGTCTACCAATTCTACTATTTTTAAAGTGAGTTTAAAATTCCTGAAAGAAGGGGATATGTATAAAATTGAATCACTTACTATTAATAAAGAATAATTAAGTCCCAAAATACGTTGAAGGTTAAGTTAATTTGTGTTGGTAAAACGGGTAAACGATTCCTGGAGGAAGGCGAGCAAGAGTATCTTCATCGGTTGAAGCATTATCTTTCTTTTGAGCGCATAGAATTACCCGATATCAAGCAAGCTAAAACCCTTACCGAGGAGCAAATTAAACAAAAAGAGGGAGAGCAAATAAAATCTAAAATTTTACCAGGAGAAAAAGTGTTTTTGCTGGATGAAAATGGTAAAGAGTATAGTTCAGAAGGTTTTTCGGTATTTCTACAAAAACAGTTTAATCAAGGAGGTCAAGGAATCGTTTTTGTGATTGGCGGACCTTATGGTTTTTCCGAAGAAATGCATCAATTGGCAACAGGGAAAATATCGTTAAGTAAAATGACTTTTTCCCATCAAATGGTACGCATGTTTTTTTTGGAGCAACTCTATCGTTCTATGACAATTCTAAAAGGAGAACCGTATCATCATCGATAGGTTAAGCCATTTCTACTGCTTCTACACGAATTATTTCTGGCGCAGCCTTTTTCACAGCCTCTTCAAGACCAGCTTTTAACGTCATGACGCTCATAGAGCAATCTTTACAAGCTCCTAATAACTGAATCCTAACAACTCCTTCTTCGGTTATTTCTACAAGTTCCATGTCACCACCGTCAGCCTCTAAGAAGGGTCTTAGCTGCTGAAGCGCTTCGTTTACTGTATCTGTTAAACGTTCAATGTTTAATGCCATGTTATTTTTTCTTACGGTCTACTTCTATCACAAATTTACGAACTAATTCATCAAAAGCCTCAGAAATCGGTGTGTTTTCCTGATATACCGCTGGTCTGCCTATGTCTCCAGACTCTCGAACGCTTTGGACAAGTGGTATGTGACCTAAAAAAGTCTCCCCCATTCCTTCCGCTAAATTTTTTACGCCATCTCTGCCGAAAATATAGTATTTGTTATCCGGTAATTCCGCAGGAGTAAACCAAGCCATGTTTTCTATGAGTCCTAGCACTGGTACCTTAATGTTATCCAATTTAAACATGTTAACTCCTTTTCGGGCATCGGCAAGCGCTACTTCTTGAGGGGTTGAGACTATTACTGCTCCATCCAGAGGAACGGTTTGTACTAGCGATAAATGAATGTCACCTGTTCCAGGAGGTAAATCGATCAGGAGATAGTCAAGTTCTCCCCAATGTGTGTCGGTGAACATTTGTGTAAGGGCTTTCGATGCCATAGGGCCTCTCCATACGATGGCGTTATCCGCTTCTGTAAAAAAGCCAATAGACATGATTCCAATGCCATAACTTAAGACGGGAGTCATTTTTCTTTCTCCATCTACCTCTATTGTAGCTGGTCGCTCTCCCACAATATCGAACATAGTTGGCATGGATGGTCCATAAATATCGGCATCAACGATCCCAACTTTATATCCTGCTTTGGTTAAGCCACCCGCCAAGTTTGCTGTGACTGTAGATTTTCCAACACCGCCTTTTCCTGAAGCTATGGCAACAATGTGTTTCACTTCAGGAAGTATTTTTCGTCTAGCTGATTTTGCTTCTACTGGCAATCCTATCACCTTGGTAGTTATTTCTATGTTGTCCCCAAGAACTCTTTTTAGTGTGAAGTTCACAGCTTCTTGCATTCGTTTTCTTGCATGTAAAGCTGGATTGACAACATTCACCGTAAGCGAGATTGTTGATCCGTCAATAACAAGGTCCTCCACGAGATTCTGTGAAACAATATCTTTTTTCAAATCTGGTTCAACCACATTTCCAAGAGCCTCTAAAACTTTGTCGCGCGTAATTTCCATGGTAATTTTTTACTGCGCAAAGTTAACCATTTGTTCGTCATTTATTGATGGATCACAGAATGAAACTAAAACTTTATGCGTCAATAGACATTTTAACACCGCCAACATTCTGTTTTGAATCAATTTGAGTATTATTGTGTGTGATTGTAATATTGTCCTCATCTGTAAATCTATTCGTTTATGCTCAAGGTAATTAAAGTTGTATTTTCGATTTGCGTATTTTCCGCACTGTTTTTTGGGTGTGACAATACAAACTCATTGGACAAAGAAAATGAAAAGATCAGTATGGAGGATACCCTTTCGGAAGTGTCTTCGCCTAATGAAAACGTAAATATTGAGCTACTCGCTAAGGAGTATTTGAGCTACTTAAGTCAATTTGATTTTGTCGCATTAGAGGAGCTTAATAAGGGGGGACAGGTGCTTTTTTCTCCCTATTCTTATCTGGATACCAGTAGAATGTTGGCTTTCTCTTTTTTGGAATTTAATTCAGGTTTTAGTTCAGAAAACCAATATAATTGGGGGACATTTGACGGAACAGGTGATCCCATTTTGTTGAGTATGAAAAATTACTTTACACGTTTTGTTTATGACGTCAATTACTTGGATGATTCCATAGAAATGCAAATTGGAAAAGTACCACAACGAGGAAACGGTTTGAGTAATATAGCGGAATTATATCCAGCGGCAATATGTGTTGAGTTTTACCAAAGTCCTAGGGATGAAGAGTTAATGGGAATGGATTGGCGCGCACTTATTTTAGTTTTCGAAATGAGTGATGATGAAATTATATTGAAAGCAATCGTTCATAACGAATGGACTATTTAATAAGATGTCAAATAGGAGTTTAAATAAAATAGTAGGCCCTGGACTTTTGTTCGCAGCAACCGCAATTGGGGTTTCTCACTTAGTGCAAAGCACAACGGCAGGCGCTCTTCATGGCTTTTCAATGGTTGGATTCATCATCGCAGCCAATGTATTTAAGTTTCCTTTTTTCGAATTCGGTACGCGCTATGCGGCAGCCACTGGAAAAACACTGATACACGGGTACGCAGAATTGAACAAAATTTGGCTTTATGCCTACATGGCTGTTACTTTGGTGTCTACATTTTTTGTAACAGCAACAGTTGGAGTAGTTACAATAGGTTTTATGGAAAACCTTTTCCATCTCAATGAGCTCACCAACTTTCCTTACACCACACATTTCTTGCTATTTGGTGGGTGTTTAGTGTTGTTAATAGTCGGTGGATTCAGTGTGTTAGAAAACCTAATTAAAATATTAGGAATCATTTTAGTTGTAAGCACGTGCATTGCTTTCGTGGCTGCGTTGATCCAAGGTCCGCAAACTCCTGCTTCACTTTTCCCCTCCTTCGGCGATTCAGGATGGCTTTTTCTAATTCCCCTCATGGGATGGATGCCGACAGCCGTAGACTTGTCTACCTGGAATAGCATGTGGACCATTGAAAAAGTAAAACAAACGGGATACCGACCTACCGTGAGAGAATCTGTGAACGAATTTAGATTTGGCTATTGGTTATCTGCGTTTTTAGCTATTTTATTTGTGACCATGGGAGCGATGCTGGTATATGGCAGTGGTCAGCAAGTGCCTACAAATAGTGTTGAATTTTCAGCATTTGTAATTGAGTTATATACCACATCAATTGGGAAATGGTCTTTTTATTTTATATCGTCTGCAGCATTCTCAATTATGTTCTCTACTTTCATAGCAGTATTAGATGGATATGCTCGTGCTGTCCGAACCTCAATAGAAGTCGCTTTTTCTAAGTCGCTTTCAACGAAATTTTCTTTTGTTATTATTACAGTGATTGCATCTGGTAGTTTGGGTTTAATATTCTTGTTTCAAGAGCTGGGTAGTTTTCGTCTCTTAGTGGATACGGCAACAACTATTTCTTTTTTGATAGCTCCTTTGATAGCGGCACTTAACTTTCGACTAGTAATGGCAGATAAAATCGGAAGTGAAAATGCACCTGGTCGCTTATTGAAATTTGTTAGCTACTGTGGGTTAGTCTTTTTATTCTCCTTCTCGGTTTGGTTTGTCTTCACACGATAATTTCCGTGCATAATTTTTATTTT
>Ga0136559_1000772_pt1 | contig 10825 bp, 8 predicted proteins | sample AntRauMeHopE1496_FD_104633 | JGI IMG/M metagenome (GOLD analysis project Ga0136559, IMG submission 104633) | Saline lake microbial communities from Rauer Islands, Antarctica - Metagenome Hop E1 #496 | ecosystem: Environmental > Aquatic > Non-marine Saline and Alkaline > Saline | place... | reverse complement strand
TTGTTACCGAATAAACAGGTCTCAAAGCAAGCAATCAATCTTCCATAATCTGATAACACGAATGGTCGACGCCAACGCTATCAGCCAATCAAAATTAATGAGTAGCTAACTACTGACCTCTATCCTTTTTTATGAGCATCTGTAATTAACCAGTATTTTTGATTCTTATCCATGTGGAATACGGCCATTAAATCCCCTTTTGCGTTCTGACTCACCAGCGATACCTTTATTCAAAACAGTTTTTGAATCGATACTATTCTGGTCTATTAATGCAATTTTTTTTCTTTGCGATTATTCTCTGTTCCTTCTTTGGTTAAAATGCCATTTCTCTAGAAATTATAATAACAAATGCAATGAGATTGAACGTTAGCGCTATTATTATGATTTTCACTTGTTCCATTCCTGTACTAGCGTACAAATAATTAAAGGATAAAACAGCCCAAATAAGCGCGCTGAGTTTAAATTTTGCATTTAATAACAACTTTAATTAGAGAACCCTCAACAATTTTTTGCAGGGGAAAGCAGGTAAAAAGTAACGCACTTTTAGCTTCCCCAAGTAGTGTAACTTTAATTCCCACAGCTAAAGTAATAGTATTTATTGCACATTCTAAAATCAACAAGGCTCAAAAAAAACTGCCGTACAAAATACCCAGGAAGTTCCCCTTTCTCTTGACACTTTGCAAAATATTAAAAAACCAAAGATCACAGTTGGAAGCTCAAAACTTAATCCCACATAGCTACCGTAACGTTTTTCATCTTCTCAACAAATGGTGTCCAGCTACCAGTAAACCAAAGGTTTGTTGCGGCGATGCGTTGTGTGGCATGGTCTTGTGCTTGTGTAAATAACTGCGTTTCGGTAGCGGTTTGCGGTCCCTGGCGGCTGTCCACATAGCTGCGTAGGGTATAAAGCCTGTTGAGCACGGTAACTTCTTTGCTGCTCGTAATGCCCTGGCGGTCGTCTTCCTTGCCAAAATAATAATCTTGCTGCGCCGTAATTCCTTTTATAACAGAGTCGGTAGCTTTTATGTGTTCTTTGTAAAGGTCTTTGTCCTTTGCAGTGAGTAGCTTTTTAAAATCCTCAGCTAGTTTCTTGTTTTTAGCGAGTTGGGTGGTTATTTGCTCTATGCTAGTGACGAGTGTTTCTACCTTTTTCATGGCGTTATACTTTGCCGTGCGGTCTGCAGCTGTAACCTCGTCTATGCGTGGGTCTTCTTCTACAATAATACTGGTTTCGCTTGTAATGTCGCCATAATGTAGCACGGCACGGTAAGTTCCTGGTAGCACGTCTGCGCCGCCAGACTCACGTTTATTCTTGTCCTCGCGGTAGGATTTTGAAGGAAAATCTACTCCTTTCTCGTCCAGTCTCCAGCTCCAGTCATAAACGCCTTTTTCTTTAGGTACTTTGGTATTTAAGGTACGTATCAGGTCGTCGCCTTTGTAGATTTTAAGGAATAGGGTATCTATTTTGGTGGTGTCTGTTTTTGCCTTCAGGTCTTTGTCATAAAAATATCTAAACCTGCCGCTGCTGCCTCTGTTTTTTGCGTTGTACATGGCATCTGCGCCAAAACGACTGCCTGTAGCTTGCTGGTAACGGGCGTGGTATGCTGTAGGTGGCTGGTATAATTTTATGGGTTGTTTGTAGTTTGCTTTCGCGAAAGCGATATCACGCAACGGCTCTATATCATCGAGCACCCATGCGGCACGTCCGAAGGTTCCTATAATTAAATCGTCTTCACGCGGGTGGATAACTAAATCTTTAACAGGTACGGTCGGGAAACCGTTTGTGTATTTCACCCAATCGCCACCTGCGTTTATGCTCACATACAGGCCGTCGTCTGTGCCTAAAAAGAGCAGGTTGTTTTCTTTTGGGTCTTCTACAATGGAAAGTGTGTAACTTTTAACATCGTCTTTGTCTACAATGCGTGTCCATGTTTTACCGTAGTTTGTGGTTCGGTATGCATAAGCCTCATAGTTAAACCTGCGGTAGTCGTTTGCAATGAGTAGGGCGTGACCTTTTTTAGTTGTCGAGGCTTTTATTTGTGCAATCCACGAGCCTGCAGGAAGTCCTTTCATGCCTTTAGAAATGTCTGTCCACGTGTCGCCGCCATTTGTGGTTACGTGCACGCGGCCGTCGTCTGTGCCCACATAAAGCACATCTTTTTCTACTGCGCTAGGTTCTATGGCGAGTATGGTTGTGTGGTTCTCTGCACCAGTAGCGTCCATAGTAAGACCGCCAGAGTCGTCTTGTTTTTGTTTTGCAGGGTCATTTGTGGTCAGGTCTGGACTTATCACGTCCCAGGTAAGTCCTTTGTCTGTAGATTTATGCACAAACTGACTTCCAAAATACAGCACATCGCTATTAAACGGGTCTATGTTTATGGCCGAGTTCCAGTTGAAACGCAAATGTACCGCTGGGTCTGCATGGGTAGGTTTTATGCTGTAATTGTTACCGGTTTCCCAGTCATAACGCGATACTGAGCCGCCCTGTGACATGGTATAACCATACCTGTTGTTGCTAGGGTCTGGCACGACATCAAAACCGTCGCCAAAACTTATTTCTTGCCAGTACGCATTCCTTATTCCCTGCGCACGCCACACATAAGCAGGGCCACGCCAGCTGCCGTTATCCTGCATACCGCCATATACATTATACGGTATTTCCATATCTACATTTATATGGTAAAACTGTGCCACGGGCAGGTTACCTATAAAGCGCCAGCTCTGACCGCGGTCACGGGTAATGTTGAGACCACCGTCGTTACCGTCTATCATAAACTTACCGTTTTTAGGGTGTATAAACCAGGCATGGTGGTCTGGATGCACGCCGTTATCAACGCCATAAGCAGGCATAAGCTCGGTAAAGTTCTTGCCGCCGTCTTCACTTACGTTTACGTATGTAAAAACCGTATAAACCCGGTTTTCATTTTGTGGGTCCACATAAATTTCAGAATAATAAAATGGCCTGTTGCCTATATCGCTCTTATCGTTGATTTTTTTCCAGTTAAAACCGCCGTCGGTAGATTTGTACAGCGCGTTTTTCTTTGCCTCGACGAGTGCATATATAATATTAGGCTCGCTTGCTGCTATGGCCACACCTATACGTCCTAGCTCGCCTTCGGGCAACCCTTCTTTGTCTGTTATCTTTTTCCAGTTATCGCCGCCGTCGTGGGTGATGTAAAGTCCAGAACCTGCGCCACCGCTTTTAAAGAACCACGGGTCGCGTTTGTGTTCCCACATGGTCGCGATAAGTTTATTGGGGTTTGTGGGGTCCATAATAAGGTCTGCTGCGCCCGATTTGTCGTTTGTGTACAATATTTTATTCCAGGTTTTACCGCCGTCGGTCGTTTTAAAAACACCACGCTCTGGGTGCTCGCCCCACGGGGAACCTATAGCTGCGGCATACACCACTAGCGGGTTTGTAGGGTCTATAACAACCCTGTGTATGTGCCTGGTCTTTTCCAGTCCCATGAGTTGCCAGTTTTTACCGCCGTCCAGCGACCTGTAAATGCCATAACCACCGTTTAAGGAATTGCGCGGGTTTCCCTCGCCAGTTCCTACCCAAACCACGCTCGGGTTAGATTGCTGTATGGCAATTGCGCCTATGGATGCCGTAACTTCTTTATCAAAAATAGGTTCCCATTTTGTACCGCCGCTCTCACTTTTCCATAAACCACCGCTAGCAGTACCGGCATACATAATCTCTGAATTTGCGTGCACCACGTCTATTGCAGTCACACGACCCGACATGCCGCCTGGGCCTATGTTGCGCGGTTCTAAGTTTTTAACAAGGTCTAAGTCTAGTTTTTGGGCAAATGCCGTTGACGCGATTACACAAAAAGCGAGCAAAAAGATTTTTTTCATAATAGTGTTTAATGGAATGGTTAAATATAGGTAATGATTATGCTTTTGCGAAAGCGTAATGCAACGTACCCCATTTTTTTCACAAAATTAAATGGCATAACGGGCATCGTGCGGGTTTGCAGCGTTGATACTGTTATAAATTTCTTGCGCACGCCGCACGGCACCTTCCATATAACCAGCATACTGGCTGGCTGTTTCGGAACCTGCAAGGAGCAGTTTTCCATGCATAAACGATTCTAGGTATATGGGGTGTCCGTTATTGTTGTGAGGCGTTAAAACGTGTTCTTGTGGTATATGCGTGTAGGGTTCTTGCGACCAGCATTGCTCAGTATAAGCTGTAAATTTTAGTGCTTCGGAGCCTAAAAAGCGGGCTAGTTGCGTGCTTATTTTTTCTTTGCGCTGCTCGGGTGTAAACCGCTCCATGGCACTGTTCATAAATCCGGCTAGGGCATAGCGGTTGTTACTCACATCGCTATGGTCATACAACTCTGTAAATGGCCCGACAGTGCTGTAACAAGCGCCAGACAAACCGCGTTCTTTCCAAAATGGCCGCTCATAAGACACACCAAATTTTATAGATGCTGACATCCACGTATGCGTTTCCCGTGCAACAGCCATAATTTTTTGGGGCAATGCGGGTTCCATGGCAACCGTTTTAACAAGAAGTTGCGGTGGTATGGTAGCGATCACTAAGTTTGCATTATATATGCAATGAGCTGTCTTTATCTCCAGGCTACTCTCGTGTTCCAGCAGCTTTAAAACGGGCGTGTTGAGCAGCAGCTCGCTACTCGTAAAATATGACGCAAGCCGGTCTATAATCGCTTGCGTTCCACCAGCAATGCGGTAACTCACATCCTGATTTGGGGGCACGTTAAATGGTTGTGGCGGTGCACTGGCAGCGGCTTCATAAAAAGCTAAGCCGCTGGCATGTTGCTCGTATATAGGTAGGTTCAGCGATGCTAGCAAGTCTAATAAGGCCGTGTTTTGACTCCACAACCATGCAGGACCTAAATCTACGGGTGTTTTTGTAGCTATCTCACGAGTTAAAATCCTGCCGCCTGAGCGGTGGCGAGCCTCTAGAATAGTGACGTTGTAACCTCCTTTTTTGAGAAAATAGGCAAGTGTGAGACCGCAAAGGCCCGCACCTAAAATCGTAACGTTTGTCTTTTTCATAATTAAAAAAGCAAGGCCACGATGTGTGCTGTCGAGGCCTTGCTGGAATTGTGCTTTTAAGTGTTTACTAGGAATTAAAATGGCAGATTTGCTAAAAGGCAAAAGAAGTGCATTAATAACTGCCTTTTACAAAACCTTATTCAAAAACGGGGTTTTTCCACATCTCGTTACCGAAAGGTTTAAGGGCATTACTGCCGCTTACCTCTTCATAACGTATGCCTGAGGTTCTAGAACTACCAGGCCTGCCGTTTTGCGAAATATCGTCTAGGCAAGCACGTAATAAAGGCTCTCCCGGGTCGCCTAAAACCCCTAAGTTTTCAAAGTTTTCGTTTAAAGCGATGTCTGGCGCGAGACCGTCAAAATAGTCAGTAACACCAGCGCTATTTATAGTTTTAAATACAAGCGGCTGCAATGCATAACGATGCGCAGGGTTTGCACCAGAACGACGGAAATTAGGACTGTCGTACAACGTGATACTCGCTTGAAACTTACCAGCTGTGTTGTCACCTACTTGCACCACATTTGTATAAGGTTCTAAAGAGTTAATAACCAGCTCGCTAGCACTTGCGGTGCTGCTGGAGGTTATAATGCGTACCTTAGAAAGGTTAAGTGAGGCCAGAGCCGTACCGCCGTTTGTGCGGTCTTTAAAAAAGTTAGTCAAACTAGTAGGATCGCTGCTTAAAAATTGTTGCTGTATCTCTGGATTCCATTCTTCAGTTGCAAAAACGTCTGTCGTGGGATTTCCAGATATTAAGCTGCTCAATATAATCGCAGTATTTACAGAACCACCACCATTATAACGCAAATCTAAAACGAGGTGTGTCACACCTTGTGCTCTAAACATGGCAAATGCGCTGTTGAGCTGCTCGTCAAATTGTGGCAGGAAACTATTGTACATTAAGTATCCTATGGTATTGGTTCCTTCTTGAATAACGGTCGCGACGTGAATGGGATCTTCTTGTAAAAAGACTTTGGTTAACGCAATGGTCTGACCCGTAGAGGTGGGAACACCGGCGTTTAAGTTTGCTAGACCTATGGTGTAACTAAGCGGGTTGAGCAACGTTCTAAAATTAGCACGTGTAAGTTGTACACCGCTTACGGTACTGAAAATCATACCTCGGGAAACGCCTTGTTGTGCTGCGTTAGAATTAGGCAGAACATAACGCACGTACCCAAAAACGTCTGTAGGGTTACCGTTCACACCTACGAGGCCAAATTCCATACCGTTGCTTTGTCCTTGCCCAGAAAGTGCCTGTTCTAATAGTACATAATCCCTAACGATAACGCTAAATCGGTCTGTGCGCGGTCTGTCAAAAATGAGGGATTCAAAAAATCCCTCGGGTGTTGGGAACTGCTGGTGGAACGTCTCTAGGTCTGCGGTGGTTGCAAAGCGGTCGTTTGCCAGCACGGGAACATCTGGTTTATGGAGATAAAACACATTCATCGCCCTGTAAATAAAATTCTTTACAACGATAGGACTTGCAAAAGTATCATCGTTATCTTTAAAGCAACTTGTAAGAAGAACACTTAATACAACCAGTATGGTAAGGTGTTTTGTATATTTTTTCATATAGGGAGCAATTAATGGCTAAAGATATTAAAATAACTAACGTGCAAAAGGGTCAGATGTTTTTGTTACATGCGATTAGATGAAATTTAAAAAAGCAACACACCTTTGTAACAAGTTAATGTCATGCTCGTCATGAATGTAGAAACCAACCCATGACCCACAAAAAGTTCATAGAAACTTTTACCACGGTACAGTATAAAATGTACCAGCTCGCACGGCGCTTGCTTGTTTCTCAAGAAGAAGCTGCAGACGCTGTTCAAGAAACCATGTTGCGGTTATGGGAGAAAAGAGCCAAGTTAGATCACGTTCATAACAAAGACGCTTATGCTATGCAAATGGTAAAGAACTATGCCCTGGACCGGTTGAAAAGCAAGCAAGCCAGCCATTTAAGCATTGTGCACAGCAACTACGACAGCGGTAATCGCAACGCGCAAGACGAGCTAGAACGTGAGGCACAAGTAAGCATGGTACAAAAAGTGATTAATGAACTACCAGAGAACTATAAAACGGTGTTACAACTGCGCGATATACAAGAATATGATTTTGAAGCCATAGAACACATTATGGTAATGAAAGCAACCGCAGTACGAGTAACGTTAAGCAGAGCGCGTAAAATGCTCAAAGAACAGCTAGAAAAACAGTACAAAAGCGAAATAGCATGAACGAACTATTAGAAAAATACTGGGAAGGCACCACAAACCGCGAAGAAGAGCAGCGCCTCAAGCGCTATTTTGCATCGGGTAACATAGCCGCAGCACATGAAGTGTACAAGCCCCTTTTTGAAACAATCGCTTTAGAGCAGCAGGTGCAGCCGTCTTTTGATGCTTTCGCGAAAGTGAACAATAAAAAAGCATTATGGTCACAACTTAACGATTATAAATGGAAATCGCTCGCCGTAGCAGCAAGTATAGCCGCGATACTAACACTAGGAGTGGTATTTCAAGATAACATAGCTCCAGAGCCAGACCTTGGAACTTACGATAGTCCTGAAGAAGCCTATGAAGCAACCGTTACCGCCTTGCAATTTATGGGAACAAAAATAAATGCAGGCAAAGCAAACCTAGAACCGTTAAACACGCTCGAAGCAAAAAAGAGTGCAATTTTTAATAGAGAAGCGTTAAGGGAAACAATGGATTCGTTGGAAAACCAAAACCAAAATAAAAACGAAAAATAAAAATAAAAGTACCAGATACCAGGCTGAGTAAGCCGAAGCATCGAAGCCGATATTGTGAACTACAAAAAGGCAACTAAATTTTTCCCCGAGGGAACTGTCCGCAGGACAACGGGTGTAAGGCAGAGTGAATAACTTAAATAATTAAAAACAAAAGATCCCGCATCGAGCGCGGAATTAAAAAAAGAAAAAACAAAACAAAACAAAATGAAAAATATACTGTACATCGCGGCAATTGTATTTACTGTAAATGCAACTACTGCTCAAGACTTCAACAAGATAGGAAACCTTAGAAACATGAGTGAAACGGTCGTTACGGGCGAGATGTTTAAACTTATCGCAAACATAGACATGGACTCTAAAGACCCAGCGATGAGAGAAATGAAATCCATGATAGATAAACTTACTGAGGTGCGCATTTACAAAACTGCAAACACAGACAGCGCTTCTAAAATGAAAAACTATGTAGATGGCTACATAAAAGGCGCGAGCCTGTCCCAACTTATGTATTCTAAACAAGACGGCGAGATGTTCTCTTTTTATATTAAAAAAGGCAGCAGCGATAAAAAAATACGCAACCTCGTCATGTTTATAGACGAAGGCAGTAGAAAAGGTTCAGAGTCGGTTTTTATGGTCATATCGGGCGACTTGGACTTAGACCAAGTTTCTAAAATCACAAAGTATATGAATGTACCGGGTCAGGCTGAAATTGAGAAAGCTACAAAATCTAAATAAGAAGTATTTTTATTATAAACCAATAACCTTAAAATCTCTAAACCATGACCAGACTACTTATAAAAATACTTTTTGGCAGTATGGTACTTGCCAGCATGCTCGTATCGTGCAGTAGCAAGCCATCGCTTGAAAGCTATTATCTGGACAGTAAAGAAAAGCCCGGTTTTTACACGCAAAGCATTCCCAAAGCCGTACTGGGAATGAACGATGCAGACCTTACCGGCGAGGCAAAAACAGCTTATGAATCTATAGATAAAATAAATGTGCTGTTCTATCCCAATACAGACAAGAACAAAGCAAACCTTGCTAAAGAAAGCAGCAAGCTCAACGCTATTTTGCTAAACGAGGATTACAAAATGCTTATGTCGCACAGCGATGGCTCAACAAAAATGCGCATCGTTTATGACGGTACACAAGGGGCCATAGATGAGGTTATCATGTTCGGCACAGACGAGAATATGGGTCTGGGCGTTGCCCGCATTATGGGTGACGACATGAATTTAGGCAGCATTTTAAAACTCATGCAAAACATGGATAAGTCTAGCGTAGATGGGAATATGTTGCGAAATATCATGAAGAATTTTACGGGTAAAACCAGTGGCGATGAATAATACTTTACAAATATCGCTTTTCCCCTGCCCTAAAAGAGGTGGCGATATTGCAAAACAAGTATTACGTTCGTTACTTTTGAATCCTTTAGGGCTGGGGAATCAATAAACGTAATATAAGTACCTACTATACAAAAGATTAAATTTTATTTCTAAACGCCTCTTCGATCAGAAAAGGCGTTGTTTTTTGCACCTATTTTTAGTGCGTTCATGTAGATAAAGTGAGTATATTTGCACGCCTTTTGCGAGCAGGTTGCGTGTTGTAATTACGCTTTCGCGAAAGAGTTATTTATACAAACCCCAATACTATGAAAGCAGGCATCGTAGGATTACCTAATGTAGGAAAATCGACTCTTTTTAATTGTTTATCAAACGCCAAAGCACAAAGCGCAAATTTCCCGTTTTGTACCATTGAGCCTAACGTGGGCGTGGTAAACGTGCCAGATCCGAGACTAGAAAAGCTAGAAAGCATGGTAAAACCAGAGCGTGTGGTACCTGCAACCGTAGAGATTGTAGATATCGCAGGTCTTGTTAAGGGTGCCAGTAAAGGTGAAGGTCTGGGAAATCAGTTTTTAGGAAACATACGCGAGACAGATGCGATTATACACGTGTTACGCTGTTTTGACAACGATAACATTGTGCACGTAGACGGCGGCGTAAACCCCATACGCGATAAAGAAACCATAGACATGGAGTTGCAGCTTAAAGACCTAGAGACGGTTGACAAAAAGCTAGAAAAAGTAAAACGCGCTGCAAAAACAGGTAACAAAGACGCGCAGCGAGAAGAAGCCGCACTTTTAAAAATTAAATCGTCGCTAGAAGCGGGTATATCTGTACGCGCTGTAGAACTAGATGAAGAAACCCGTATAGAATTTGTAAGACCTTTACAGTTTATAACAGACAAACCAGTACTGTATTTATGTAATGTGGACGACAGCGCAGCCGTAACCGGTAATGCCTATGTAGATTTAGTGCGTGAAACCGTAAAAGATGAAAATGCAGAGGTGCTCGTGCTAGCCGTAGGCACCGAGGCCGATATTACCGAGCTAGAAGATTATGAAGAGCGCAAAATGTTCCTTGCCGACATGGGTCTGGACGAGCCAGGTAGTGCAAAGCTCATACGCTCTGCTTACAAACTACTCAATCAGCAAACCTACTTTACCGCAGGTGTTAAAGAAGTGCGCGCCTGGACTGTAAACGTGGGCGCAACCGCACCGCAAGCCGCGGGCGTTATTCATACAGACTTTGAAAAAGGCTTTATACGTGCTGAAGTTATTAAGTATGACATCTATGAGCAATATGGCTCTGAGGCCAAAGTAAAAGAAGCCGGAAAACTAAAAGTAGAAGGCAAAGAATACATTGTACAAGACGGCGATGTTATGCACTTTTTGTTTAATGTGTAAATTGCCGATTTCCAATTTACTTCATAAAATATTTATTGACAACTGGCGATGTGATCATACCATAAAACTCCTTTCTTTATCTGAGAAAGGAGTTTTTTTCTTACCATTTTCTAAGTGTAGACTTCAATTTACTCTTAAGAAATAGACCAAAGATTACGAAAGTAAAACACTTGTTGATCAATTACTTTTCTCAGCATCTTTTAGTAACATATCTTTTTCATATTTATTATGGACGGTAATCATGGCAAGCCCAAAAAGAACGGCGACCACTATAAGAATCGTGCTAATGGCACCACTTACCCCA
>Ga0136559_1000771_pt1 | contig 10825 bp, 10 predicted proteins | sample AntRauMeHopE1496_FD_104633 | JGI IMG/M metagenome (GOLD analysis project Ga0136559, IMG submission 104633) | Saline lake microbial communities from Rauer Islands, Antarctica - Metagenome Hop E1 #496 | ecosystem: Environmental > Aquatic > Non-marine Saline and Alkaline > Saline | place... | reverse complement strand
GTAGGAGTTGAAGAAATGGCGGAAGCCATTGGCCTGCTTGTCCTTGCCGGTGGTGTCATTGGCATGCGTGAGGCCCGCCATGAAGATGATGCCCGCCTCCTGGCACAGCGCCTGCACGGCCACGGCCACACCGGAGCTGGAGCCGCCCGAGATCATCACTGCGCCGTCTTTTTCGATCATCGACTTGGCAGCCGCGCGGGCCGCGTCGGATTTCGTCTGGGTGTCGCCGGTCACATACTGGACCTTCTTGCCCATGATGCCGGTTCCGTCCAGCACCTTGGAGCTGAAGGTCTGCATCATGCCGCCGTCGCCCATCCCGTTCAGGTGCTCGACCGCCAGCTCAAAGGCGCGCAGCTGGTCGGCGCCCTCATCGGCGTAGGGGCCGGACTGGGGCACGTTGAAGCCCAGCGTGACGGTGTCGCCCTGCGGCGCATTGGTAAAACCGCTTTCCTGAGCGCGCAGATAGGTGGGCAGGGCGAGGCTGGCGCTGGCGATGGCACCGGCGCGCATCAGGCCGCGGCGTGTGGGTTTGTAAAGTGACATGGTATCCTCCCGAGGGTGTGAAACGGGCACCGCATCCTTCTGGGGGATTTGGGTGCCTACACGAAGATGTGCAGATCTAGTATCGGGGTCTTGGGGCGCAGTTCGCAACAAGGCCCTTGAATAAAGGGATTTATTTGTAAATAAATCCACACAGGACCCAGGGGATGTGTAAATTCTATGATGTTGCAGCGCAGAAACCCGCTGAAAATGGCGGTTAATCCCGCAGCGGCTCTCTTTCCGGCGGAGTGGCCATGCCCCGCGAGAGCCTGACGGGCAAACCCTCGGGCAACGTAGCGGGCAAACCGTCGGGCAACGTGGCGGGCAACGTGGCGGGCAACCTCACGGGCACCCGCATCCGCGAGCGGCGCACGGTGCAGGGCATCAAACAGGCGGATCTGGCGCGCAGCATCGGCATCTCGGCCAGCTATCTTAACCTGATCGAGCATAACCGGCGCAGAATTGGCGGCAAGCTGCTGCTGGACATTGCCGCCGCGCTCAAGGTCGAGGTGCAGGCTCTGACCGAAGGCGCGGAGGCGGCGCTGCTGGGGATTCTGGGGGAGGCGGCGCTGTCGGCGGGGTTGCCAGCGGCGGAGGCGGCCCGCGCGGAGGCGTTTGCGGGTCGGTTTCCGGCCTGGGCGGAGGCGCTGGCCGAGGGCCAGCGCAGGGTGGTCGCGCTGGAGCGGACGGTGGAGACCCTGAGCGACCGGATGGCCCATGACCCGCATCTGGCCAGCGCCATGCATGAGCTGCTGAGCACCGCCGCCGCCGTCCGCTCCACCGCTGAAATCCTGGCGGCAGAGGGCCCGTTGGAGCCCGAATGGCAGGACCGCTTTCATGCCAACCTCGATGCCGACAGCCTGCGGCTCGCGCGCAGTGCCCAGACGCTGGCGGCCTATCTGGAGCAGACAAAGGGGCCCGCGACCGCCGCCGGATCCCCGCAGGAGGAAGTCGAGGCCTGGCTGGCGGTGCGGGGGTTTCATTTCCCCAGCCTTGAAGGGGGGTCAGAAGCGGGACCAGACGCGGGACCAGACGCGGGACCAGAAGCGGGACCGGACAGTGCCGCGCAGGTGCTTGCGCAAGTGCTCGCGCAGGACGGGCAGCTGTTGTCGGAGGCCGCGCGTTTCATTCTGCGCGGGGTGCTGGAGCAGGTGCGCAGCGATGCGGCTGTGCTGCCGCTGGAACGGCTGGAGGCTGTGTTGGCAGGTGCCGCACCCGATCCTGTTTCTCCCGATCCTGTTTCTCCCGATCCTGTTTCTCCCGATCCTGCTTCTCTGGCGCGCGCGCTGGGGGTGCCGGTGGTGGTGGTGTTGCGCCGTCTGGCGGCACTGCCGGATCTGGGCGCAGGGCTGGTGGTCTGTGACCGCTCCGGCACGGTGATTTTCCGCAAATCCGTTGACGGGTTTTCGGTGCCGCGTTTTGACAGCTGTTGTCCGCTGTGGCCGCTGTTTGGTGCGCTGGGCGCTCCCGGTGTGGTGATCCATGAGCGGGTGGGCCAGCTCGGGCGTGGGCAGCTGCAGTTTGACGCCTATGCCACGACGGATCTGTCGGTGGTGGCGGGGTACAACACCCCTGCGCCCGCGCGCGGTGTGATGCTGCTGATGCCTGCCCCTGCGGGGGATGCCAGCGTCGCGGCGCGTGCCGTGGGCGCCACCTGCCGGATCTGCCCGCAGGAGCGTTGTGCCGCGCGCCGCGAGCCGTCGATTCTGCAGCCCTGAGGGTTTTTACCCCAACCTTCGCGGGCGGCGCAGCGGATCGGCTTTTGACATGCCGCGCCCAAGGGTGCAACGTGAGCGCCAGCGCCAAGCCTCCGCAGGGTCACCCTGCACTCAGAGATGCACGGCGCAGAGGGAGGGGACCGGATGACAAAGCATGTCGTGCTGGTGGAGGATGAGACCAACATCGCGGAGGCGATCCGGTTCTTGCTGTCGCGTGAGGGCTGGCGGGTGGAAACGCTGGCCAATGGTGGCAATGCGGCGGCGGTGATCCGCGCTGCGCGCCCCGATCTGGTGATGCTGGACGTGATGCTGCCGGGCAAGACCGGTTTCGAGATTCTGGCAGAGCTGCGCCGCGACGAGAGCCTTGCAGGCCTGCCGGTGCTGATGCTGACCGCGCGCGGTCAGGCCCGCGACCGGGAGATGGCGTTGCAGGCGGGGGTGAGCCGCTTCATGACCAAGCCCTTTTCCAACGCGGACATGCTGGCGGCGGTGCGCGAGCTGACAGCGGGTCCCTTGGGCTGATGGCCGGGCCGAGACTGTTTCTGGAGCGCAGGAGCTACCGGCAGCGGCGTCTGATGGATGCGGTCCGGCTGCTGCCGCTTCTGTGTGCGGTCTTGTGGCTGGTGGTACCTGCGCTCTGGCCCAGCGGCGAGGCGTCGGCAGCGCAGACCAGCCTTTCCTCTGCCCTGTGGTATATCTTTGTGGTCTGGCTGCTGGCGATCACGGCCAGTTTCGCGCTGTGGCGCCGGGGGGGCGGGGGTGGCGAGAGTGACCCTGAGCCTGCGGGGACCCCGGATCAAACAGCCGCTGATCCATCCTTGCGCAGCGGCGGCTGATGGTCTCGCTCAACCAGCTGGTGGCGGTCTGTCTGGTCTATGTGGCGGGCCTGTTTCTGGTGGCGTTTCTGGCCGAGCGGGCGGCCCTGCGCGGCAAGGGCGGCTGGCTGCTGCGCTCGCCCTTGGTCTATACGCTGTCGCTGTCGATCTATTGCACGGCCTGGACGTTTTACGGGGCGGTGGGCTATGCGGCGCGCTCGGGGCTGGAATATGTGACGATCTATCTGGGGCCCAGTCTGGTGATGATCGGCTGGTGGTGGGTGCTGCGCCGTCTGGTGCGGATCGGACGGGCGCAGCGGGTCACCTCGGTGGCGGATCTGATCTCGGCGCGGTTTGGCAAATCCAACCTGCTGGCGGTGCTGGTCACGGTGATGGCGGTGATCGGCGTGACGCCCTACATCGCGCTGCAGCTGCAGTCGGTCACGCTCTCGGAGTTGATCTTTGCCGCCAGTGAGTGGGGCAGCTGGCAGGGGCCGATGGTGAACGATTCGGCGGCCTTCTGGGTGGCGGTGGGGCTGGCGCTGTTCACACTGCTGTTCGGGACCCGCAACCTCAATGCCAATGAGCGGCACCACGGGATCGTCATTGCGGTGGCGGTGGAGGCGGTGGTCAAGCTGGTGGCGCTGCTGGCGGTGGGGATCTTCGTGGTCTGGGGGATCTCGGGAGGGATCGCGGAGACGGTGGCGCGCATCGACGCATCCCCAATCGGCACGTGGCAGACGGGTGCGGGGCGGTGGAGCGCGCTCATCGTGCTGTCGGCGGCGGCCTTTGTGTGCCTGCCGCGGATGTTTCAGGTCATGGTGGTGGAGAACGACGATGAGCGGCATCTGCAGATCGCGAGCTGGGCCTTCCCGCTCTATCTGCTGGCGATCAGCCTTTTTGTGGTGCCCATCGCCGTGGTGGGCCTTGAGCTGATGCCGCCGGGGGCGAACCCGGATCTGTTCGTGCTGTCGGTGCCGCTCAGCCAAGGGCAGAACGGGCTGGCGATGCTGGCGTTTCTGGGCGGGTTTTCCTCGGCCACGTCGATGGTGATCGTGGCAACGCTGGCGCTCAGCACGATGATGTCCAACCATATCGTGATGCCCCTGTGGCTGAAGCTGCGGCGCGACGGTGTGCAGCAGTCGGGGGATGTGCGCGATGTGGTGATCCTGACGCGGCGGCTGTCGGTGATGGTGATCATCTCGCTGGGCTATCTCTATTACCGAGCCTCGGGGGGGTCGGGGGCGCTGGCGGCGATCGGGCTGATTTCCTTTGGTGGGGTGGCGCAGTTTCTGCCGGCGCTGCTGGGCGGGATCTTCTGGCGCGGGGCCACGCGGATGGGGGCGCTGGCGGGGCTGGTGGCGGGATTTGTGATCTGGATGTATACGATGCTGCTGCCCAGCTTTGGTCCGGATGCGGCCCTGTCGCAGGCGGTCTTCGATCAGGGGCTGTTCGGGATTTCCATGCTGCGGCCGCAGGCCCTGTTCGGGATCACCGGGCTTGATCCCACGGCGCATGCGGTCTGGTGGAGCCTCTCGGTCAATACGCTGCTGTTTGTCGTGGTTTCTCTGGCCAGCTTTCCGACTCCGCTGGAGCGGCTGCAGGGTGCGCAATTCGTCAATGTGTTCGAGCATTCCTCGGGCAACGCGCGCGGCTGGTCTACGACGCAGGGGCGGGTGGACGATCTGATGATCATGTCCCAGCGGATCCTGGGTGCGGCTGAGGCGCAGGCGTTTTTCGCGGCTCAGGCGGGCCGGCAGGGTCTGGCCCGGCAGGGTCTGGCGGGCGTGCCCCCCGCGCCGACGCCCGAATTCGTGCAGGCGCTGGAGCGTGAGCTGGCGGCCTCGGTGGGGGCGGCGACGGCGAACGCCATGATCGGCCAGATCATCGGCGGGCAGGCGATCTCGGTGGAGGAGCTGATGGCGGTGGCCGACGAATCGGCACAGATCCTCGAGTATTCCAGCAAGCTGGAGGCGAAATCCCGCCAGCTGACCGCGACCGCGCAGGAGCTGGGCCGCGCGAATGAAAAGCTGACCCAACTGTCGTTGCAAAAGGACAGTTTTCTGAGCCAGATCAGCCATGAGCTGCGCACGCCGATGACCTCGATCCGGGCGTTTTCGGAGATCTTGCGCGACACCGCAGAGCTGGGGGCGGCGGACAAGGCGCGCTATGTCGCGATCATCCATTCGGAGACGATCCGGCTCACGCGGTTGCTGGATGATCTGCTGGATCTGTCGGTGCTGGAGCACGGGCAGGTCTCGCTCAACGAGCAGCCGGTGAACCTGCGCAGCGTGATCGAGCGGGCCGTGATGACGGGGCAGGCGGGCAGCGCGCGGGTGCTGGAGATCCGGCGCGATCTGGCGGCCGAGGATGTGATGCTATGCACTGACGGGGACCGGCTGGCGCAGGTATTCATCAACCTTGTGACAAATGCGATGAAATATTGCGATGCAGCGCAGGGCGTTCTGCAGATCGAGGTGCAGCAGCAGGGGGGGCAGATCATCATCGGCTTCAGCGACAATGGCACCAGCATTCACCCCGATGAGCGCAATCTGATTTTCGAGAAATTTGCCCGGCTGGGCAGTGGGGAGGGCGATGGGGCAGGCCTTGGCCTTGCGATCTGCCTTGAGATCATGGCCCGGCTGGGGGGCGGCATCCGCTATGTGGCCACTGGTGGCGGCAACCGGTTTGAAGTGTGGCTGGCAGAGGCCTGCGTCCAGACTGCGCCTTCGGGTTTTGTGCCCGCATAAAGGTGCTGGTAACTATTCTGCGCTAGGCCGGGGGGATAACTGCTGTGCACAAAACGCGCGGAGGTGACACAAGCACGACAAGGATTGGCGGCTGGATGAGCGCGGAGCAGATGACATCACTGGTGCTGCGCAAAGCGCGCACGGCGCGCGATGCTCAGGCGGCGCGTGCGATGTCGCTGGGGCGTGCCTTGCGACTGACGGCGGCCAAGCAGGCGGACCAGATGATGAAGCTGGCGGTCAGCACGCTGGGCGTCACGCGGCGGTCTGTGACGGGTGAGGATCTGGGGCAGTTTCTCGATCCGGACGGGCTTCTTTTGTTGATGGACGGGCCGGGCACACAGGTGGCTGCCATGGTGCTGGAGCCTGTGCTGGTGGCGGGGCTGATCCAGCAGCAGACCATGGGCAAGGTGACGGCACCGCCCGCGGCGGGCACGGTGCGACGATACACGTCCACGGATGCATCGCTTTGCGCGCCCTTCATGGAGGCGCTGCTGGCGCGGGCGGCTCTGCTGCCGGAGGCGGCGCAGGACCGCGCGCTGCTGCACGGCTACCGCTTTGGGGTCTGGGCGCAGGAGCCGCGCAAGGCGCAGATGGCGCTGGAGGGATCGGACTACGAGGTGGTGGAGGTCACGCTGGATCTGGCGGCGGGTCTGCGGGTGGGCAAAATCGTGATGATCCTGCCGCATCCGGTAGCGGCGGAGGTCCCGGACGAGGAGGAAGCTGTGCCAGCCCCGCCCAGGGGCGAGACATTGGCGCGCACTGTCATGGGCCTGCAGGCGGAGCTGATGGTAGCCCTGACGCGGATCAAACTTCCCTTGCAGCGTGTCAGCACGCTCAAGCCCGGCGATCTGCTCGACCTGAACCTCACCACCATGTCGCAGGCCCTGGTGATGGATGCCAGCGGGCGGGCGATCAGCCGGGGCACATTGGGCCAGATCGACGGGATGCGCGCCGTTCAGGTGGAGCAGAAGGCCGACGCCCGCTACACTGAGCCGCGCAGGCGCGCTGCCGACCGGGCGGAGCTGGACCTGCCGGATGTGACGGCAGCACCCAGCCCCCCCGCCCGTGACCAGCGGCGGCAGGGGGATGTGACTGCCTCACCAGCGGCGGCTGGCGCGGGCGTGCCGAAAATGTCCGATCTCGATATTTTCGGCAATCTGGATGATCTGCCGGAACTGCCGGATATGGACATGGCCAGTGCCGCAGCAGATGCGCAGATGGCGCCTTGGTCTGGCACTGACACGGCGGCAGAGACGGCACAGAAGCGGCTGGCCGGGCGGTGACGCCTCATGTGGGGATGGGGGCAGCTGCGGTATCCCTGAGGGCATCAGCTCTGCCGGCCGGCCCCTTTGCCAGGGTTTGTGGGCGTTAGGACCTGATCGTGGTATGGCCCTCGAGGGTCACCGGCATGTCCGTTATGCACGCGATAAGGTAAACCGGTTGCGGCGGATCAGGGGGCGTGCTGCTCCAGATAGGGGCGCATGTTTTCCAGATCGTAGCCTGCACCGCGCACTGCGGACAGGATATCATCGGCAGAGGCATGCCCGGCCTGTCCGAGCGCCCATGCGATGCAGGAGCGTGTGCCCGAGGCGCAATAGGCAAAAGTCACACCGTCCTGATCGGCGCCGATCGCACGGTTATGGGCGATGACCTCAGGCGTCATGGTCTGATGCGTGAGCGGTTGCAGCACAAATTCCAGACCTGCCGCAGCTGCCGCTTGCGCCATTGTCCCGGCGCCGAGGCTGTGCGGCACTTCTTCGTCCGGGCGGTTGCACAGGATGCGGGTGATTCCGGCCTGTTTCAGGTCCGTCATCTGATCCGCAGAAATTTGCGGGCCGACGAAATAGCGGGGGGTAAGCTGTCTGATATCCATGAAATGGAAATACGCTGTCGGTGGCGGGCTGTCCAGCGCAGGTTGCGGGGGACAGGGGCGGTATGTCTGTGGAGGGGTCAGAAGCGATCACCGCGTGGCTGACAGGCCCTAGGACATGAAAATCCCGATGATCACCATCATGAGGCCGATCACGGAGGTGAAGAGGGCACCCAGATTGAGGGGGACCACTTTTTTCAACTCCGCACGCATGGCTGCATCATCGAGCTGCGCGCGTTTGGCGCGGCTGACGCGGAGGATGCAATAGCCCAGACCCACAAGGCCCAGCAGCGAGAAAGCCGTGCCGGTCCAGATCAGGGCATCAAATGCGGAGAAGGAAGATGGTTGCATCGCGATCAGATAGGATAAACGGCGCGGCAGGGCAAGAGCGGCTTGCCGCAAGGCCTGCGGCAGGGTAGCAGTGCGGCCAGAAATCAGCGCGCCCTGAAACTCCGCGCTTTGCGGGGTCCTCACAGCGCCCGCCTACAGCCCAGCCATAGGAGCCCCCATGAGTGATTTTTCAGCCGATACCGCCCCCGCCGAGACGCAAGGCGATGTGAACTACCGTGTCACCGCGACCGAGCTGCGCCAGTTCGTGGAGCGGATCGAGCGGCTGGACGCCGAGAAAAAGGACCTTGCCGAGCAGCAAAAAGAGGTGATGGCGGAGGCCAAGGGGCGCGGCTATGATACCAAGATCCTGCGCAAGGTGATTGCGCTGCGCAAGCGCGAGCCCAATGACATCGCCGAAGAAGAGGCGGTGCTGGAGATGTACAAGGAAGCGCTGGGCATGTAGGGCACGCCCTTGCTACAGCAGATGGGCGGAAACGGTGCTTGCACAAGGCCGCCCCCGCCCCTAGAAGAACACAAAATTTCCGTCCCGCGCAGCACCGCGCGGGCAAACGCTATGGAGCACACATGCAGGTCAAAGAGACGCTGAACGAAGGTCTGAAACGCGGCTATCACATTACGCTGACAGCAGCTGAGCTGGACGCCAAGGTGACAGAAAAGCTGAAAGAAGCGCAGCCTGACGTGGAGATGAAGGGCTTTCGCAAGGGTAAGGTCCCGATGGCGCTGCTGAAAAAGCAGTTTGGTTCCAAGGTGCTGGGCGAAGCGATGCAGGAAGCCATCGACAATGCGATGAACGCGCATTTTGAGACCTCGGGCGACCGTCCGGCCATGCAGCCCGATGTGAAGATGACCAACGAGAGCTGGAACGAGGGCGACGACGTCGAGGTCGATATGTCCTATGAGGCGCTGCCCGAGATCCCCGAGCTGGACCTGAGCGGCATCACACTCGACAAGCTTGTGGTCAAGGCCGATGAGGCCGCCATTGATGAGGCGCTCGCCTCTCTGGCGGAGACGGCGCAGGATTTCAAACCCCGCAAGAAGGGCTCAAAGTCCAAGGACGGCGATCAGGTCGTGATGGATTTCCTTGGCAAGGTGGATGGCGAGGCCTTTGAAGGCGGTGCGGCGGAAGATTATCCGCTGGTACTGGGCTCCAACTCCTTCATTCCGGGGTTCGAGGAGCAGTTGGTGGGTGTGAAGACCGGCGATGAGAAAGACGTCACGGTGAAATTCCCCGACGCGTATCAGGCGCCGCATCTGGCGGGCAAGGAAGCGGTGTTTTCCTGCACGATCAAGGATGTGAAAGAGCCTGTTGCCGCCGAGATCAATGACGAGATGGCGACCAAATTCGGTGCTGAAGATCTTGCAGCCCTCAAGCTTCAGATCGGTGAGCGGCTGGAGGCGGAGTATGTCGGTGCCTCGCGCGCGGTGATAAAGCGCGGGCTGCTTGATGCGCTGGACAAGATGGTTGATTTCGATCTGCCGCCGTCGTTGCTGGAAGCGGAAGCGGGCCAGATTGCCCATCAGCTGTGGCATGAGGACAATCCCGACGTGCAGGGCCACGATCACCCCGAGATCGAGACCACTGACGAGCACAAGAAGCTGGCCACCCGCCGGGTGCGTCTGGGGTTGTTGCTGGCCGAGCTGGGCCAGAAGGCCAAGGTGCAGGTGACCGATGCGGAGATGACGCAGGCGATCATGAATCAGGCGCGTCAGTATCGCGGGCAGGAGCGCCAGTTCTTTGAATTCGTGCAGAACAATCAGCAGATGCAGCAGCAGATGCGTGCGCCGATCTTCGAGGACAAGGTTGTGGACCATATCCTTGCGCAGGCGAGCGTGACGGAGAAAGAGGTCTCCAAGGATGACCTGCAGAAGGCTGTCGAGGCGCTTGAGCAAGAGTAAGCGGTTCGGATCTGAATGAAGAAGGGCCACCCGGATCGGGTGGCCCTTTTGCGTTTCACGTTGGTATGCAGCCTCGAGGTGTGCAGCCTTCAGGAGGCGGCGGTCATCTCATCGGCCAGCTCATGGTTGCGGTCGCGGTGGCCTGCCTCATCGGCGCGCACGGCGATCACCACATCACGCAGGCGGGCGTTCTCGCCCAGCTTCCAGTAGTCGATGGCGATCTTCGGGGCGGGCACGTTCTCGACCTTGCCTGCATCTATCTCCTGCAGATACTGGGTATAGCTGATCACCGCTTCCTCCTCCAGATAGGCCACGACGCGGTGGGCCACACGCGGCGCAAAGAGGTAAAGGAAGAAGTAGAGGTTATAGAAGACGGCCTGCCCCAGCATGATCAGGATCCGCTCAAAGCGCGACGGCTCGGCGATCTTGATGAAGGTCATCAGGTGCATGCGCTCGTTCTCGGCCTCGTCCAGAAGCTCACGGATCCAGCCCTCGTCGTCGCGGATGTGGCGCACGGATTTGAGGTGCTGCAGCAGACCGCCCACCATTCCGGGCACGGCGGCAACGGTTTCCAGTACCACGGCCCGGTGACCGTAGCGTTTGGCAAAGAAGCTGTCCGCGACGATGCGCATGGCCTTTACGGTCCGCAGGGCGATGCGGTCGCGCATGTCCTTGGGTGGCGTATGCTTTTCCAGATCGCCATCGTGGCGGTGCGTCATGTCGAACATTTTGGGCTCCTGTCCATAGTATATCGCAAAGATGGGTTCTGGATGCTGCTGTGCAATATCATGCGTCAATTTGCGCAAGAAGCCACGTGTTTTCTGACGGTCAGGTTTTCCCCCGGGTCAGGCGCGCTCTGAAGTCAGGCAGGGCGCAGGCCCGTCT
>Ga0136559_1000767_pt1 | contig 10865 bp, 10 predicted proteins | sample AntRauMeHopE1496_FD_104633 | JGI IMG/M metagenome (GOLD analysis project Ga0136559, IMG submission 104633) | Saline lake microbial communities from Rauer Islands, Antarctica - Metagenome Hop E1 #496 | ecosystem: Environmental > Aquatic > Non-marine Saline and Alkaline > Saline | place... | reverse complement strand
GTAGGCGCCGCGCGCGACCAGATTGGCCGATTTATGTTCGGTCCGCAGGGTGGGCAGGTTCTGGCGGCTGAGGGCCAGAACCGATGGCGTGGTCTTGTGGTTCAGCGCAACCTCCCAGCTTTCCGCCGTTTCCACGGCGTCGGCGGGGCGGAAGACCAGCATGTTGGGCGTGGCGCGCAGCATCGCCAGATGCTCCACCGGCTGATGCGTCGGGCCGTCTTCGCCCAGACCGATGCTGTCATGGGTCATGACATATTGCACGCTGATCCCCATCAGTGCCGACAGGCGCATCGCGGGGCGGGCGTAATCGGTGAAGCACATGAAGGTGCCGCCATAGGGGCGCACCCCGCCGTGCAGCGCCATGCCGTTCATCGCCGCCGCCATCCCGTGTTCGCGGATGCCGTAATGGACATGCCGGCCTGTGCGATCCTCGGGGCCGAAGGTGCCCATGCCTTTGGTCAGGGTGTTGTTCGACCCGGTCAGGTCGGCGGACCCACCGATGGTTTCCGTGATCAGCGGGTTAATCACCTCCAGCGTCATCTCGCTGGCCTTGCGGGTGGCGACCGAGGGCGCGCCGTCGGATATCTGTTTCTTGAGCGCCTTGATCGTGGCCGACAGCCTGCGCGGCATGTCACCCGCGAAGCTGCGGGCAAATTCGGCCTGCCTGGTCGCGGACAGCATGGCGAAATCGATCTCCCATGCCTCGCGGGTGGATTGGCCACGGCGGCCGATCGCCTCCCATTCAGATTTGAGGTCGGCGGGGATCTCGAACGGGGCATGGGTCCAGCCATAGGCGGCCTTGGTGTTGCCCACCATGGCATCGCCCGTCAGCGCGCCGTGGCCCTTGGCGGTGTCCTGCGCGGCAGAGCCAAGTGCGATATGTGTCTTGCAGGCGACCATGGCGGGGCGCGGGCTGGCCTTGGCGGCGGTGAGCGCGCGGTCGATATCGGCGGGGTCATGGCCGTCGCAGGCGAAGACATCCCAGCCACTGGCCGCGAAACGCGCCATCTGATCGGTGCGGTCCGCAAGGGATACCTTGCCGTCGATGGTGATCCCGTTGTCGTCCCACAGCACGATCAGGCGCGACAGTTCCTGCCGGCCCGCAAGGGCGATGGCCTCGTGGCTGATCCCCTCCATCAGGCAGCCGTCGCCGGCGATGACCCAGGTGTAATGGTCGATGACCTTGCGGCCCCATCTGGCGCGCAGAAATTCCTCGGCCATGGCAAAACCCACAGCATTGGCGATGCCCTGACCCAAGGGGCCTGTGGTCGTTTCGATGCCTGTGGCATGGCCGTATTCCGGGTGGCCCGCAGTGATGGCGCCCAGTTGGCGGAAGTTGCGGATCTGGTCCAGCGTCATGTCGGCATAGCCGGTCAGGTGCAGCAGGGAATAAAGCAGCATCGAGCCATGGCCCGCCGACAGGATGAAGCGGTCGCGGTTGGGCCAGTCGGGGGCTGTCGCGTCAAAGGCGAGGTGCTTGTCGAACAGCACCGTCGCCACATCGGCCATGCCCATGGGCATCCCGGAATGGCCGGAATTGGCGGCGTTCACGGCATCCAGCGTCAGGGTGCGGATGCAGGCGGCACGGCGCCAATGGGCGGGGTTCTGGGCGGCGAGGGCGGCGATATCCACGGAATGCTGGTCCTTGTCACTGATCGGTCAGGTTGGACCGGGTGATAGCAGAGGCCGGGTCGAGTGCAAGCACGGGGACGGATCGCAGGCTGGGAAAGCGGGGAAAACCGCGTGTTGCGGGCAATCTGGCGCGGAAAACCTTGCAAACCCGCCCCGTATCGGGTGAGTTGGAGGCAAGAATGGGCATCACAAACGGCCCGTCACCGCGACAAGAGCGAACCACGGCAAGAGGGGCATTTTCACACCATGAGCGACAGCGCCGAATTTCAGACACTGAGCGCGTTGGAGGCCCGGCTGGCCAGCGCGCTGGATCGGATCGCCGACGGCCTTGGCCCATTGCGTGCCCGCCGGATGGACGACCCCGACATGACAAGCGCCGTGATGGAAGACGCGCTGGCCACGGCGGATGCGGCCCGCACCGCCGAGGCTGTGGCTCTCGCCCGTGTGGCCGAGATGGAGGCGAAACTGGCGGCAGCCACGCCTGTGGCAGCCGCCGCCGATGATACCGCCCTGAAAGACATGACGGCGGCGCGCGATGCCCTGGATGCTGCGCGCAAGGCCGATGCCGACGAGGCGCGGCGTATGGCCAAGACCCGCGACGAGGCCGTCGCGGCGGCCAAGGCCGAGCTGGAGGAGGCGCGCGCGGCCAATGCCGATCTGCGCGACCGTCTGAGCAAGGCGCAGGAGGCTGCGACCGCGCGCAACCCGGATGGGGCGGCCGAAAACCTTTCCGTCGAGGTCCAGACTTTGCGGGGGCGCGTCGGGCGTCTGCGGCTGGAGCGTAACGAGGCGCGCCAGGAACGCGACGAGGCGACCGATCAGCTGGACGAGTTGCGCGCGATGGCGGGTGGAGACGACACGGTGGATACGCGGGTGCTGACGCTTCGCGCCGAACTGCGGAGCCTGCAGGGTGAGGCGGAAACGGTGGCAACGCATCTGCAGAACTTGCAGGCCACGCCGATCACGGATGCTGCGGGCGTGAATGCGGCGATGATGTCGGAACTGCGGGCGCTGCGTGCCGCACGCGCCGCTGAGGCCGCAGAACTGGCGCGGGTGCTGGACGAGATGCGCCCCCTGATTGACGGAGATGCCGCGCATGCCTGATCTGGTGATCGTGATTGGAGGCCGGGAATTCACCGTGGCCTGCCAGGCGGGGGAAGAACCCTATCTGCAATCGGCGGCAAGGATGCTGGATACCGAGGCTGCGGTGGTGCTGGGGCAGATCGGGCGGATGCCGTCCGACCGGATGCTGCTGATGGCGGGATTGATGCTGGCCGACAAGACGGCCGCCTTTGAGGACGAGTTGAAGGCGCTGCACGATCAGGTGGCCACCCATGAAAAGGCCCTGCGCAGCGCCGAGGAGCGGCTGGCCGACCGGGCGCGGCGGATCGGAGAGTTGCAGGAGGCGGGGCCGCGCACGGAACTGCCCGCGCGCTTTACCGACGGGCTGGCCGAGCTGGCCGCGCGGGCCGAGGCATTGGCCGAGGATCTGGAGCAGCCGCAGGGGTGATATGGCCCTGACGGGCGGTGGCGGCAGCGCGGCTCAATGCCCCTGCGGGGCCATCGCCGCGCCGCGCTGACGCGGCAGTGTGACGGGCGGAGGCGGCAGGGACCGGGCGGGGGTGCCGGTTGCAGCGCCGCTGCCCTCCGGGGGGGATATTTGAAAAGCGAAGAAGCGGGGGTTGCCGCCTGTGTCCGCGTCAGGTGAACAGCGGGGCCAGCAGGCGCGCGGCCTCGGTGTTCGCATCCGCCAGCTTGCTGCGATCTTCGCCGGGATAGAAGCGGGCGCGGGTGGCCGTCGGCATGGGCACAGGGCGCAGCAGGTGGACCGCCGGGCCGATCTTGACCGTTTCGGCCTGCCATTGCTGGACCAGCGCGCGCTGTGCGGCCTTGGACATGGCATAGCCCGCGGCGAATTTCGGATCCCAATCATCGTCGAAGAATATCGCTTTGGCCTGCGGGCTGGGCGCGATCAGCGGATCAACCAGCGCGATCAGATGCGCGAAGGCACGGATGTTGGTGGCGATATTGCGGTCCAGATCCTTGGCTGTGAGGTGCGGCGCAGGTGTCAGAGCGGTGACGTGGATCGCGCTGTGGACCCAGATATCGGCACGGCCCCAGCGGTCGTGGATCGACCGGCAGAGATGCGCCATGGCACCTGCATCAGTCACGTCCATCGGGGCCAGCGTCGCGGCCCCGCCCGCGGCCTTGATCCGGTCATCCAGTTCCTCAAGCGCGCCGGTGGTGCGCGCCACGGCCACCACATGCGCGCCCTGCGCGGCCAGCCACAGGGCCGATGCCGCCCCGATTCCGCGCGATGCGCCTGTTACCAGCGCGATCTGTCCGTCGAGAGGTCTGTTCATGGGCTGCGCTTTGCCGCGTTTGCCGCGCCTTCGCAAGGGGATAGGCTTGACTTTGTCCGGGGCGCACCCGAAAACAAGGCCCAACATGAACGCAAGAAGGAGAGGCCGATGCGCCGCGACATGACCCTGAGCCGGGCCGCCCTTGGTGATCTGGGCCTGATCAAGCAGGTGTTTCTGGTTCTGGCGGGAACGGTGTTCATCGCGCTGGCCGCGAAGATCAGTGTGCCGATGATCCCCGTACCGATGAGCCTGCAGACGATGGCCATCCTGCTGGTTGGCTTTGCCTTCGGGTCGCGGTTGGGGGCGGTGACGTTGCTGGCCTATCTGGCGCAGGGCGCGATGGGCCTGCCGATGTTCACGCCGACGACGGCGCTGGGGGCTGCGGCATTTGTCGGCCCGACTGCCGGGTTTCTTCTGGGGTTCGTTTTCATGGCATGGGCTGCGGGCTGGGCTGCTGAACGCGGGATTGCGCGGGGCATTGCGGGCACCGTATTTGCCGCGCTGGTGATTTCGGCGTTGCTTTATATACCGGGGCTGGCCTGGCCGTTGGCCGTTGCAGGCACCTTGGGCGTTGATGCCGGGTGGGCCGGATTGTCGCTGGCGCAAGCCTGGGGCGGGTTCGCGGCACCTTTCATGTTGGGCGACGTGGTGAAGGCGGTTATTGCGGCGCTGATCGTCAGCGGGGGCTGGGCGGCGCTGCGGCGCGGCTGAGACCGAACGACTGACAAGGATTTGACGCCGCCCCAAGCCGAAACCGGGGGCGGCGTCGTCATGTCCGGGGTGGACTTGGCGGCTGCAAAGGGGCAATTATCGCGTGATGGCGTTCCGCCATGCCGGAGCATGCGCCATGACACTGTCCCGCCTGATTTATTCGTCGCGACCCTTCGGGTTCGACCAGACAATGCTGAACGGCATTCTTCTGACCGCGCGGACCAACAATGAACGCGACGGGATCACCGGCGCGCTGATCTGTCGGGCCGATGTCTTCGTGCAATACCTTGAAGGGCCACAGGCAGAATTGGCGGCCTGCTATGGCCGCATCCGCCGCGACGATCGGCATCTGGAGGTCCACCAGCATCTGCATGAGCCGATCACCGCGCGGTTGTTCGGGGATTGGGCGATGCTGGACGACCCGGTCGACAGCCTGATCTGGGACCGGGAGGCGGTGCGCGACGGCGCGGTCGAACGCGCCTCGGGCGAGGAGATACTGACGATGTTCGGGCGGCTGCGGAGCGAAGCTGCGGGTTAGCCGCCAGGCGGCGTGAAGCGCAGCGACAGGCACGACATGCCGCCGTCAAGCTTGGCGGCCTCGGTATTGCCAACCGTGACAACGGTGAAGCCCGCGCGGTCCAGCGCATCGGCGGTGCGCGGAAACCCGGCCGGCAGGATCACCAGATCGTTGAAGCGGATGGCGTTGGCGGCGGCGTCTTCGCCGTCCGGCACATGGATCACGTCATAGCCCTTGAAACACCCCGAGGCGGCAAGGCGGCGCGTGGCCAGCACCGTATCGGGCGCCAGAAGCGAACAATCGGTCTTGAAATGCAGCACCCCGGGCGGCGTTTCGACCACCCGCAGGGTCAGGGGCAAGGGGGCAAGCGCGGCCTTGAGCGCGGCCACCCCCGCCATGTCGGTGCGCGCCGACAGACCCACCAGAACCTCGGTCTCTGTGACAAGGACATCGCCGCCTTCGATCCGGGCGGGGGCCTCCAGCGCGACCAGCCTGTCATCATAGGCCGCGCGCAGGGTCGGGGCCATGTGCCCGACCTCGCCCATGCGGGACGCAGCACCCGGACGCATCAGGATCGCCATTTCGGGCAGGCACAGTGCCGTATCCTCGACAAAGACCGCATCCGGAAACGCCTCAAGCGGATCCAGCACAGTTACCATGGCCCCAGTGCTGCGCAGGGCGGCAATGTAATCGGCGTGATCGGCGGTCAGACGCGCGGCATCGGGCGTTCCGGTATCGACCGCGCGCAGCCCCTTGGAGAGGTCGGTGGCGGGACGCCGGCAGATGGCATGGGTAAAATGGCAGGAGCGGCTGACGCTCATTCCGCAGGTTCCTGCACCTTGAAGCCCTTGGCCATCATATCCGTGGGCTTGACCGGATAGTCGCCGGAAAAACAGGCGTCGCAATAGGCGGGGGAGGAATTGTCGCGGCCTTTTTCCTCGCCCACGGCGCGGTATAGCCCGTCAAGCGAGATGAACCGAAGGCTGTCGATGCCCAGATGGCTGCGCATCTCTTCCTCGGACATGGTGGAGGCCAGCAGCTTTTCCCGCTCCGGCGTATCGACGCCGTAAAAGCAGGGCCAGGCGGTCGGGGGCGACGCGATGCGAAAATGCACCTCGGCAGCACCCGCATCAATGATCATCTCCTTGATCTTGCGGGAGGTGGTGCCGCGCACCACGCTGTCATCCACCAGGATCACCCGCTTGCCCTTGATCAGCGCGCGGTTGACGTTCAGCTTGAGGCGCACACCCATGTTGCGGATCGATTCCGTGGGTTCGATGAAGGTCCGGCCCATATACTGGTTGCGGATGATCCCCATCGCATAAGGGATACCGCTTTCCTGGGAATAGCCTATGGCGGCGGGCGTGCCGCTGTCGGGCACGGGGCAGACCAGATCGGCATCGACCGGGGCCTCGCGCGCAAGTTCCACGCCGATCTGGCGGCGGTTTTCATAGACGGACCGCCCGCCAAGGATGCTGTCAGGGCGGCTGAAATAGACGTGCTCGAAGATGCAGAAGCGTGGCTTCTTCAGCTCGAAGGGCATGAAGCTTTCGACACCGGCGGCGGTGATCACGACCATTTCGCCTGGCTTGATTTCACGCACGAACTCGGACCCGATGATGTCGAGCGCGCAGGTTTCCGACGACAGTGCCCAGCCATCCCCGATCTTGCCCAGAACCAGTGGACGCACACCCAGTGGGTCGCGCACGCCGATCAGCTTGGTGCGCGTCATGGCGACGATGGAAAATGCGCCTTCCACCCGGCGGAGCGCATCCTTCATCCGTTCGGGGATGTTCTTTTGATTGCTGCGCGCCATCAGGTGGATGATGCATTCGCTGTCAGACGAGCTTTGAAAGATCGAGCCGCGCCCGATCAATTCCTTGCGCAACTCCTCCGCGTTGACGATGTTGCCGTTATGCGCGAGGGCCGCGCCGCCCATGGCAAATTCGCCGAAGAAGGGCTGCACGTCGCGGATCTGCGTCGCACCCTTGGACCCTGCGGTGGAATATCTGACATGGCCGATGCCGATGGAACCTGGCAGCGTTTCCATCACAGACTGGCTGGTGAAGTTGTCGCGCACCAGTCCAAAGCGGCGGGCGCTGGTAAAGCCGTGATCTGGATGATGGGTGACGATGCCGCCCGCCTCCTGCCCGCGATGTTGCAGGGCGTGCAGGCCAAGGGCCACGAAATTTGCCGCATCGGTCACGCCGATCACGCCGAAGACGCCGCATTCTTCGTGCAGTTTATCGTCATCAAGGCTGGCAAAGGGGTGGTCTGGAAAACGGCGGTCACGAATACGGGGGTCGGGCAGCGGCATGCAGAAAGCTCCGGCTGGGCGGGCGATTCCCCCGCCATTGGCAGACTTGCCCCGTGTAGCCGCGCCAGCCCGCGCTGTCACCCGGTGGATGTCACGGGCACGTCACAAACTTGTGGTTGTCGGCGCCGGGGCAGACCCATAGCCTGCGAAACAGGCACAGTTGGCACGAAGGGCGCGCATCATGCAGGCGATCATCATTCTGGCGGGGGCCGCGATGACGGCCAGCGGTTTCATGGCTTGGGTCACGTTGCCCTTCGCGGGCAGCTTTGTGCCGGTCGATGCCTTGCGCGACATGCTGGGCCCTGATGCGGCCTGGGAAATCTGGGCCTTTGCCCTCAGCTTTGTGGTGGCGGGTCTGGTGGTGGTTCTGGCCGTGACGGGGCGGCCTGCTGCAAGCGGTGTGGCGATATTGGCGGGCGCCGCACCTTTCGCACTTCTGGCCTGGGTTTACACACAGGCCGATCAGCGTCTGGCCGAGGTGAACCTGCAAATTCCGGGCGTCAGCATTCAGGACATGGCGCAGGTCTGGGATGCCATGGGGCAGTATGTGCAGCCGGGCCTTTGGGTTTATTTCGGTGCGGCTGGCCTGTTGATTTTGGCGGGCTTGTTCGGGCGTGGACGCGGCGCGGCTTGATTATTGTGCGGGCGCGTCATCGGCGGGTGCGGCACAAACGCTGGTGAGTTGTTCATAGCGTGCAAGGATCCAGCCCGGCGCATCTGACGGGATCTGCTCTTCCACATTGCCCTGAAAACTGCCGAAAACCTGAACCGAGCGGCTGTTATCCACCATCTCGATCCCCTCATTGCCCACCACGCGATCATAGGCGATCAGCGCCACGACCACCAGCAGGATGCCGCGTGCGACCCCGAAGAAAAATCCCAGGCCCGCATCGACCCCGCCCACGGCGGACCGTTGGATGACGCCTGAAAACAGCGGCGTGAACAGCGACACGATCACCAGCGCCACGGCAAAGACGGCGGCAAAGGAAAAGATGACGCCCAACTCGCAGCTTTCGCCGATGAACCCGCCGATATAGGGAATTTCGCGCACCAGTGGCAGGACGGTCGGGGCGAAGATGAACGCGACGACGGCCGCGACGACCCAGCCCAGGATCGACATCACCTCACGCACGAACCCGCGCGCGTAGGCGAGGATCGCGGAGATGACGATGATACCCGCGACGACCCCGTCGATGATCGTAAAGCCTTCCATGTCCTGCCCCTTGCCACTGCTGTCGCGCTATTCCGCGCCGAAGGTATCCCCGACGAAGGCGGCCAGATCCGCGAATGATTGCACCGCGACGCCGCTGTTCGATCCGATCTTGCACCCTGACGGCGCGATTGCCGAGGTGAAACCAAGTTTCGAGGCTTCTTTCAACCTGTTTTCCGCTTGGGACACCGGGCGCAGCGCGCCTGACAGGCTAAGTTCCCCGAATACCACAGTTGTGGCGGGCAAGGCGGCGTCTTCGCGCGCCGACAAAAGGGCGGTCGCCACGGCCAGATCGGCGGCGGGTTCCGATATGCGCATGCCGCCCGCGATGTTCAGATAGACGTCCAGCCCCGCAAACGAGATGCCCACCCGCGCCTCCAGCACCGCAAGGATCATCGCCAGCCGCCCGCCGTCCCATCCGACAACGGCGCGGCGCGGTTGCGACAGCGATGACGGTGCCACCAGCGCCTGAATTTCCACCAGCACGGGCCGCGTGCCTTCGATGCCCGCAAAGACGACCGAACCGGGCGCGGGTGCGTCGCGGTCTGACAGGAACAGGGCGGAGGGGTTGGAGACCTCGGCCAGGCCCGCGCCGGTCATCTCGAACACGCCGATCTCGTCTGCGGGGCCAAAGCGGTTCTTGACGCTGCGCAGGATGCGGAACTGGTGCCCGCGCTCCCCCTCGAAATAAAGGACGGTATCGACCATGTGTTCCACCACGCGGGGGCCGGCGATCTGGCCTTCCTTGGTGACATGGCCCACCAGCATCACCGACGTGCCCTTGCGTTTGGCAAATGTCACCAGCTCATGCGCGGCGGCGCGGACCTGACTGACCGATCCCGGCGCGCTGTCCACGGTATCCAGCCACATGGTCTGAATGGAATCGATGATCACAAGGTCGGCGGCCTCGGCCTCCAGCGTGGTCAGGATGTTGCGCAGGTTGGTTTCTGCGGCCAGCAACACGGCAGTATCGGCCAGGTCCAGCCGTTGCGCGCGCATCCGGACCTGAGCCGTTGCCTCTTCGCCCGAGACATAGATGACCTTCAGGCCCTTGCGCGCGAAACTGGCGGCGGCCTGCAACAGCAGGGTCGATTTGCCGATGCCGGGATCGCCGCCCACCAGCGTGGCAGAGGCGGGCACCAAGCCGCCGCCCAGCACGCGGTCCAGTTCGGCCATGCCGCTGCCTGCGCGGGGCGGTGGCGTTTCATTGGCCCGCAAATCGGTCAGCGCCATACGCCGCCCCTTCATCCCGCCCAATGCTGCCTTGCCGGGGCCGGTCGACAGGGGGGTTTCTTCCTGGATCGCATTCCATTCGCCACAGGCGTCGCAGCGCCCCGACCATTTCTTGTGGGACGCGCCGCAGGCGGAACAGATGAACTGGGTGACGGGCTTTGCCATGATCAGGGTTTAGCCTGCGCATAGGACAAGGGCCAGAGGGGCAATCGGATGCCGGGTTGGACGGACAAGGCACATCGTCCGGTCGAACGCTGTCCTGAACCGCGTTCGTTTTCGGCAGGGTCTGTGGTGTTGCGCCCACCCGCGATGCCCCCAAGCAAAAGGCGCGATGCCGGGTTTGATGGATGGGCCTGTTTTGATGGGGATTCTGGTGGCGGGCTTCGCCCTGCTGGTCGCCAATGGGGGGGCCCTATGTCGTCTTGCCGGTTTTTGTGGTGGCCCAAGGGTCATGGCGAGACGCCAACTTGCCCGAGATCACGGGCGGCGTCTGTCTGCCCGGCGGTTGATCTGGCGCCGGGGCGCATTCGCCCTTACCGTGCCGGTCATGGACCTGTTTTCCAGCATTGAGCCGACACCGTCTGCCGCAGGCCCCCGCCCGTTGGCCGACCGGCTGCGCCCGCGCGTGCTGTCCGATGTGATCGGCCAGGACCATTTGCTGGGGCCTGAGGGCAGCCTGCGGATCATGCTGGATGGTGGGGCGCTGTCGTCGCTGGTGTTCTGGGGGCCGCCGGGTGTGGGCAAGACCACCATTGCGCGGCTTCTGGCGGATGAGACGGACCTGCATTTCGTGCAGATCAGTGCAATCTTCACCGGCGTTCCCGACCTGCGCAAGGTGTTCGCGGGCGCGCGCCTGCGCCATGCCAATGGCAAGGGCAAGGG
>Ga0136559_1000762_pt1 | contig 10893 bp, 9 predicted proteins | sample AntRauMeHopE1496_FD_104633 | JGI IMG/M metagenome (GOLD analysis project Ga0136559, IMG submission 104633) | Saline lake microbial communities from Rauer Islands, Antarctica - Metagenome Hop E1 #496 | ecosystem: Environmental > Aquatic > Non-marine Saline and Alkaline > Saline | place... | reverse complement strand
CGCTGGATAGCTGTTGCAGTAAATTGGGATTCAAATCCTTGGAGGATTTTTGAGGAAGAATTTACTTGATGTCCTTTGTAGCATAGGACATCTTTAATCCCGATAACCATTCCGGCGAGTTTGCCGGCATTGCCTTGGGCAATTCTTTCGTCGATTTGAGCAGCTTGATTTAAAGCAGAATGCTCATAAACTTCGACGAAGGCGTTGAGATGCGCCTTCGTCTGAATGTTGTGAAGATAATGGCTAACGATCTGATGACAATTAGCTTCCTTTTTATCGATGGATTTTCTGATCTCGTCGAATGAAATAAATTTTTCCAAAAGAGCTTGGCTTGAGAATTACTTTTTCTTGTCTTTCATTCCTTCTTCAAGGTCATTTTGGATATCCTTGGTGGCATCTTTAAATTCTCTGATGCCACGGCCTAAGCCTTTTGCAAGTTCAGGGATTCTTTTTGCACCAAACAAAAGGAGGATGACCAAAACGATCAAGATCATTGAGCCTGGACCCATATTCTGAATAAAACCTAATGTTAACATAATGGTGTTTGTTTAAAGGTAAATTAATTAACAAAGATAGAACTGTCATTCGCTTACGCAAAGCAGATCATCTTTTTTGTAATATACGAATCTTATCGCTACTTGGATGTAATCCACGTTGTCGGATCCATAACTTGAAGGCCTTTCCAAGTCTGAAAGTGAACCTCAGCTTCCCCGTCAGGGCCGGTTGCTACTTGACCAATTACGTCTTTTGCGGAAACTTTTTGGCCTGATTTTACAGAAATGGTTTTAAGCTTGCTATACATGGTATAATACTCGCCGTGCTTAATGATCACTGTACCACCATAGCCTGGCATGGTAGTGATTTTAGTTACTGTCCCGTCAAAAACCGATCGCACATTAGAGTTTGGTTGGGTTCTAATGTCGATTCCGTCGTTGTCCATGGTGATTCCTTTCAAGGTCGGATGGGGGTAGGAGCCATATCGCTGTGCAATGAACCCTGTCTCCACAGGCCAAGGTAGTCTTCCTTTGTTTCCTGCAAATGAACTGGACAAAGCAGCAGCTTCAGGGGTCATCGGCATGCTACTACCAGCCGATTTTTTGGTATTGCTGTTTTCTTTTTTGGAAGCGGCTTCTGCACGGCGAATTTCATCTTCTATCACCTGCTTAATCATCTTGTTCAGCTGATCTTGCTGCTTTTTAGTAGCAGTAATTTGTCGTTTGATATCTTTTTCTTTTTTAGAAAGGGTATTTACCACACCTTGTTGACTTTGCTTGAGCCGGTCTAGCTCGGCGCGTTCTTTCCTTTCCTCGGTCAGAACATTTTCCTTTTCCGTTCTGCGATTATCCAATATTTTCCGCTCCTCGGCGAGTTCCAGACTGAGTTTTTCAATTTGAATTGCCTGCTGTTTTCGACTGTCTGTATACTGTTTCAGATACATTAACCTAGCATAGAGTTGATTGAAATTAGCTGAGCTGAACACAAATGCCACTATTGACAAACCTCGGTTGAGTTTGGAAGCATTGTAGATCATCCGGCCGTATTCTGCTTTGAGCTCTACTAATTCTGTCTCAAGAGAGGTGATTTTGGTTTCGGTTTCACCGATCTCCTGATTTATTAATTTAATTTCCCGGTCAAGTGTGTTGACTAGTCTTGTTTGAGTTTGAAATCGCCGAGTTACAGCGTTCAATTCGCCAAGAGTGGTCTTTTTTATTGCAGAAGTTTGCTTGAGAATCAAATCAAATTCCTTAAGTCTAGCTTGTACCTCAGCCTTCTCTCGCTCTAGCTCTTGTCTTGTTTTCTTTGTTTGAGCATTGCTATCAAGTGCTGTTAAAAATACGATTCCGATAAGAAAAAAAACTATAGTGAATGTTTTGCGGAGCATTCGCATCAGAATTTAAAAGGGAAATTCAATGGATCGGCAAATGGCTCAATACTAGTCCACTCCACATTCACAATCGTGTTTTGTGAACCTTCCGGAAGCTGATAGGCAAGCTTGATTAAGATTGCTATCGGAAAAGGCTGAGTCTCTACCTCCTGAAACCCGGAAAAACTGGCCAAAAGAGATCCTCGGTCATCCAATGAATTACTGACCAGTTCGGATACTTTTCCATGACTAGGCTGGACTTTAGTGAAGTAGCGCACCTTATTTCGCACTTGTGTAAGCTCAAAGTTCTTCCCTACACGCACTAATCTATCTTGGTAATCAATCTCATAGGGGGGATTTGCCCAAAGCAAATTTTGAAATAAATCCAAGGAGAGTTTTAGCCCAAATACAGTTTCGAATTCGTCGTATGTCAGATTAACATCCTCTTTTCCAATTCGATCTTTGATCTGAATTTTATCCTGTGTAAGTAAGCCTCTTACTGCTTCCATTCCCATCCCTGGCGAAATAGTAAACCAAAGAACGCTGTCCTTCTTTGCCCGTAGGTTTAAGGATCCTCTGGTGATTTTTCCAGATTCTTCTTCGATGACTATTTTAGCTTTACCATTTAGATAGTCATATTCCGCATATACGGGAGAAAAATCACCCATTTTGCCGTCGCCTTGGTAGGGGATTACTTTTTTGGAACAAGAGGCAAGCGAGCCAACTAAGGCTAAGAATACCAACCCCACAAAAAATTTATTCATGATATTTTCCTTCTTTTATTTTTTGAGAAAGTACTTTTGATGCTTCTGGGCTTCCCTCGGCCTTTTTCCAATAGCTGATTGCTTCAGACTTTTGACCAAGGTGATACAAAATATCTCCATAATGCTCAAGCATGACCCCGCTTGGATCCTCTTCATTTTGAAGTGCCAGATCCATGTATTTCTTGGCGTCCTGATATTCTCCAAGCTGGAAAAGCACCCAGGCATGTGTATCAAGGAAAGTGCCATTATTTGGAAATTTTGAAACAACTTTAGCCGACATAGTCTTTGCTTTTTCCAAATTCAACTTTTCCAAGGAAAGAAAATAGGCATAATTATTAAGCACCTGCTCGTCGTTTGGGTTGATGATCAATGCTTCATCAAACTTTTCGAATGCCTGATCTTTCTTGCCTAGGTTATATAGTGAATTGCCTAAAGAGCCGAAAGCGACCTGATCCAATTGTGGATTCTTTCGCGCATTGAGTTCAATGGCTTTCTCCAATGAGGCTACCGCTGAGGTGTCTTTTTTCTGAGCTGATTTGACAACGCCATCGTAAAACCAAAATTCGGCATTTTTGGGAAATTCGTCCACGCCCATGGTGGTGAATCTCTCCACTTCCTGAAAATCTGCATTTTCTCCAAAAGACCCTAGAATCACTTGTTCCAGCATTTTGGCATCTTTCGGATTGAGATCCAGCGATTTTTTGAAATAAGAAATACCTTCGTCTTGCTGATTTTCTTGAATTCTCCGATCGCCTAAAGCACCAAAAATGAATGAATTTTCTGGAGAAAAGTCAAGCATTAATGTTTCCAAACTGTCCAAAATCACTTCACGTTCGATGGTTTTGATTTCCCTCAGCTGGGACAGAAAGGCTCTGGATTTTACTTCTGGGTCAAGATCCTGACTGGCAAATGCTAAGTATAAATAGTCGAGTGATTCGTCTTTCCGTCCTTTTTCTTCCAAAAGTGAATGCGCCGCCATCTGAAGTTCCGGCTGATTTGGATATTTTTCAATTTCGCCCATGACCAAGTCCAAGCCCTGATCGACTCGATTATTGTTGTAAAGAATTTCCACCAAATTCAAGACAAAACTTGGGTTACCGGGTTTTGCCTCCACCAATCTTTTGCCTTCTTCGATAGCTTGATCTAGATTGTTGTTTTTCAGGTAGATCCGTTGTTTTTGAACCGTGATCTGCTCCATAATGCCATAATATCCCTCTGCCCGATCCAGAGCGACAAGTGCTTTATCCAATTCATTGGCATTGAGATAGATCGAGGCTAGATCCAGATTGTATTGTTGGTTGTTTTTGCCATCGGCGGTTAGGCGATCCAATATTTCGGCAGCTTTCAATGGTTGCTTCAAACTGGTATAAATCTCCGCTACCATCAGGGAGTAATACTTGTTTTCACCATCAAGTTCCACTGATTTTATAGCATAGGGAAGGGCCTTGGAAGGTTCGTTAGCTTTCACTAAAACCTCTGCAATCTTATAATGAATCGCAGGTTCCTCCGAAGTCAATTCTAAAGCTTTTTGAAAGTAGAAATAACTTTTCTCCAACTCATTGAGCAACAGAAGTTTTTCGCCTTCTATGAAATATCGTGTGGATTTTGAAGTATTAAGTTGGGCTTTCCGCTCTTTTTTGGAAGGTGAGCCCTGTGCAAAAACAGTAGAGACACCTGCTAAGAATAAGAAAGATATAAGGAGTATTTTTTTGAATTTCACGGGAAATTTTGATTGCTGCATCAACTCACAAACATAATGCCTTTTGAGCAAATAGAAAGTTTGTTTGAATAAGGCAATTTTTTTTTGATTGGTTCAAATGCTAAATCTGAGTAACAAACGAATTATTCTCCGATCTCATCTTCTTTCAGATCAAAAAAGGTGAAATGAGATTATTATAAATTTTATTTCTTTTCAAAACAAAAGAACAGGTAGATCAAGGTAGGACTGCAATAGAATATTCAACAAACTTACTTGGTCTTCGATTTAGAGAAAAGAGCACTGAGTTGTTCTCTTTCCAGAAAAATCACAAAGCCAATAAACAGCAGGATCAAGCTGTTTTTCACAAAGAAAGAGAGAATGGGTTCTCCAAGTTGGATATAAAACCCAAAATAGCTCAAGCCAAAGCCAAACAGCAGATAGCTCAAACCTTTGCCAGATTGATAAGGAATCGGATAATATTTTTGTCCAAAGTAAAAGCAGATCAAGCACATCGCCAAATAGCTGCCAAGTGTGCTAAGTGCGGCTCCCATAAATCCCCATATCGGAACCAAGAAAACAATAATCGCAATACTGACCACGGCACCGATCAAAGTAATCCAGAAAGAATATTTGGTTTTGTCTGTGATTTTGAACCAGATGGATAGATTAAAGTAGATGCCCAAAAGCAAATACCCCATCAAAAGCGTGGGCACAATAAATAGTCCAGCTTCATATCCTGAGCTCCTTAGAAACAAAGGCCCCAACCAATCAAGATTAACCGAAATTCCAATCATCAGAATCGTGCAAAACAAGATAAAGACGTGCATGACTTTGGCATAGAGAGCAGGGGAGTCTTTGCTTTCGGATTGCTTGAAGAAAAAAGGTTCTGCGGCATATTTGAAAGCCTGAATCACCAGATTCATCAATATGGCTAATTTAAAATTTGCGCCAAAAACCCCCGCTGCTTCGCGGCTACTCAAGCCCGGATAAAAATTATCAGGAATCAAGTATTCGAAAAGCAATCTTGAGATGAGCTCATTGGTGACCCCTGCTAGGCCCATAAAGAGCAGTGGAATAGAGTACGTCCACATTGGCTTGAGAATTTCTTTTTCGATTCTAAATGCGAAAAACCCTGCCTTAAACCAGACAAAGGGAATGATCAATCCATTAGCAATCAGATTGGAAAGCAAAATATATTCTATTCCCCAATCTCTGTCGTAACCCAGAAAGCCTTCGGAAATCGTCCCCAAATCCATCAGGTAGGGAATCAAGATGATCAGAACAAGATTTAAAGCAACGTTAATAAGTATATTTAAAATCTTGGCTCCAGCAAAAGCAAATGCTTTATTATCCAATCTGAGCTTGGCAAACGGAATCGCTAAAATGGCGTCAAAAGCCAGCAATAGTGCCGTCCATCGAAACAAATACGCTTGACCGGGATAGTTCATCGCCTCGGCTATAATCGGGGCCAAGAGATATAATCCAGATCCTAATATCAGCGAACTGGTAATAAGGAGGGATTGTGAGGTATGATAGACTTTCTCAGGATCTAAGTTTTTACCCGTGGAAAATCTGAAAAATGCAGTCTCCATTCCATAAGTGAAGACAATATTCAGAAAGCCTATCAAAGCATATATGCCTGTAAACGCACCAAGCTCCTCTTTGCTCAGGTAAGCGGTATAGACAATGATCAATAAAAAATTAATAGACCTGCCTAGAATACTACTTAGACCGTAGATCGCTGTTTGGCCGGCAAGTTTTTTGAGGTTGCTCATTCAGATACTAAGAGCTTACTCTCCTTTGAAGGCTGGTTTTCTTTTTTCCAGAAAAGCAGAAGTTCCTTCTTTATAATCGCCTGATTTGACACATCTGGCAAAGCTGTTTGCCTCAGTTTGATAGCCATTTTCATCTGGTAGGTAAACTGCATTCACACAGTCCACAATCATCCCGATCGCTAGCGGAGCTTTGCTCATGATTTTCCCAATGAGCTCTTCTGCTTTGGCCATCGCCTCTACTTTGGTAGGCAAGATGTGATTAATCAGACCAAGTGCTTTTGCCTCTGTGGCATCTATCAGGTCACCGGTCATCATCAATTCGTTGGCTTTCCCCCGACCTACCAGAATGGTTAATCGCTGTGTTCCACCATATCCAGGGATGATTCCAAGATTTACTTCCGGCTGTCCAAATCGTGCATTTGCAGTTGCAATGCGTATGTGGCATGCCATTGCAAGTTCGCAGCCGCCTCCTAAAGTATACCCGTTGGTAACTGCGATTACAGGTTTTTGGCAATTTTCGATCATGGCAAAAATTTCCTGACCGTTTTCAGCAAATTTCCTGGCATTTACTTCATTCAGACTCGCAATCTCACTGATATCGGCACCAGCTACGAAAGCCTTTTCACCAGAACCTGTGATAATGGCTGCTTTGATGCTTTTATTGACTACCACTTCTTCAAAAATCAACCGAAGTTCCTCCAGCGTATCGAAGTTCAAAGCATTCATTTTTTCTTCTCTGTTGATGGTCAAATAGAGAACGCCATTTTTCTCTTCAGTAAGGATATTTTTGTAATCAGTCATAATTGGAAAGGTGAGTGATAAACAAATATACAAGCAGTGGATTCATTCACAAATTGAGGTAGTCATAAATACTTCGAAAGGTCATCAAGTCCGGGCTTGCCAAAGAGATTTTTATACCTATCATAAGTGGATTTTTGGGTTTTTTCGGTCCCCTCTTTCCTCATTTTTGTATACTTTTGCAATATAAGTTTTCAACTAAATATCTTAAAAAATATGTCTTCCAAAAGAAAAATAACTGTTGCTTATGGTGACGGCATCGGGCCGGAAATCATGAAAGCTACGCTGAATATCCTTGAAGCTGCCGGAGCTCAACTTGAATACGATGTCATCGAAATCGGTGAGCAGGTGTACCTCAAAGGGATCAGTTCAGGAATGGAGCCAAAGTCGTTTGACTCGCTTAGGGAGACCAAAGTATTTTTAAAATCACCGATCACCACCCCTCAAGGCGGAGGATTTAAATCCTTGAATGTGACCACTCGAAAGTCTTTCGGACTTTTTGCAAACGTGCGTCCTTGTCGTGCCTACTCGCCATTTGTGCGAACGCACTTCCCAAAGACGGATCTGGTGATTATCCGAGAAAATGAGGAAGACCTCTACGCGGGCATTGAGCACAGACAAACTCAGGAAGTCTACCAAACTTTAAAATTGATCTCCGAACCAGGTTCTGAGAAAATCGTCCGATATGCTTTTGAATATGCTAAGAAAAACGGCAGAAAGAAAGTGACTTGTATGACCAAGGATAACATTATGAAGTTGGCAGATGGTCTTTTCCATAAGAAATTCGATGAGATCGCTAAAGAATATCCTGAGATCCAAAATGATCACAAAATCATTGATATTGGAACAGCTCTGATTGCGGATAGCCCTGAGATTTTTGATGTGATCGTGACCCTAAACCTTTATGGTGACATTATTTCTGATGTTGCTGCGCAGGTGACTGGATCAGTAGGACTAGGCGGTTCAGCAAATGTCGGCGAAGAAGTAGCCATGTTTGAGGCGATTCACGGTTCGGCACCTGATATTTCAGGTATGGGAATCGCTAATCCTTCAGGATTATTGAATGGTGCGATCATGATGTTGGTTCACATCGGCATGCCTGAAATGGCTGAGAAAATCGCCAACGCATGGATGAAAACATTGGAAGATGGAATCCATACAGGCGATATCTATCAGGAAGGCCTATCTACCAAGAAAGCAGGAACGCAGGAATTTGCAGATGCAGTAATCGAGCGATTGGGACAAAAGCCCAACAAGATGGTTCCGGTAGAATACGATAAAGAGGATACCAAGCCAATGGTGATTAAACTCAAGCCACAAAAGCATCAGAAAAAAGAATTGATCGGCGTGGATGTGTTTATAGATTGGGATGAAGATAATCGTGATTTCAATGTAATTGGCGAGCGCTTGCGAAAAGCAAATGCGAACGGGCTGCAGTTGCAATTAATCACAAACCGCGGTGTAAAAGTATTTCCGGAAGGAATGAGAGAGACGTTCTGCACGGATCACTGGAGATGCAGATTCAAAACTGCCGATCAAGGTGTGATCACGCACGATACAGTGTTGGAACTTCTTAAGCAAATCCAAGACTTAGGATTTGACTTTATTAAGACAGAGCATCTTTACACTTTTGACGGCGTGAGGGGATATTCACTTGCTCAAGGAGAGTAAGGGATAAGAGATTTAAGAGATAAGATTTTAGATTTACAGAAACCGGAGGAGCTGGAGAAATTCAGAAACTCCGGTTTTTTTATTGGTTTTTTACGGCATAGGTTTCGGTTTTTTTTACCGCAAAACATGCGGAGGTTGCGCAAAGGACGGGAAGATATTTTATTTTTCACCGCAATGCACATGAAGGTTGAGCAAAGGTACACGAAGAAAATTGTGTGATTTATTTTTCTGATATTTCATCAATCTGTTAGGGCGAAACATCTTTCGCCCCATGGTTGGGACAAAAGAAATTCTGACATTTTTCTATTTGATCCATTCCCAATTCCTAACTGTTTAAAATTTTCCTCTAAACTTTGTCACAAATAGGATCTAAATTCTTTTGATCTTTTCAAACTCTAGGATCTCCGATTATCTTGTAGTCAAATTATGTCAAAGCGCGTCCTCATCATTACTTATTATTGGCCTCCAAGTGGAGGCTCGGGTGTACAGCGCTGGTTGAAATTTGCCAAGTACCTACCCGAAACAGGCTGGGAACCTGTGATCTTCACTCCCGAAAATCCCGATTTCGATTTGAAAGATGAGTCACTTTTGAGTCAAATTCCTAAGAGTTTAGAAGTTTTGAAATTCCCAATTTGGGAGCCTTATCAGCTTTTGAATCAAATCAGAGGAAAAAAGGAAACTCATCCCGGAAGACTTTTAGAACAAAAAGAAAAAAGCTTGTTGGAGCGTGCAGCCATCTGGGCCAGAGCTAATCTTTTGGTGCCTGATCCTCGGATTTTTTGGGTGAAACCTTCGGTGAAATTCCTAAGTGATTTAGTCGGGAAGGGTCAATTTGATGCTGTTATTACTACGGGACCGCCACATTCCATGCACTTGATTGGATTGGAATTGAAGCGGAGGTTCGGAATCCGATGGATTGCGGATTTCAGAGATCCATGGTCGGGATGGGAATTTCTCGACACGCTTCCCATGACCGCTAGAATTCGTAAGAAGCATTTGGCTCTGGAAAAAAGCGTTTTGAGTGAAGCTGATGAGGTAATCACCATTTCACCCACCTTCCAAGAGGATCTGTCTAAATTAGGAAGTCGAGAAATTCAATTGCTGACCAATGGCTTTGATTCAGATGATTTGCCTGAAGATTTCAAAAAGAAAATCAAACAAGATGGAGTTCTTCATCTGGTCTATACCGGGATTATCGATTCGATTCGAAACCCGATTCCGCTATTAAAAGCCATGAAGGAGGAATTTCAAACTACTTCTGACCAGGTAAAAATGACTTTTGTAGGTCGTGTCAGCGATTCGGTAAAAGCTTTTGTGCAAGAAGATTCCTGGCTATCAAAAACTGTGGATTTTCCTGGATATGTGAGTCACGCCGAAGTCTTTGAATTCTATGAAAAGGCTGATGCCCTTGTTTTGATTTTGACGGATACCAAAAATGCTCAGGGGAATATTCCGGGAAAAGTATTCGAATACCTGGCCACCGGGATTCCAATATTAGCATTGGGCGATCCAAATGGCGACACTGCAAAGATCCTAAATGAAGCTGGAGCTGGAAAGGTTATTTTTCACACTGCCCATACTCAGATTCAAGTTGCCCTTCGCAAATTGGTCGATTTGGAAGAATCGAATCAATCGAATAACTCAATTGATCGCTTTACCCGTAAAAATCTTTCGATTCAATTAGCTCAAATTCTCGATGGAAATCCCATTTCTTGATCTTAAACGTTTTGATCTTGACCTAAAGAAAATCCTTCACGCAAAGTTTGCTGAGATGCTGGACTCAGGTATTTTTTCCGGAGGAAAAGAAGTGACTGATTTGGAGTCAAAGATCAAAGGGAAACTAGATTCAAAATATGCAATTGCGGTTGCCAATGGCACTGATGCGATTGAAATTGCACTGAGGGCATTGCAAATCGGTCCTGGCGATGAAGTTATCGTTCCTGCTTTGACTTGGGTTTCTACAGCAGAAGCAGTCGTGATGGTGGGAGCAAAGCCTGTTTTGTGGGATACGGATCAGGATGGACTTCTAGCTTCTGACTGGGATCGAGCAATTACTTCAAAGACTAAGGCTGTGATTCCTGTTCATCTCTACGGGAAGATGGTAGATATGGAGTTGCTTGTCGCTCAGGCCAAAAATCATCAGCTTTTTGTCATCGAAGACGCTGCTCAGGCTTTTGGATCGGTGAAAAATGGAAGAGCTGCCGGGACTTGGGGTGATGTCGGCTGTTTAAGCTTTTATCCAACCAAAAATCTGGGTTCGCTTGGAGAAGCCGGGATGTGCTTGACTCAAGATCCAAGTTTGGAAGATCGAATTCGATTGCT
>Ga0136559_1000760_pt1 | contig 10910 bp, 7 predicted proteins | sample AntRauMeHopE1496_FD_104633 | JGI IMG/M metagenome (GOLD analysis project Ga0136559, IMG submission 104633) | Saline lake microbial communities from Rauer Islands, Antarctica - Metagenome Hop E1 #496 | ecosystem: Environmental > Aquatic > Non-marine Saline and Alkaline > Saline | place... | reverse complement strand
AATTCAAAAGGAGCCGTTCCACATTCAATAAGGTCAATTACAAACGAACCATCTGCCTCATTAATACATGTTTCATCTATAGCAGAGAGTGATACAACAACATCTAATACGTTCACCGTAATTAGCGTTTCTGTACTTTCGCACCCATTTGTTTGTGTAACATAAAACTCATACGTCCCTAAAGAGGATGTTGGCATTACAGATGTACCAATAGCTTCAAGTGAAGGTCCAGTACCTAGCAATGTTCCTCCAGGGGCATCGTACCAATTGAAGTCGTAAGTGGATAAAGGAAGAGTGAAAGGCGTTATTGGATTAGGACCAGCTGCAGAAGTAACAATAGCTCCTGACTCGTCTAAAACATTGTAAGTTATTTCACCTGGCCAGCTTCCGGGAGTTGTGAATATAGTCGAAATCTCTTGACCTTCAAGAACTGCAAATGGAACTGTAAAAGTGGCTCCTGCTGTAAATGTGATGCCTGACTGAACAACTACCCCATCTAACAATAAATTCATCAAAGCTCCATCCCAACCATCGCTAGCAGCATCAAAAAGCTCTAGTGTATAGTTAAAACTAGCTAACGTAGGTGTAACTCCTAAACTTATACTTCCAACGCCTGAACAGACTTCAATATTATCATCCAACGCAATGGGTGCATCAGGCAATAAAGCGCCAGATGTTAAACTAATACCTACCGTATTTGACCAACATTGTGTTGCTGTTTCAAAAGCAGCCACAAAATAAGTTCCTGCGGCACTTACAGGAAATGGAGTTGTTGCTGGATTTGCACTGGATATACCTCCAGCAGTTGTTCCTTGCCAAAAATATTCATATCCTGCAATCGCAGGCGCCACCGTTAATTCTGTTCCTGTAATAGCACAAAAAGGATTCGCCGCAGCAACTGGTGCTGGAGGATCTAAAGCTAAAGGGAAATTGGAAACAACAACTGAAGAAGCAGCTGACCAAACATCGAGCGTAGCGTTATACGTTCTTGCGAAGTACGTTCCATTTGCTAAAACAATCCAAGGGTTAGTACCATCATTTGTCATATCTGTACCTGTTGCAGTTGTTTGCCAGAACCACTCAGTATCAGGAGCAGGAGAACCAGCTAAAGTTAATTCTGTACCCGTAGCACAGCTAGGTGCAGCCAAGTCTTGAATTGGTGTCGGCGGCACGTCTGGCCCTGCCAATATTTGAACTTCGAAATCCATTGAAGAACCCCAATCATAAGTAGCGCATGGATCAAGTGGTAAAGCACCTCCTTCTTCTTGCATAACTCTCATTCGTGTAGTACCAATCGTAGCCGTCTGCGGAACAGTAAATTGAAAAGAAACAGGAGCAGCCCATACACCTGAACCAGGAGTCCCAATTGAAGAACCAATTGATTCAACGACATCGTACACTTCATCTCCGTCATAATCAATCCAAACCTCGCCAGCACCAGAGAAGGAACTTCCGCATGTTCCAAACTGAACAAGTAGTTCATACTCCTGACCTGTTACTAAAGTTACTGATTGGGCAGTCAAGTCTTCAGTTCCAGTAACTCCCCCAAAAACACAACCTGTATGACTTATGACTGTCGCATTAGACCCAGAAATATCAACTGACTCAACATTTGAATCGAAAGTATCGGAAGGGCCACCGGCACAATACTGTGCATTAAGCTGCTGCGCACCTAATGAAACGGCCGTGAGCGCTAGAAATTTTAATAGAATTTTTCTCATAAACAATTAATTTTACTTAGTAATATAAAGTAGTGCAGTTCTTGCACAATCAAAGCACAAAATTAGGACTTTTCGACCAAAGGGAAAAAAGATAACACGAACAATTATCACCATAAAGACTAAAAGATATTAACATTGACTACTCAAAAGGTTAGTTTTCTAACAGATTGACTAGTGGCTCAAAACTATCCTGTAACCACCTTAAAAAAATAAAACACTGTAAATCAGATTGTTTTAATTAAACATTCAAGTCTAAATTAGGTAACCAAAGAGAAATTGAACCAATAGGACGTCTGGCCAGCTGCAAAACTAGCACATCGTCGCCTACTGGACTAAGTTTATCTACCCAGAATAACATCAAGTACTCAACTAAGTTCGTTAAAAAAGTTCAACAGAGGAACGAACAATATCTTAAAATATGTTACAAAAAAACTAACTTTACAAAAAAAAAAAATGAATTTAGACCTATCTGGAAAGCATGCTATCGTGTGCGGAAGCACTCAAGGAATTGGAAAATCAACTGCACTTCAACTATCTGCCTTGGGAGCAAGTATTACACTAGTAGCCAGAAATGAAGAAAAATTAAAAGCCGTTTTGGCAGAACTTACGCCAAATACTAAAAACAATTACCTGGTTGCGGATTTTACACAACCTAAAGAACTAGAACAAAAAATAAAGACTTGGGCGAATCATAACACTGCGCATATTCTTGTGAACAATACTGGCGGACCTAAAGGAGGACCCATTCGAAATGCTGGTATAGAAGAGTTTACAAACGCATTTTCCCAACACCTTATCTGTAACCATATTTTGGTTCAACAGCTATATCCCGGGATGAGAGCAGCAGGTTATGGTAGAATTATCAATGTAATATCTACTAGCGTAAAACAGCCGCTGGATGGATTAGGTGTCTCCAACACAGTTCGAGGAGCAGTAGCTAATTGGAGCAAAACACTTGCTAATGAACTTGGACAATTCAATATAACTGTGAACAATGTATTGCCAGGCGCAACGAATACTGTGCGCTTGCAATCTATCGCTGAAAACAAAGCAGCACAGTCAACCGGAATCGATTATGAAGAGGTAATGGCAAACATGGCAGCACAATCTCCTATGAAACGAATCGCAGAACCCGAAGAAATTGCGAATGCGATAGCGTTTTTAGCGAGTCCTGCAGCAAGTTATATAAATGGAATTAATGTACCTGTAGACGGAGGAAGAACAAAATCGCTCTAAACTTTCGGCCGTTTGTACACAGGAACAGTAGAACAAGGTTCGCCGTACATAATGGACGCAACATGCGGCTGCAGGTGCTTAATCAATTCAGTCATCGCAAATGAAGGGAAGGGAATATCAGAACAACCTTTAATAATAATTTTGGCATCCATGAATTCTTCTGAATCAATAGATTTAATCTTATTTACGATTTGATATTTAATAATTTCTTCACTCGGCACCGTATAATTCTCAATATTTCTTACCGTACATTCTGCTGAAACCAACATATAAGCCCAGGTTGGAATAATAGCATCCACCGAACATCCTATAGCTACAATTTTACCGTTCAACTCATTCCAATCAAACTCTTTCACAAAAGCACGGAAATCCTTTTCTTTCACGATCATTTCTTGCCAAAGCCCCGCTTTCAAATCAAACTCAACGATTTCAACAGTTGGTTTATAATTTGCTAAATCTAATTGCTTTAGTGAGCTGTTTTTAATTTTGTTTACAATTTCGTCCATAAGGGTATATTTGGATTTGAAGTATTTTCAAACTAATATTACACAAAATTACGAAAATGAAATTCAAATTTCTAGGAATAGTATTAGTTCTTGCATTTACTATTGGCTGCAGTCGACCTGAAGACAAATTAGTTGGAGTTTGGGAATACGATAACTACCAAATCGACGAATCCGGTGTTGGATTTTTAGCTTCTTTTTTACCTGAAGACTGGAAAACTACCATAGATTCCTATCTTGAACAAGCAAAAGGATTGACGAATAGCGCACTCACCTTTAACTCAGACGGCACTTACAAAGAATCTTTTAGTGGTGCTGTGGAGAACTACACTTCTATTCAAGGCAACTTTGCCGTCACCCCAGAGTTTAACCAAATCACTTTAAAAAACTCAGAAGGCGATCAATTTATGGAACTTACAGAGTTTACAGACACTTACTTCGTTTACAAGAAAGACTTTAAAAAGTTTTCTATTCCACTAACACTTTTGATTACCTATAAACGAATTAAGTAATTCAAGAAGCCTTCGACCAATTAAACTCTTTCGATAATAGTTGCATAACCTTGACCTACTCCGATGCACATTGTTACTAAAGCATAACGTTTGTTCGTTTTTTGAAGTTCAATGGCAGCCGTTTGCAAAATTCTCGCACCAGACATTCCGAGAGGGTGACCTAAAGCAATTGCCCCTCCATTCGGATTAATTCTTGGGTCGTTATCTTCTATCCCTAACTTTCTGGTACATGCCAACACTTGTGCGGCAAATGCTTCATTTAATTCTAGTATATCCATATCCGCTAACTTCAACCCTGCTCTATCCAGTGCTTTTTGAGAAGCATAAACAGGACCAATACCCATAATTCTTGGCTCAACTCCAGCAACAGCGGCGCTCACGATTCTAGCCATCGGCTTTAATCCATGTGTTTTAACAGCATTTTCACCAGCAACCAAAATGGCAGCGGCGCCATCGTTTAAACCAGAACTATTCCCTGCTGTTACAGAACCATCTTTTTTGAACGCAGGACGCAGTTTTGACAAAACATCTATTGTTGAACCAGCACGGATAAATTCATCATGAGCGAAAATGATAGCATCTTTTTTACGCTGAGGAATTTCTACAGAAATTATTTCCTCAGCTAAACGACCAGAATCTTGAGCTTTTGAAGCTTTAGACTGAGACCATGCAGCAAATTTATCTTGTGCTTCGCGCTCAATACCGTATAATTCAACCAAGTTCTCAGCAGTATTCCCCATACCTTCCGTGCCATACAACTCTTGCATTTTTGGGTTAATAAAGCGCCATCCAAAAGAAGTATCGTGCATTTGAGCATCTCTTCCAAAAGGAGTAGAAGCCTTAGAAATAACCCATGGTCCACGTGTCATGTTCTCTACTCCACCAGCAATATAAAGATCACCTGCACCATCTTTAATGGCACGCGCAGCGTTCACCACCGAAGCCATTCCGGAAGAACATAGACGATTTACAGTTTCACCACCAATAGTTACAGGAAGTCCAGCAAGTAATGATGACATTCTAGCTACGTTTCTATTGTCTTCACCTGCTTGATTCGCGCAACCAAAAATCACATCCTCTATTAAAGCAGGATCGAAAGAATTATTTCTTTTCATTAATTCTTTCATGACAATTGCCCCCATATCATCAGGACGAACAGCAGAAAGAGTTCCTCCAAAACTACCTATTGGTGTTCTTATGGCATCTATGATATATACTTCTTGACTCATGATTTATTGAATTTTCTATTCGTGCTTGCGAAGATAATAAGATTTTAGATTCGCCTGACTTTTGGTTGTAATATAAGGGCTTATGAACAACATCCAAAAACTTGGCACTGCTATTGTTGAAAACTTGGTCTCCGTGTAAATCAAAAAAAAATCTATATTAGACACTTCTTAAACAAAAACAAATGAATTTAAATATGAAACTTTTACTACTCCTGAGTGCACTTAGTTTGCTGACTTCAATAAGTTACGCTCAACTAGACGAAGACCTCACCCCTGAAGAAATTGCTTATCGGGATTCCATTGCTGCTCTTAATCAAGAAAATGCAACAATTGCTGCTAGTCAAGAGGCGTATAATTCAGGAATTCAATTATTCAACGAAAAACAATTTGAACAAGCGATTAAAAAGTTTGGCGAATCTATTAAATCAGACCCTAATTTCACTGCTGCATATTACAATAAAGGAGTAGCTGAAAACGAAGCAAATAAGTTTAATGATGCCGCAAAAACGTTAACGCTTCTTTTAGAAAAGGATCCTAACTACTCGAAAGCATACTTTCAGCGCGCACGAGCATATCAAGGGAATGGAGATTTTTTAGCTGCAGAGAACGACTATAAAAAATCAATTCAACTAGAAGCTACTAATCCAAAAGCGCACTATAATTATGGAACACTTCAATTCCTTCAACAAGATTACGATGGTGCAATTAAATCATTCACGAAAACGATTGAATTAAAAGGAAACGAAGCTTATGCCTATAACGACCGAGGAAGTTGCCATCGGATGAAAGGAGACTTTCCGAAAGCTATAAAAGACTATGAAGAAGCGGCACGAAAAAACCCAGAATTAGCCTTCGTACTGAATAATTTAGGAACCACAAAGTTGAAAATGAAAAACTATGATGGAGCTATGGCTGATTTCAATAGAGCTATTTCAGTAGACAAGAAGTTTCACCTAGCGTACAACAATCGTGGAGCAACTCAAATGGCTATGAACAGATTAGACGATGCATTGAATGACTTTGATAAATGTTTAGAAATTAAATCAGATTACGCTCCTGCTTTTGCAAATATAGCAGCCGTAAAATTTAAAAAAGAAGATTACAAAGGCGCACTCCAAGCTGCCAACAAAGCAATTCAACTCGATCCAAATTACGCTTCTGCTTATGTAAATAGAGGCATGATAAAAGAAATGCTTCGCGACATGCAGGGAGCTTGTCAAGACTGGTCTAAAGCAAAAGATCTTGGGGCAGAAACAGGTAAAGCATATTATTCAGAAAACTGTGGTCAATAAAAAATGATGATGATGAAAAATAAATTATATACACTATTACTCCTTCTTGGCGTATCGTCACTTACAATCGCTCAAAATGTTGACTTTAAACGCGCCAACTTTAAGGATGACGGCGACGAATTTAAAGCCGTAGAAACTGCCATAAAAGAAGCCAATGAGTTCTTTGAACTTGGTTCAGCGGCTATTTTTGAAGTAAAAAATCCAGCTCAAAATTTTAAAGAAGCACTTCTGAGATATGAGCGTGCGCAGAAGCTAAACCCTAATAACGGTTTAAACAATTATAGAATTGGGGTTTGCCATATATATTCCAGCTCACCTTATAAAGCATCTCCTTTTATTAAGAGAGCTTTAGAGTTAGACCCTGAATGTGATCCGTTTTTACACTATTACCATGGGTACGTCTTGCAGCTAGATCAAGATTTTGATGGAGCTTTAAAGGCCTACAAAAAATTCGAAGATGGCTATAAGAAAGCAGATAATTTCTCGAAGTTCGTTGGACTAAGAGAAAAGGAATGTCAGAATGCAAAAAAAGCTGTTTCTGATCCGGAACGTGTTTGGGTTGACAATATTAAGGAGCTAAATTCCTCGAATGACGAGATCGCGCCTTCGATAACAACCGATGGCTCTCAAATCATCTTTAGCTCTAATCGCCCGAACTCTAACTCACCCAATACGGTAAATGAATATGATCATGATATTTTTACAGCTTTCTTCAATGATGGTGTGTGGCAAAAACCGAATCCAATTAATGGAAGTGTAAACACTAATTCAGATGACATTGTAAACAACTTGTCTTACGACGGAACTAGAATGCTACTGCATAAGGACAATGATGGGCAAATAGATATTTACGAATCTGTTTTAAACGGAGCTAAATGGGGTCCTGCTGATGTTTTACCAAGACAAATTAGTACGCCTCAGGTAAATGAAATATATGCCTCTTACAATCACGATGGTTACAATATCTTTTTTGCGCGCGACAGCGAAACGCGAAGCAATGGTTTTGACATCATGTATTCTGGAATGCGCAGTAAAATTGAAAAAAACTTTGGCGCAGCCACTATGGTAAGTGAAGTAAACTCGAAATTCAACGATGGACCTATTTACCTTGCTATAGATGGAAAAACAATGTACATGGCATCTCAAGGGCATGAGTCTTTAGGCGGATACGATATTTTTGTTTCTTATCGAGATCAAGGAACTTGGACAAAACCTAAAAACTTAGGATATCCAATCAACACACCTTACGATGATTTTTTCTTCGCATCAACGGCAAGTGGAAAATATGCTTACATCTCATCTAACAGAGCTGATGGAGCAGGTGGATTCGACATCTACAAAGTAACATTCTGGGGACCGCCTAAGGAACCAATTATTGACTTGGAAGACTATTTATTGGCTTCATTAGCCATGCCAATAAAAGATCCTCAAATTGAAAAATCGGTAAGTGTAAATAAAGTATCACTGACAGTATTTAAGGGGATTACAATTGATGCAATAACTCGAAAAGCAGTTGAAGCAGAAATAGAAATCCTCGACAACTCAAATGGAAAAGTGATAGAGCGCTTTACAACCAATAGTGCCACTGGTAAATTTTTACTGTCCTTAACAGCTGGTAAGAACTATGGTATCGCAGTAAAAGCGGATGGATACTTATTTCATTCAGAAAATTTCGATATTCCAGACGGTAGTGATTACAACCTAGTGGACAAAACGATTGAGTTAAAAAACATCGCAGTTGGAAGTAAAATAGCGCTTCGAAACATATTTTTCGATGTGGGGAAATCCATTTTACGCTCTGAATCGAACTCTGAACTTGACCGTTTGGTAAAATTGATGAACGATGTGCCTGCGCTCAAAATTGAGATTTCAGGACATACGGACAACACGGGATCAGCCTCTTTGAATGATAAATTATCACAAGAACGCGCCGAAGCCGTTGTGAATTACATGAAATCAAAAGGAATCAAAGCAGATAGAATGGCAGCAAAAGGATATGGCTCCGCCAAACCTATAGCTTCCAATAATTCAGCTGAGGGACGTCAAGAAAATCGAAGAACTGAGTTTGAGATTAAAGGGAATTAAACTTCGTTGACATCACATGGAGGGCTATCTAAATTCATAGGTAGCCCTCTATTTTTAAACACTAACTCCTCAATGTTCGAACACCGAAACTGAAGAAAACGTGAAGAAAACGAAGAATCGGATGTCGTTGAAATTCTGTAAATCCCTTTTCTGAATGTAAAACTAATTTGACTCAAAATAGCTCCTGACAATTGCTGCCTTTGAAACACCAATCACTTTCTCTACATCTATTTGGGAAGCGTTCTGAATTGCTTTCACCGTTTTAAAATGACGCAACAAATCCTCCTCTGTTCTAGGTCCTATACCTTTGATTTTTGAAAGCTCAGAAACTATTGCCGCCTTACTTCTCTTGTTGCGGTGATGCTCAATCCCAAATCGGTGAGCTTCATTTCGCATATATTGAATAACCTTGAGACTTTCACTTTTTTTATCTAGATAAAGTGGTAAACTATCTCCAGGGAAAAATATTTCCTCCAACCGCTTAGCTATTCCAACTATCGGTATTTTACCGTATAAATTGAGCGATTTTAATGCATCAACACCCGCGCTCAACTGCCCTTTCCCGCCATCTACTATAAGTAGTTGAGGTAATTCTTGTTCTTCTTCAACCAACCGCTTGTACCGTCTGAAAATAGCTTCACGCATGGAAGCAAAATCATCCGGCCCTTCCACCGATTTAATATTAAAATGGCGGTAATCTCTTTTCGCAGGTTTGCCATTCTTAAATACTACACAAGCAGAAACAGCATTTGTTCCTTGAAAATTCGAATTATCAAAGCATTCCATGTGAATAGGTAATTCTTTCAACCTAAAATCTTTTTGAATCCGCTGCAGGATTCTTTCTGTGTGCACTTCTGGATTCTTTAAACTTTCTTGTTTATGTTTTTCAAGCTTGTAAAACTTGGCGTTTCTTCGAGACAAATCCAATAAATGCTTTTTATCCCCTCGCTGCGGAACAAAGAAATCGATCCCATCCATTTCTAAGTCGGTAAGATTCTCCACAACTACTTCTTTTGATTGACTATTAAATTGAAAGCGCATTTCGATTAAAACGAATGATACAATTTCAGCAGTTGATTCTTCTAATTTTCTCTTTACCTCCACAGTATGACCATGAATAATTGCGCCGTTGCTGATCATTAAATAATTTACAAATGCTCTATTTTCGTCATCTTCAATTGTTATGACATCTACTTCATGAATAGTTGGAGACACCACTGTTGATTTTGCACGGTATTTCTCCAGTGATGAAATTTTATTTTTAATTAGTTCCGCTTCCTCGAATTCGTAATTTTGAGCGACCAATAGCATTCTATCTTTCAACATTTTAATGACAGAGGCACTATTCCCTTTTACAATATGTTCTATTTGTGAAATATAATCATCGTACACCTCTTTTGGCTCTTCTCCAATACACGGACCTTTGCAGTTTCCTATGTGATATTCCAAACAAACTTTAAATTTTCCAGCAGCAATTTTATCCTTAGCTAAATCCAGGGCACATGTTCGTAAAGGAAATAAGTCATTCATGAGCTCCAGCAAGGTATTCACTACTTTAACTGAAGGGTAAGGACCAAAATATTTGGACCCATCTTTAATAACTCTGCGCGTAGTAAAAATGCGCGGAAACGGTTCGTTTTTTATGCAAATCCAAGGATACGTTTTATCATCTTTTAGTTGAATATTATACCGCGGCTTATATTTTTTGATCAGACTATTTTCAAGGAGTAAAGCGTCCGTTTCAGTATCCACAATGATATAACGAATGTCTACAATTTTACGGACTAAAATCCTTGTTTTAGCTGTGTCGTGATTCTTCGTGAAATAAGAATTCACTCTTTTTTTGAGATTCTTCGCCTTTCCAACGTAAATAATAGTGCCCGTTTTATCAAAATACTGATAGATACCCGGTTTTTCAGGGAGAGACTTTAACTTTTCTGAAATCTTTAGATTATTCTCCATGTGCAACACAAAGTTAAAACAATATTGAACCCAAGAATAACAGATAAAATTATATTTTGATGCTATGCTGTCAAAAAGATTTTATTCTGCTGACGTTTAGTATATGGTGTCGTAGCATCCCCTAGGGTGCTACGCACCACTCGAACGCTCAGTTGTTAGGGGATTTTAATATTTTCGATTACGTAAACTGTTCCTTTTCCTTTTCCTACAGCAGTAATCATCTTTTCCGCTTTCATATACTGTAAATCTTTTTTAAGAGTATGTATTGTTATGTTTTCTAAAGACTTAGAGATGTCAGAGATTTTAACAGGTTGATTTTTGTTAATAAACTTCTGAATCTCTTTTTGTCGCTCATTTAAATAACCACCTT
>Ga0136559_1000759_pt1 | contig 10915 bp, 7 predicted proteins | sample AntRauMeHopE1496_FD_104633 | JGI IMG/M metagenome (GOLD analysis project Ga0136559, IMG submission 104633) | Saline lake microbial communities from Rauer Islands, Antarctica - Metagenome Hop E1 #496 | ecosystem: Environmental > Aquatic > Non-marine Saline and Alkaline > Saline | place... | reverse complement strand
TGAACATCTGTTTATTTAATAGATAGTTTATATGCTGCTACGAGCCGCCCTTTGGGGATGTAAGGAGTAGGGTTACTGAGTGAAAGTCACTTTTACTAGGTAGGTCTACTTTTAATCGTAGCGGGCCTGCAAGTTGTCACTGTAGGGAGGCAAGTCATCTTCAACGACGACAACTTGAGGAAGTTGTTGGCGAATCATAAGTGTAGTAGTCGCTCTGTACACTAACATCGTTTGTCTATTTTAGTCCGCTCTGAAGGTCGTCGGAAAATCTACTACATGTATTCGTAACTCTACAACTACTCTTCTGTAGTCGGCATCCATGTTCTGAGTACATTTGTGCGAATAAGCAAAGCCATTTCCATGACTGTATGATCGATATCATCTGCATATACACCGCAGTGACGTGTAAACGTTTCACATATGCGATCGTGCAACGCGCCGTCCACATTGACGTTTGTATAGGATGCGCGCGCAATATAGGTGGTGACCCAGTTGTGAACAATCGATGAAGTCACCACCCATTTATTGGTATCCACGTCCACAAACCCTGTGCTGGGTTGACTTGAGATAGATAACACCGTACGCGATGCAGACGTTCCCATTGAGGCGGAGGGTATCGATATCAAGTGAAGATCAAACCCAGAATGAGGGACATCCTGGGTGGTTGTTACTGAGGCCGTGTCGTCGCTACATTGGCTCTGATGTGTAGGAACCACGGTAAGTTCGACCGCCAAGGGTGACCCGTTCATATGCTTAGTACGGAACGCAGCTGGTACTGTGTTCAGCAACCGTAGGCCCATTTCATAGCATTTAAGCACTTCCACATTATTCATAGTTTCCATATACCGATAAAGATCACGCAAGTGCGTGGGTGACTGAACGATTGCAAGCAGTGTCGTGGGCGTGGGTCCCAACGTGCGTCGTCGTCGCGCGGCACGTGCAGACAACCTCCGCTGAGACTCTGGCTCCGTTTCCGTCTTACAAGGAGTACAACACACGATGACTCGGCCTATCCGCACCCGCACCCACAGCCACAGCTTTGCTGGGTTAGTATCAGTAGGTTGACTCAGAGTGGAGCTCAGATCATGACGACTATCCCAATAGGTTAGCGCGGCTACAGAAAAAGGCTGCATGCTAACGACGGCCGGGTAGACAAGCATCACCGTTTGCAGTACCAAGGTGATGGCAATGACAACTATATATTCAGTATATTTGGGTGCTATATGTGTTCGATTTAGCACGCCCCAGAGGACTGTCAACGGAAATACAGTGATAATTACGCACAAAAACTCGCGGCGCTGATGAAAAATATCCAAAGCATTGCGGGTGAGATACAAGACAATCAGAATTAAGATTACAGAAAACATGGCGTTGGCTAAGATAACCATTACATGCGGTGTAGAAAGACATAGTCCTTCAACGGGCTCTGGGGGTATACTAAATCCATTGGTTGCGCTCAGGCTAATGAGGGTCAAAAGAACGCCGATAAACCAATATGTTCCTAATAACGCCACCTGCATTACCGGAGTAAGATACCAGGTAGTACTGACAATAAAAGGGAGCGGTCGGTTTTTCTCGAGGGCACGTCCCCGCGTATAGGATAATAACAAGAGTACCATACGAAGTATCGACGGAGCGGTCAGAACGTAACTCATGAATATAACAGGACCAACGTATCCGAAACATGGAATATCATATCCATAGATGTGAACGAATTGGAACAGCGGGACCACACATCGCGAGAGTTCACCTACGACACACACTAGCCAGCCGCGCTGAAGGATCATCGGTGTTCGGCGCCAACGGATAAAAAGAACAAGCCCCAACCCAATATAAAAAAGGTATACAATGCCCCCTGCCACCGCAGGGACTTGGTGCATTTTTTGCATAAACATGTCGGGTTGAATAGAGTCTCTGTATATTAAAGAAAGAGTCTATATACACGAGCAACGTGGCCCGATGAAAAAAAAAGAAATCGGTACTATACGTTGGATGCTGGCGTATGCCAGGTATCTTTACAAAGGTCGTATACAACATGCGGCCAGTGTTCAGCACATACGAGGTCCAAGTACGAAGGCTCAGTAGGTACCGATGTCCACGAATACCATTGTCTATCCATCTGCATGTCGTTGGCAAACCTGTCCTCCCTAACTTCACTCCAAGTGTCTGTTCCGAACGATGCTTCGCTGCATGTGTCAGTGTCAGAGTCGCCTTCACTGGAGACCGTGTCATCGAGAAGCAAGTCTAAAGAAGGGTCCCAAGTAGATGACGATGTGAGGAAAGGCAAGTCAGCCAGCGGACGAAAATGGTGTTCTGGACGGACCGGCGCTACTGCAACCGATTGGGAGGTGGTCGTTGAGTAGGTGCACATAGATTGCATTATTGCTCGTTACTATAGTAGCGTTACAGTATCTCTACCAGGTGCATCCAACGCAAAAAAACTCGTACACACCCGTGCATGTGCTTCTGCGCGAATACTGCGCGCCTTTTTATACAGTCGTATAAAAAGTGTCGTCCGACACACGTGACATACTTTTCGTTTCTGATTGCATATCGTCTTGGTTCGACTCCGACTCGTTAGGGACCCTCGGGACCCTCGGGACACTCGACTCAGTATGTCCGACGTCCGACTCATTGTTAGGCTCCCCGTCGTCTGAGTGTAATGAATCCTGGTTATAATTGGACACAGTCGACGTAGCGGGTGGGTCGAGCGGACGCACAACAATGTGGTAGCCCGACATGATCCATAGGCCCACACCTGCATAAAATGCAAGCATATACATAATAATAAGTGTTGACGTGCTATGAGGCATGTACGTCACCCATAGGTCAGCCCAGACTTGAGTGTTGATGTACACCTCGGGTGGGGAGACTTCTGTTTCTTGTACAAGGTAGAGTGGAAGGTACATCATCGAGTCCAAAGACTGGGTCGATTTCAAACCCTGAATATACTCATAAAAATACCGTTCCCAGGGCGAGTTTAGATGTTCTGTGTCTCGCCAGTGATAGGTCTCATCCCAATAGGCCAAAGGCGCTTTCGCAACAACAAGGTAGCTTCGGCGTCGAGTCCAAGCATAACGAACGATACCGTTACCACTCCATACACTAGACCAGGTCCAAGGCGTACCTAGTATATGCAGTGGTACTTTACGGATCGCGGGTTGGCCACCGAAGGGCCAGGCTGGCGTCCACTCTCTCACAGGCGGGGGGGTCCCCGTGTCTGCGTTGTTCATAGGCGGTGCCGGCGCAGGCTGAGGCACGTACGAGAGCGGTGGAGAAGGAACGGGCCAGGCTGTAATGTTACCCTCCATTGCAGATTGCCAAACAGTGAGCGAGGTTGCGGGAGTTGTTTGCGTCGCCAATTCACATACCACAACCGACTGGTTCTTAACCGTACTTAGGTAACCGGAGGGAATGCGTGTGTCAAATAACCATTGTCGCGCAAGCATATGTGCGGACGCTTGCGTAACGTTAGTCAGAGTATGATGGAGACAGCGGACTTTGGGTGCTACGCCTTCAACGGATGTATGCCATAGGTCGAGTTGCGCGTAGGATGCTAAAGTACCGTTTGTGTCGTTCGTATCGCGACGAAGGAGCGGCTCGGGTAGTTCCCAGTCAAACACAGGGTCCGATGCGAACGTCACAGGGTCGCCACTGTAGGAAGGGTGTGACCGATAGACTTCGCCCCATGTATCAATAGAAATGGATTGGCTGTAGTTAAGAGTCACTGTTGTATTTGTCTGAAGAGAGATAGTAGCTCTGTACTGATTGAAGTCCCACTCGTATTGAGTCTGAGTAGGCGGATGGGCGACATCGGCCACAGGCACCGATGTCACCAGACGGGGACCATCCGCAGAGGCGGGTACACAGCGGTGCAGAGGCGGTCGGACCTCTTCTAAGTAGTAGGGGATTCCAACCCAATACAGAAACGATGCCCAGGTCTGCTCCCACCATGCGGGCAGCCATTGCTCCAACCGAGACCACACACGTGGTTGATAGTCAGGTAAGCCAATCAGAGCCCGTAGTTGATCCCGTGATAACCGGCTGACGCGAGTCCTCGACGTCCACACATCCCCCCATGCACGTACCAGTAGTTGAGATGTAACGATGGCAAACCAAGCTCGCTCATCGTCCATAGTAACTCGGTCTAAGAATAAAGCCCGGTCCGCGTCACTTAGGGTGTCATGTTGCCAAGTGGGCCAGTTCCCGATCCGGTCGGGGAAGCGAAATGCGCGCGTACGCCTTGATGTAGCAGCCAAGGTGTATCGAGACCTGACGAGCTGGGTGAGAGAAGGAACAGGTAAGCTAGACCATGCCCAGGTGTCTGGTGCGTGAAACACTTGGGCACGAAGCTGAAGAAGGAGCGAAGGCTCTACTGGAGGAAAGAGGGTAGGGTCATTCGCCAAACGCGAGATATTAAACGGGGCAAAGATATCGGGAACGGGCGACCACGATAAGGCAAGACTTGCCATCCACCACGCCGGGAAGTCACGAAACACGTTCCGTACGGCTAAAGAGATGAATGTTGGACCCCGCACTGTTGCTTCCACCCACTGAGATGCATCCCAATAGCAACTAGTATCAGACGCTATCGTTCCCAGCGACTGGGCATGTGTTGTCTCGCGGTGAAGTGTGAGCCTCATCGGATGTCCGGGCCATACGCGAGAAGAAAGATTGGGAACATGACTAACGGGAGCGTCGCGTGTGATCGTATACGTCTCCATCCAAACAGGCTGTATAACTACAGGTCCTTCAGCAACGGTGGGAGGCGAGTCGGCCGGCCACGATGGGGTGTTTACGTGTAGAGTAGACACTGAGGTCTGCAATTGCTGCATCCAGGCAGTCCACGTTGTCGAGTCGTCCGACAAGAGATGGATAAAGGATGGATTGTACGGTTCGGACGTGTTGGTTGTCCACGTAAGTGCGTGCCAGACGGACGTGCCATTAGCCACGATGGGAGGAGGGTACCAATAGGGGAATAACGCCGTCACAAACGAAGCATCGGCAAGAAACTGACGAGATAAGAAGGACGCACAGAGTATCGCCGGTACCGACTGCAAGAGAACAACACACCAGAGTCCGATTAGGCAGCCTATCAGCACCTTTGTGCAAGAAGAGTCGTACCAACGTCGTCGGTCCTGATAGTAGAGTTGGTAGAGTGTGCGACTGGACGGAAGTAGATCCGGTGTCTCCGGTGTATTGGAACGGGTCTCACTATAGGGTGGCGACCAGAGTGCCCGCCACCATGCGCGCCATCGTGTGCGCCATTGTTTAGAGGGTAATCGAAGTGGAGTAGAAGACACTGGAGGCGATGCATCCACTGGGTCAACACGGACAGCTTCATCCGAGGGACGGGGAGCGCGGCTAGCTGTAAGCTCTGTAAGCTCTATTTCGTCACCCGGCAAAAACGAGGGCGGCGCTAGGGATGGAGCTTGGTTCGATCCGGTCGATCCAACACGAACTAAGACACGGCGCACCGGGTCATACAACGTATGTGTTAAGGCCACGGGTGATGTGCGCCGTAGGAGCCAGGGAATAGCTTCATCCGGGACCTTCCATTCGGTTGCGCAAAACAATGCGTTTTGCGACAGGGATAGATGCGCTTCACGGGGGTGAGATATCAATACCGGCGGTATCACGGTGCTTGCTGAGGGGTTCTCCGGACCACGAGAGGGAGAGGGTACTACTTCATCCACATCAAGAAAAGGCGTAGTGTCAACAGACGTCATACGTACACAGGCTCTTTTTTTTAGGTGGGATGAGTTTTTCGTGTACCTCGGCACACAGTAGTTGTACAGTAAAATGTGTGTTTGTTAACAGTCTCACTGTATACCCTCCGTAAAAAAAAAAAAATACAGACTCACCTAAGCATGGACGACATCGACCCATGGAGTCATTATGTGCATCTTATGCAGCGCAGTCCTACAACGTTAAGTAAAGGGGCGCCAGTGTCCTATAGTGACCCTATCTTTGCGTATCTGTTTGCCCGTGCGGGACCCTACCACCGACATCTGGTGTACCATGATCTGCTGCGAGAGATGTGTCTTGAAACATGGGCAGACGGGATAGGACTCCCTTTCAAACATTGGCACCCCCAGTCCTTCTGGTCGACGCCGATCAATCAACTACTTTTCCTATTACATCCCAGCTGGGTCCACCTTCTCGATCGTCGCGGGTTGCTCAATCTAGCTCGACCGCACCTGCATCGACTCAACATGGATATGGATATCCTACAATGGCGCGCGCTGCTCTATCATCTGTCACAGTTCCCTTCCTCCGACTTGACCATCGAATATATTCTGCGAGCATTTCTGATTCCCAGCTCTTACATAGACCCTACTCTACCGGACTCGGTGTATCACTACGCAGCCTACGATAAAAACTTGGTGCATTTGACGTCGGGGTTTGTACAAGAAGCCATTTATAACGACAATAGCAACGTCAGTCGCATCTTGGAGCTGTCAGTCGACTCCGTTCACGAGCTCCGTCATGATATGAACGATGTCATGCTCACTTTAATCCGCCATGACTGCGCCAGTCTCGTCCGTGTCGCCATTCTCGCTGGCTATGACTTCAAATTATTATTCTACTTCCCCCTGGCCTATATGATCCGACTCAAGCGGATTGAACTATTGGAGGACACCCTTGCGCGTGTCGACCTTCCTCTCGTCGTACGTCGGGCACTTAGTATGTATGCTTTCCAATGTGGACAGCGACATGTGTCACAGTGTATACAGAGAACGACAGCACGACGCCAAAGCATGGACCAGGCCATGACCCCCCTTATAGGAAAACGGGATATGAGTTCGTCACCCGTATCTCCCCACCTCCCTTTATTAGAAGCATCCCATTCATACACACTGCAAACATATGTATCAGGAGGAGGAGGGGGTGGGGCGCGGCTTCGAACTCAGTCGAACTGTGGAGACATCGGACCCCTGCTCACACCCTCTACGTTCCGTCGGCTCGAGTCCTCACTCCTAGAAAATGACGTAGCGGACGACCTCAGCGACACGGAGTCCCAAGCTATATACACCCCTCCTCCAGATGCCGGTCGTCTCCGCCCAAACACTACCCTGCGTTTGATTGATCGTGTGCATGCAATGGTGGACTCGGACCGCATATCATTGTATGCCCAGGATGTTATGGACGATGTCCTAACGTGTGATACTGACCAGACGAGTTGCTGGGATAGAAGCGTGGAAGGATTCACAGATCGATGGGACCGTTACTATCAACAGACATGTCAGGCGCAGGTTTAGTGTTGAGTGTTGAGTGTTTAATGGTAAGTGGTGAAGGGTGAGTGGTGAGTGTCTAGTCTCTGCAAAAAATAAATAAAGAAATAATCTACTTTTAGTTTTTTTTTTGGACACTACATGTGTACACACTGCCGTATAAACACGGGCAGTGATTCCGGTGAAAGGTGTCGAAGAGTATCGGGGACGTTTATATCCGTGGCATCAGGCAACACCCTGATCAATGTCTCAAATAACAAAGGGTCTCCCATCATCACTTGCTGCGCCACATAGGTCACTACCTGGTCTAGCGACACAAAGCGGAAATACTCAAACACTGGCGCAGGGGAGGAGGGCGAGGTCGGCAGATATTCACAGTACCGAACCACCTGCCCGTATGTGCACGCATACTGTATCCATCGAATCAGAGCACCTGTAGATGACCCAACAGCCGTCTCCCACCGGTGTATCAAACCGGTGATGACAGCGATCTCACTTGCTTTTGTAGACAAGGATTCGCCGTAAATATCAGCCAAAACCTCACAGGGTGGCAGGCTAGCGTTTTTGCATGGAGGGACACTGTCGACTCCCCCTCCCCATCCAGAACGAGGGACTATTATTTTCCAATAAAACGTTGGATTCTCATGCAAAAACGGGAGCCATAGGAACGCCGCGAGACCGACGGATGTAGGCGTATACCCAGCAGCGTTGGTGTGCAATGGACTATAAATGGACAGACGCAAGCCGTACAACGCGTGAAAAAGGCTAGGGTCTAAGAGCGAACTTCTATGCAAATGAAGACCTAACCATCCATCCAGTTGAGGAAGATATTCAACCCACGGCAGCGCTTCTGTCCAGAGAGCATACAGCGGATGCATGTTTTTATGAACTCCACCCTCCAGACGCCCCGCGAGGTAGACTGCAACAGGGTGTTTGCTTTTCCAATCGTTCAGAGAATGGAAACCCTGCTCTGTTACGCCCTGCGCTGGTCCGAGAAGATGCGGACACAGCGTACGCATAAAAGAAGGGGGGGACGAATAAGGACGGTGAAGCTGAGACAGAACACGATGCAGAATAGGATCAGTCTGCGTCGGCCACCAGTCAGTATCCTCTGGTTCATCAATCAGAAGCATCATCAATTCTAACCAGCGGCGTAGGGTATAACGATGCGGTTTAGAGAAAAAACTAGCTAGGGTAGTTTGCGGGTCATCTGGCTCATCCAAAGAAGGAGGATGTACCTCTCTCGTAGAATGACGGAGGTCAGATTCCACAACACTATTAACGGCGGGCCACATTCCCAATAAACTAACATGCGCTATGACCCCCAGCTGGGTGAAATAATCGCGTAAGTCAGCGTCCGGCTGTGTGCTTTGCCAGTCATGAATGCCTGCTTGTAGCGCCGGGTCCATTAAAAGGACATACCACATATACGAGAATAGACCTACGAACTGTACCACGGGCGCCGGAGACGTAAAGGTGTCTAACATTGTTTGAAAATACCCATGACCCAAGTGCGCACGGGCAAAATGCTGCAGGTCTTCAACCGACGGCTCAAATAACTCTTTTAAAGTTTGGTTGAATTCGCGTACTAGCACGGTGGCTGGCGTGGGGGGCAGGTCGCGGTCGGGGGCCAAGTCGCTACGTGTGAACGCCGCTACAGTTTTCCACATACACTGTGTTGTTCTTGTCCATACACGGAAGCCATGAGCCGACGCAGGAGGTGAACGCACTGTTTTCCAGGTACTCTCATTAAACCGGAGCTGGTCAGCGTAATGGAAGCGGTCTCCCGCAGTGCCTTCGTTAAGCGTTGCCATCGTATACACGCTATAGAAAAAAGAACACAGAATGAAACAACACACAGACGAGGCAACCTATATACTCGTATACTCTGAGTGTAGGGGTGAGAATGCGTCTAGAATGTTCTACACTGTTACGATATACACTGAATCGTAGCGATATACACTGCAACTTAATGAAGGTGTGTACTAGCTAGTTTACAATCAATCAGCGACACTGTCTCGTACTGTGCATTACGCTGTAGTGCTGCTGTTGTCTGCCGTGTTACACGATGCCCACTTTCTGACATTGCTCGAGCAGGGGGCGATGAGGCTGCTACGGATCTCCTAGCAGTAGAAGGCGCTTTCATGACTCGGGCTAGGGTGGGCGGATGAACACTATCGTCGTCGTTCATAAACTCGGGCGACGGCATCTCACTCGCTCCGATATCCGTGTGTTCATAGTCATCTCCGGGACAAAGGAAGTCCGGCAACTCTGATCCCGGGGTCAGCTCTTCGAATTTTGAACGCATGTAGTCTTCAAGTGTCGCTTCTGTTCTCCACAGGTCCACATCGTGTCCATTCTGGAAATAGGAACGGTGATTCACCGCATAGCACTTATAATACAGATGTACCAGTATGTTTCGTGTGCTGTTAAATCCGAAGGGCACCGTTAGGGTGGTTGACTCTGATGATGTGGCGGCCGGCTCTAACGTATACTCTAGCCGAGCTCCGTTAGGTATGTAGGGTATATGGTCGTATATCGTTTTCAAGATGTTCCAAAGCCGCTCCCGTTGTCCCAGCGACAAACACAGCATCGGCCGCCCCGCCCCGCCCCGGTCTCGATAATACAGCGGCACTGCATGGAACGGAGGAGCGGTATAAGGCAAGGTATAATTCCCGTCTCTCTCTTTAGGGGGATTCTGAACGTAGGACTGATAGTGCAGACTTTCCTCCTGGACTTCCAACGGTGTCTTCTCATGACTGGGCCAGACTGGCAGTAGCTCAACCACCAGACAAAACAGAAGAAACTGCGCACGAGCTACTTCTGACCACTCTCCAATAGGTTTATCGAAGTGATCTCGTTCCCTCTCAGGCGAGTCGTCATTCAACAAATAACCCTCCGGAAGCTCCAAAACATACATGCGTGCGTTACCAAATGTAGTATATGTCCTTGCCTGGTCACTGAGGCGTGCGTACCCATCACTTAAAACCTTTGGGCGTTCAAAATCGCTAAAAGGGACAGACCGTAGTGCGTAATACAACGGCTGAATACTGGCTGCATCTGCCTGGAGCGAAGTCATGGCGAAGGCTGAGCGAAGGCCGCCGCGCGGGTGAATAAGAGCCATACCTGCATGGTCTTTGTCACCCATACTGATTCCGAGCGTATTCAGATTGAGAACGGCCGCAGGACGAGGCGACGTAGACTGTGTTCCCGCTTCAGAGATGTTGGAGGTAAAATGAGCTTGTTTCAATACGTAGACCACGGGCTCATCGTACTCCGACCACTCAACCTCAACCTCGGTACATAGAAACTGATCCCCAAACGCAAGCTGAGGTAAGCTAAAGGTATGCGAGGCACGCAACGGTGCACTGGGGGATTGATGGGCTGACCGTTTGAACTCCAGCAATGCCACATGTGCCTGCTCACTATAATGAGTCAATAGAGAGGATTTCGAATTGTACCCAAATACATTTTCCAACGTTGTACTCTGTGGAACAAATGTTTTTCTCGCGTGTTCGACCGCGTTGGTTAGCTCCTGTCGTTGATTATCCAACGAGTTCGCCATGACTGAAGGTAAAAAGAAAAAGAAAAAGGAGACAGTGTAAATGTAAAGTGTATATATATATATATATATATATATCTATATATCTATCTATCACTCGATAGACAAACAAAAAAAC
>Ga0136559_1000756_pt1 | contig 10953 bp, 7 predicted proteins | sample AntRauMeHopE1496_FD_104633 | JGI IMG/M metagenome (GOLD analysis project Ga0136559, IMG submission 104633) | Saline lake microbial communities from Rauer Islands, Antarctica - Metagenome Hop E1 #496 | ecosystem: Environmental > Aquatic > Non-marine Saline and Alkaline > Saline | place... | reverse complement strand
TATCGCCATTAACTCGGCGTTGTTTTCTTCTTCTTCCAGTTTTTTACGCAATAAATCATTGATTTCAATAATCGCATTTTGTGGAAGAGGATCAGATGGACGCATTTGCTGCGCTTGCACATAGACCTCTTTTGCGGCGTTCAAATCATCCGCATTTCTTAATTTCAATCCCTCTGCAAGAAGCTTTTGAAAAGAAGCTTCATCCGCTGACAATTCACTGAGTGCTTTATTCGCTTGACCTTTTAACTTAATAGCTTCGGGATCCATTGGTTTGTAGAGCATCGCATCATCAAATCCATCAATTGCAGTGGCGTAATCTTTTTCATCAAGTGCCTTTTTACCGCGCTCCATCGCTTCAGCATATTGTTTATCCTTCTCTGCTGATTTTTCAAGCTCGGTGATTTGATTTCTAAGTTCGTTTATCTTATTTACCGCTGCCGCATCTCCTTCTTTATAGTTTAACGCTTCAGTATATAAGTCAATTGCCTTCTTTAGTTCACCATTGGATTCTTCCTTAGCAGCCTTGGCGGAAAGCTCAATAAATTTCTCTTCTTTCTCCGCAGCAGAAGATAATTTGGATAACTCCTGAGCAATAATTTTAAGATTAGCATCAATATTTTCATCCGCTTGAACAGCTAATGCTTCAGCATATTTCGCTTGTGCATCTTCCCATTTCTTTTGAGCAAAATAGGTATCCCCCTCAGTCTTCAGCTTAGTAAACTGAGCGCTTTTTTCCGCATCATTTTTAGCGTCTTCCAAGGCCTTTTTGGCACTTTCCAACTTTGTATTCGCAGCACTATTTTCAGAATCAATGGTCAACACTTCTTCATATTTAGCAATAGCTAGAGACCAATCCACATTACCTTCAGCAACTAATGCTTCTTCCATCAGCTGTTTAATAGCTTTTTCCTTATCCGCATTCTCTGCGAGGTTATCTAATTTTGTTTTTATTTCGCTGATTTTACCGTTCACTTCACTATCATCACTTTTAAGTTTTTGCGCCGCTTCATATTTACCCAATGCTTCCTTCCATTTTTCATTGGTATAAAAATCATTTCCTTGCGCTTTCAGTTCATCAAACTGTTTTAATAACGCAGCGCTATCCTGCTGAGCTTTTAGCAATGCCTCTGCCTCGCCCTTTTTAGTAATCGCTATTGTATTCGTTGACTCTAGCGCTAGAATTGCGCCATAATCCTCAATTGCTCCAGTAAAATTTTCAGCACTCATTTTTTCATCAGCACTTGCTAACAATTCTTCTATTTTGGCCTTTTTTGCCGCCCCATCAGCCAATTCAGCCAACTTATCTTTAGCTAACTGTAATTGTTGTTCCGCATAAGGCTCTTTTTTAATTTCTAAAGCCGCTGTAAATGAATTAATTGCCGCTTCATAATTGGAAGATTTCATCGCTGCATCACCAGCTACAATGAGTTCGTTATACTCTTCTTCCAATTTAGAGCTCTCCAGAAGTTCTTTAATTTTCGCATCACACATTTTAATACGTTCAACTGGGTACGTTGCAGCCGACTCGAACTCAATAGCCTCTTGGTATTTCTCTTTTGCCTCTTGAAATTTTTCATTCTTAAACAACTCATCCGCAGCGACTATTGCATCATCATACTTCTGCTTTTTAGCTAAAACATCTTCTTGTTCTTTCAACTTAGCGGCAATTTTTTCCAATTGACTTTTAGGATATTCTTGGGAAGGATCAAGTTTTGAAGCTTTACTATATTTGTCTTCAGCCGCTTTGAGGCTATTTTGTTTGAAAAACATATCAGCTGACTTAATTAACTCGTCATATTCAGCTTTATTCGCCGCTGCTTTTTTAATCGTCTCAATATCCGCTAATCTATCTTTAGGGTATTGTTCCGCTGGATTTAAGTTAGAAGCTTCGCGATACTTTGGTTCAGCTTTATCGTATTCCTTTGAGTCAAAAAGTTTATCCGCTTCATTAATAAGATTAGTGTAAGCTTGATTAGCCTGTTGTTTAATTAAATCTTCTTTCGCTTTATTCTTAAGTAAGTTATCAATTTCTATGATTCTATTGTTTGGATGTGTTTCCGCGGCTTTCCCTGGAACCGAAAGCGCTTCAGAGTATTTATTCAGCGCACTTTTATACTCTTCAGCGATAAACAACTTATCTGCATCGGCAATTAATAAATTATATTTCGCTTCGTTTTCTTTTCCCTCATTTTCCGCTTTTTCCAACAACGTTTCAATCTTAGTCTTCATAGCGTTCATCTTACCTTCGTCGAACCACATAGTAAACTTTTCAGGGTCGTATTTCCACTGCACGACGGGCTCCGATTTTAAAAAAGAAAAATCAACATCCGGTCTATCCGTAAACAGATCAATATCAATTGGCGGAAATAATTTACCACCGATCGGTATATCCTCTTCATTAATTCCACCGGTATTCACAGACATCATTTTAGAGACATACCCGTTTTTAGAATACTCAATTTTTAACGTTTTGTTCAGCGGTACATTAATAGTATATTTTCCATTCGAGGCGGTAGAAGTTTGTGAAAGCTGCGTGCCTCCTTCATAAACAGTAATGGTGACACCTCCAATTCTTTTTTTAGAATCCACATCGGTAAGACGACCGTCAAACACGAGGTCTTGCGCCAAGACAGGAGTAATGGCACTGAAAATCAAAAGTATAAATATTATTCTCGCTTTCATTCTTACGCGTGATGTAACGTATTTTATTACACCTAGTTACAAATTTCGTTCAAAAGTTACTGTTTAACTAACAAATATCGTTAAAATTACCGTAACATTCAGTAATAATTAGGTATGCTTTTGATAAATAAATTGAGTTATTGGGAAAAGGAATTGTATTTCAAAGATTTAGATTTCGTAATCTGTGGAGCTGGAATTGTTGGGTATAGTACAGCACTGGAATTGCGAAAGAAGCATCCATCAGCTAAAATAACCATACTAGAACGCGGATATTTGCCAACTGGTGCTAGTACCAAAAATGCTGGATTTACTTGTTTTGGGAGTCCATCAGAGCTTTTGGACGACTTAACATCCAATTCGGTAACCGATGTAACCCAGCTTGTTTCAAGACGATACCAAGGACTACAGTTATTATTGGAACGCTGTGGAGCAACGAATATAGATTACTTGCCGCTCGGCTCCTTCGAACTATTTACGGAAAAAGATAGAACGACCTTTAACACCTGTATAAGCCAACTCAAATTACTCAATGAAATTGCCTTTGACGCTACGGGAATAAAAGAATGCTTTTCTGAAGTACCCACCTCCGCCTTTCCATTTCAACATACCATTGGGATGATAACGAATAGTGGTGAAGGTCAAATTAACACGGGTAAAATGATGGAAAGACTGCATCAATTATCCATCGAAGCGTCTATTCATGTAATTTTTGGGATCGAAGTAACCAATTGGGAAGATAATCACCGAGAAGTGCTTATTCACACCAATATAGGAGAGATAAAAAGTGCTCATTTCATCGTTGCTACGAATGGACTTTCTAAAAAAATATTACCTAATGAAGACATCGTTCCAGCAAGGGCACAAGTAATTGTTACCTCCCCTATTCCTGATCTCGAATTCAAAGGCACATTTCATTATGATGCGGGTTATTACTATTTCAGAAATATAGAGAATAGAGTTTTATTAGGAGGTGGCAGAAACATAGATTTCATACAAGAAACAACCGATCAATTTGAGACCACAGCACTCATCATGAACTCGTTAAAAGACCTGCTAAAAACGGTTATCCTACCCAATAAATCATTTGAAATTGACTACCAATGGTCGGGAATCATGGGTGTTGGAGCGACAAAAAAACCAATTATTAAGAAAATAAGTCCAAAGGTAGCTGTAGGAATCCGCATGGGCGGTATGGGAGTAGCGTTGGGGAGTTTAATCGGGAAAGAACTCTCGGAACTACATTAACAGTCTATTCATCATCTGGATGACGGATTCCGTTTTCAGGAAATCTACCTGGGAATTGGGATAATTTCGCCTTTATATAATTGATGTCTTTTTCTATATCCCCAGTTGGTTCAAATAATTCGAGAAACCCTCCTTTTTTATTTTTGTAATCGATATAGCCCAAATAAATCGGAACATTTGCCTTTTGGGCGATATAATAAAACCCTTTTTTCCATTTAGGATTGTAGCTACGCGTTCCTTCTGGAGTAAACACCATGTACATACTTTCATTATCTGTGAAGTGCTTCACTGCTTGATCTGTGAAGTTATTGGTTCCTTTTCTATCTACGGGAATTCCGCCCAACGCCTTTAAAAACCAGCCTAAAGGAGGAAAAAACAATTCTTTTTTAATTAAAAAACTACCTTTCACACCATACTGCATAAATGAAAGACGGCCTAAGATAAAATCATAATTACTGGTGTGTGGTCCCATACAAATAACGCACTTCTTAATACCCTCTGGACTCGTTTTATCAATCGTCCAACCAAACAGTTTTAAAAGGAAACCACTAAATTTTCTCATAAAACAAAAATAATCATAAAAAGAACTACTACATTTATGCTGTGAAAATAATTAATACAAAAAAACGGGCTTTAGCATCTGGGATCATTTTGATTGTTTTGTGGCTCAACTACTTATTGGTAGGTTTTTTTCTGCGCGACAACACCAATAATCTCCATAATTTCATTCCAGTAGATGCTAATATTAGCCTAAGAATCAATAATGATGTCTTAATTCGAAGAATGCTTTACGATCTATTTTATCAATCTAGCTTCGAAGACAAAGAATTACAAATACTCACTTTTCAAGGCGAGTCCGCCACTCTCCCCGCTTTAGGCATCGATGTCACAAAAGAAATCGTATTATTTTACGAAGATTGGAACGATAAATCCATTATCGGCTGGCTATTCCACATCTCTAATATCGAAGACTTTGAAAAGCATAGCTTCGATAATCCTTCTATTATTAAGTCGCACAGTGGTAATTTGGGTTGTGCTGTTATTCTTTCTTCCGATCCGACTCCGGAAGAAGCTACGTTGTTCGTTCAATACGCCAATGACTTATTGATTCCAACAAAAGACATGTCACAAACGAAGCGTTTCTTCTCAAAAGACCCGAAAAAATCTCTTCTTCAATGTTTTTTCGAAGGGGAAAAAGGTGGTTTTCTGCAAAAAACAGGTATAGACATCTCATTTGAAAATGAAAAACTATTGATTGAAGGAACTGGTAAAAAGAATCCATTGATCGATTACACGGTGGACTCTTTGCATTATATAACTGAACCAAAAATAAATGATCACCTTGAAATTAAAGCCGGTGAGTTACCTGACACAATTCGAAAATACGTGAATTATTTGCTAGAAAACGCCAACTTACAGCTTCCTATGATTACTTCTCAACACTTGTTGATGTATGGAGTAGAGATAGACAATATAAAAGGATCGATGGCCATTTTACCAAAATTTGATGCCATATTTCGATTTGACAAAGAGTTCTCTTTTCAGGACATTTTGAGTAATATTTCAACCATCGATAAAAACCTCATCCATGAAGGTAAAAACTCATTTTCAATGGGAACTGTAAAATACTATATTCAACAAGTGTCTGAAAAGGAAATCTATATTGGGATTCATGACCAACCAAGCCTTCGTAAAAAGGCTGACCCACATTTTTTTCAATTGAGCGGAAACTTATCTAGTTTGTTCATGATTGAAGGAACGGGAATAATTGCACAAATCGCGCAGTTAATGCCTGAGGTTCAAAATTCGAAAACGTTTTTTAGTTCTGTGGACGAATTCAACATTTACGCGATGTTAGACGAAAACAACGAAATTCAGATTAAGGGCACAATGACTTTCCCTGAGGAGAAGATGGCTTCGCTAGAATTCTTCAATTACTTGATTAGATTTTAAGTAAATGCCTGACCAACCGAAAAAAGCATTAATTATTCAAGGCGGTGGGTTTAAAACAGCATTCTCCGCAGGAGTTATCGATGCATTTACAGCTTCTAATTTTGATCCTTTTGACATTTACGCTGGAGTTTCTGGTGGAGCAAATGCCCTATCGTATTTCCTAGCTGGACAATATAAAAGTTGTATTGAATCAATGCATGTTTTGTTAGATGATCCAAAATTCATCAATTACAAACAGTTGTTGAATTCTAGAATCTTAATGAATGTTGATTTTTTTGAAGAAATTGCACACGAAATTGTTCGATTGAATCTGGACGAATTATTTGCGAAACATCAAAAAAAAACCATTGGTATTGTAGCTACCAACAGAGTTACGGGTGACCCTATTTACCTCACTCCCACGAAAGAAGATTGGGTATCTTGTCTGATCGCCTCGTGCTCCATTCCTTTCGTTACGAAAGCTAAGCATACTGTTAACGGCCACGAACTCATGGATGGAGCTTGGGGAGACCCTCTACCAGTAAAATGGGTTGTGCAACAAGGTGCTCAGGAAGTTACCATTATTCGCACCTCCCCTGTTAAAACGAGAGAAAAACAAAGTATTCCAGATTATTTAGGAGAAGTCTATCATCAAAAACACCCCGGACTCAAAAAAATATTTTCTGAAAGTCACAAACGCTTCAATGCATCTATAGATTATATCGCTGAACCACCGAGTGATGTAAAGATAGAACAGATAGCCCCCGAGAAAAAGTTAAAAACAGGAGTATACACGAACTCAAAAAGCGCGCTAGATTTGGATTACCGCTATGGACTTGAAGCGGGGCTAGATTATTTGAATAAGCGATGAGTTAAATGAGGGAAGTAAGAAGAATAATCACCTACAAACTGATGAACTCGTTGCATCCAGTTAAGACTTCTGCTTATTCCTCACATAAATATGCTTAAATCTTCCGTTAGACGTTTCTCGCTCTTCGATTTCAAAAATCCCCAAAGAATCAATAAAAGGTGTTAGTTTATAAAAACCGAAATTTCGAGGATCAAAATTAGGTTGCTTTTTATTTATAAGTCCTCCAACATCACCTAAAAACGCCCAACCACCATCATCTGCACAGTCGTATACGGTTGTTTTAATAAGTTTAATGATTTCAGGAGTAACTTTCTCTACTGCTTTCTTTTGTTGTTTAACCGACTGCTTTAACTTAGGAGTTCCCTCCTCTTCGTCCTCATTCAATATTTCGAGGTAAATAAACTTATCGCATGCCACAATAAACGGTTTTGGAGTTTTTTGCTCGCCAATTCCTATCACAAACTGACTACTTTCTCTCAAACGAGTGGCTAAGCGTGTAAAATCACTATCACTTGAAACAATGCAGAAACCATCGGTATTTCCTGAATACAGAATATCCATAGCATCAATAATCATTGCTGAATCCGTAGAGTTTTTACCTGTAGTGTATCCATATTGCTGAACAGGCTGAATGGCGTGTTCCAGCAATAATCCTTTCCATCTATTGAGCTTGGGATTTGTCCAATCTCCATAGATTCTTTTAATCGATGGAACACCATATTTGGCAATTTCTTCCATCATTTCCTTGATATACTTCGAAGGAATATTGTCGCCATCAATCAAGACAGCTAAATTCATATCTTTTTTCATACTTCTGTTTGGGCTATTTCTTTTTCCAAAATTGCCACCATTTTTTAGTTTTCTTGGGAGTATTTGGCACTTCATCGTCCTCGTCTCCACTAGTTGGATTATCCTCTCCAACTGTTCTTATCTCATTTCCATATTCATCAAAAACATGCTCTTCTATCAACTCATCTTTTTTATAAACAGCCGTTCTCTTCACTTTATCGTCAGGAAAACGTTCTTCAAAATCTCCATGACGCTGACCTTTCTTGTTATACGACTCTTTACTTTGAATGAAGCCTTGTATGTAAAACGTTTTGAATTCTCCAGATTTAATTCCGTTCGACCAATTTTCTACTTTCAATAACGTTCCATCTTCATAATAGTATTGACATACACCATCCTTCTTCCCTTCTGAATGATTCAGATCTTGCAGAACAACTCCTTCTTTGTTGTAAATGATAAATGGGCCGTGCAAAAGACCTTCTTTATAACTTACTTCCTTTTCCACTTTCGAACCAGGAAAATATTCTGTCTTCTTCCCATCCAGCTTGCCCATTTTATAATACTCCACACGCAACGTGTCGCTGTCATATAATCCATAAGTATGAGATATGGTAGTATTGCCAACCTTATACTCTAGCTTATCCGTTCCGACCATATAATGACTGTAAAAAATGGATAAACCATTTTTTTCTCCGTTAAAATAGTTGATGGTCCAAGCCTCCAACCCGCTGGAATCATTATAGTAAGTCCATTTACCGTTTTCGATTCCATCGATGTGATTTCTGACCACTTGGACGCATCCCGATTCGTAAATAGTTGTATCGAAGCCATTCACTTTCCCGTTGGTAAATAGTACCACACGTTCGCGTATTCCATTCATGTGGCATGTTTCACAACGTCCGTTAAACGCTTGTCCTGTCTTACTGTGAAGCACTCTATTCGTACCAGGATCACTTTCTAGTTTTTCGTTACAATCAACAATCAGATCTGATTTTCCGCATTCCCAGTCCACATACCGCTGTCCGATGCGTTCAATTGATTTATCGAAACACTTTTTATTTCTAACATCTGCCGTTCCGTTAATTTGGGAAAAAACATTTCCGACCAAACCGATACAAATAAGGAGTATATTAATTTTTAAATTATTCATTCGTCTGTAATTTACTAAATCCTTTTAACATTTCGTCATAAACAGGAACTGTTTGCTGCGTTAAGAAATCGAAACACACTAATTTAGATGAACCAGTGGTATACAACTCTCCCTTTACATGCAGCTCATAAAGCAGTTCGAAACTAGTTCTTCCGATTTTACTAAGCAACACGTTTATTTCGGGTTGGTCACGTAACAAAACTGGTTTAATATAAGTTACCTCATTTTTAACTAAGATAATTCCATTTTCTTTCCAATCCCATTCATCACCCACAATAAAATGAAAATAATGCATTCTGGCCATTTCGAAATAACTGAGATATACAGCATTGTTCACGTGCTCCATTGCATCGCAATCCGCGAATCTAACTTGAATTTTTGCATTTGGGATTCTACTCATCTAACTTCGTATATTGACTATTATTACTTTTGAACTCTGGAACAATTCGCTTCATTTGTTTGACGATTTGAATGTTTTCTTGTCCATCGAATAGAGCGATTAAGTTATTAATCTCGTCTATTTTACCCGAACTTTCTTCTCTTAATTTCGCACGAAGAATCTGAGGGTGGTGAGTAGATAATGTATTTTCATCATTGGCTAGTAATTCCTCATATAATTTTTCACCTGGGCGCAAACCTGTAACTTTGATTTCGATATCTTTTCCTAATTCAAGTCCTGAAAGTTGAATCATTTTCTTGGCTAAATCTATAATCTTAACGGACTCTCCCATATCGAATACGAAAATTTCTCCTCCCTCCCCCATTGATCCGGCTTCGAGCACTAATTGACAAGCCTCTGGAATAGTCATAAAAAAGCGCGTTACATTTTCATCGGTCACCGTAACGGGACCACCATTGGCAATTTGACGCTTAAATAATGGAATAACTGAACCATTTGAACCTAAAACATTTCCAAACCTTGTGGTGATGTATTGAGTGTTAGATTGATTATTTTTCAATTGCGCATACATTTCTGAAATGCGTTTAGATGCTCCCATTACATTCGTTGGGTTCACCGCTTTATCGGTGGAAATCATCACAAATTTCTCTACATTAAATTCATCCGATAAATCAATGATAATTTTAGTTCCTTTTACATTCGTGTGAATAGCCTCCGAAGGATTTAGCTCCATCAGAGGAACATGTTTATACGCTGCCGCATGAAACACAATATGAGGTTTTAACGTGGCAAAAACATTTTTCATTCGATCATAACTGCGAATATCGCCAATTACCACCTCAATGTTATTTCCCAATTCATTTTGCATCAGCTCATTGTGAAAATCATACATTGCTGACTCCGCTTGATCCAAAAGAATGATCATTTCAGGGTGATAATTAATCAACTGTTTCACCAAACCACTTCCTATTGAGCCAGCTGCGCCAGTAACTAAGATTCGCTTTCCTTGCAGTTGTTGCTCTACTCGTTTTTGATCCAACACAATTGGCTCTCTCCCAAGTAGCTCTTCAATCTTAACTTTTTGAATTTGTTTTACGGAGAATTCCCCATTAATCCAACTCTTCAGCGTTGGTACCGACTGAATACTCACATTGTTTTTTAAACAAATATCGACCACCTCCGCCACTTTTCCTTTATCCGGCTGCTGAATAGCAACAATAACTTCTTTCGGAGCGTGTTCTTTGATTAATTTTTCAAGAGCTGACGTGTGATAAATTGTTGTTCCCTCTAAACGATTCCCACTTAACTTTTTGTTATCATCGATAAAAGCCAATAATTCATATCCTAGCCGTGTGTCCTTTTCTAGCGTGCGTTTTGTAACTAGTCCAGAAACTCCAGCTCCATAAATTATAATAGGTTTTCCTTCATTTTTGCCTTTAGTAGTTTCGTAGTAAAAGACCTTAACAGTAAAGCGAAAACCTATCAGCAGGAGCACACTTGCCAGAAATTCAACAAAAAGCACCGACATTGGTAAAAGGTAACGTTCATCATAATAGGAGTACCTTATTAATCCAATAATCAAAATAATCAGACTAGAAGTAGCAACGGCTAAGAATATACGTCTAATATCCTCAAATGAAGTGAACCTTACGAGTCCTTTATGGATTTTAAAAAGATAAAAAACGACTAACTTGATACTAATAATGAACGGTAGTGAAACCTTGAGGACGTCCCACTCCGTGATTACCTGAGAAACATTAGAATATACATCAAAACGGATAAGGTACGCAGCAAACAAAGCACTTAGAGATAAAAATAAATCTACTACAACGATAACCCAACGAGGTGTGCTCGTGGAAGGCAGAGAAAATAATTTCTTAAAAG
>Ga0136559_1000754_pt1 | contig 10958 bp, 9 predicted proteins | sample AntRauMeHopE1496_FD_104633 | JGI IMG/M metagenome (GOLD analysis project Ga0136559, IMG submission 104633) | Saline lake microbial communities from Rauer Islands, Antarctica - Metagenome Hop E1 #496 | ecosystem: Environmental > Aquatic > Non-marine Saline and Alkaline > Saline | place... | reverse complement strand
TGGATTGTCGTGTTCAAAGCTCCGTCGTCAGTATGAATTGGCGGGGAAAAGTGAGAGTACAGTTGTCAATTACAGTCGTTGTTTGGCTCAGATGGCGCAGCATTTTAAATGTTGCCCGAGTGATTTAGACAAGGAACAGGTACTAGGTTATTTGCAACACCCGAAAAACTTGCACAAAACACCTTCTGAAAGTTATTTCAAACATACTGTTTACGGCTTGCGAGCGCATGATTGCTATTTTACATAAGTGGGGACAGAATTTAAGCTTACATCCGCATTTGCATTGCATCGTTCCTGCTGGTGGCGTAAACGAAAACAAAAAAAATGAACGATATACGCGTAAGGAGATTATATTGACCAAAAAAAAAGAGAAAAGAAAAGCAGAAGTCTGAATGAAAAATCCGCAAAAAGAAGTGGGCGGAAAAGTTCATTTCTTTGTCAAAAACCGCTTTGAATCTGGAAAAATTAACAGATTTAAATTCTTCAAAAGAAGAACCAAACCAAACGCAAAAACCATAGTGTAAAGTTACCGTACCAATGTTTAGTCAACACTGCGTTCATGTTGGGTGCTACGCACCACACGAACGCTTAGTTGTTAGCGGCAATTTTATTGACCCTCACTTTTTAGGATTCATTGCTACGTTAGTAAAAGGGAGAAAAGAAATGAGATAGCTCCTAAGGCGGAATTCCCTATATACAAGTGTTATCAAACCCCTAATTATAATTAAAAACAAAAAAACGGAACAACTTCTATAAATAAGAAATTGTCCCGCTTTTAGTACCCGGGGCGGGAATCGAACCCGCACTCCCGAAAGAACTGGATTTTGAATCCAGCGCGTCTACCAGTTCCGCCACCCGGGCAGTTGGAATAGGGATTGCAAATTTATACAAATAAATCAAACAAGCAACACAGATAAATAAATCTCATAGGATTTACCATAGCCCTGGCAGTGCTCACTATTTTTCGTGATGAATTACTGTGAAAGAACACCGCTTAGTCCCGTAATTCAGATAAAAAGTGAAAATTTTAACTTTTAGTGCGCGCTGTGTTTTAAAAAGTGGAATTTAACTACCTTTGTTAGGTAAACAATGAACTATGGAACGTACTCCCCAGATTGATAAAAAACTAGATGAGCTGCTAGAGAAATATGACCTTATTGGTCAATCTACAGAGAGTTATTTAGAAGGACTTTTATATTCTAACCCATTAGGATATTGGGATTATATTGAAACGGATGCATTGCTAAGCCTGCAGCATCCTCGCACAGATTTTCCAGATGAATTGATTTTTATAATGTATCACCAGATTACGGAGTTATATTTTAAACTAACACTTCACGAACTGGAGCAAATTGCGTACAATGGTAAGAATATCTCACCGAGTGGTCAAGATTTAGGGTGGCACGACAAATTAGTTCCTGGATATTTTACGCGAAGGTTAAAGCGCATAAACGCGTACTTTGAATCACTAACAAAGTCTTTTGACATCATGGTGCAAGGGATGGAGCCAGAACAGTTTCTGAAATTTAGAATGGCGCTGTTGCCTGCAAGTGGATTTCAAAGTGTTCAATATAGAATGATTGAAATTTGCTCTACGGACTTAATTAATATTGTTTCCGTGGCTAAAAGAGACGAATTAAGAGGAAAATCCTTAGATGACCAATTCGAATTTATTTATTGGAAAGAGGGAGCAACAGAATCGGAATCTGGTAAAAAAACACTGACGCTCAAAGAGTTTGAAGGCAAATATACAGATCAATTAACAGGGCTGGCCAAGCGATTTGAAACACGCAATATGTGGCAGAAATTTGCTGAACTAGAAAAGCAAGGGGTAGTAACAGATGACTTACGCAATGAAATGCGCCAGTTAGATGTCAATGTAAATATTAATTGGCCTTTAGTTCATTATAAATCAGCTGTTCGCTACTTAGGCAGTGATAAAAAAGCCGATGATACGCCAGCAACAGGTGGAACAAATTGGCAAAAATACTTACCTCCGAGATTTCAAAAACGAATTTTCTTCCCAACTTTATGGTCTGAACAAGAAAAAGAAGAGTGGGGAAAATCATGGGTAGAAGATGTAAGAAAAGGAATCGCGTAATGCAATTTATCCAGTTTACTAAAGGCTTCTTCGCCATAATTGTACTTTTTTTAATGAATAGTTCTTGTGAAACGAAGTCAACAGAACCTATCGTTGCAGAAATACAAGACACGCTCATTGTGGAAGAGGTGAATGATACGTTGTTTGGTTTTTCACGGAGTGAATACGAAGTCATTCACGACACAATCCAATCAGGGTGGACCTTGAGTCACATGCTGCTTCCGTATGCTGTTTCGCAGTATCAAGTGAACCTTTCAGATCTGCGCATGAAAGATTCAACGATCGGACTGAACTACGTGAATGTGGGAAGACCATTTACAGTTTTTTACTCAATGAATGATACGAATCAGGCGGCCAAGTATGTGGTGTATGAGCCAGATGTGTATTCTTTTGTTACGTTTGACTACACATCTGATTCAGTAGTAATTTCCAGAACGATGAAAGATGTAAGGGTCAATGAGCGGATCATTTCAGGTGAAATTATTAAAAATTCTAACCTATCTGTTGAAATAAATAAACAAGTTCAAACCTATGCCTTAACGGCAGCGCTGGCAGACGGTATAGAAAGCATTTACGCGTGGAGCATTGACTTTTTTAAATTGCAAGAAGGAGATAAGTTCATTGTTGTGTATGATGAAAAATCGATTGATGGGGTTTCTTATGGAATTGGTGAAATTAAATATACTTGGTTTGAGCATAGTGGGGATGGGAAATATGCTTTCCTGTACACAACAGACTCTACGAATAACTCAAGGGGATATTATGATGAAAAAGCTAGAGAGATGAAACGCCCTTTCCTCATGTCTCCAGTAAAGTTTGCTCGAATGACTTCGGCGTATAATTTAAATAGAATACATCCTATTTATAAACAGAAACGAGCCCATTTAGGAACAGATTATGCTGCCCCAACGGGAACACCTATCCTCGCAACCGCAGATGGAACAGTAGTAAAAGCTGCCCGCAGTGGAGGAAATGGAATTTATGTAAAATTACGCCACAATACCGTCTACGAAACGCAGTATTTACACATGAGTAAGCACGGAGAGGGAATTAGAGAAGGGGTTCGCGTCAAACAAGGACAAGTTATTGGTTACGTCGGCTCCACGGGTGCAGCAACAGGACCACATGTGTGCTATCGATTCTGGAAAAACGGAAAACAAGTGGATCACCGCGCCCAAAAGTTTCCTAATTCAGAACCAATGAAAAAGGAATTGATACCAGGTTACCTCAACTACATTGCTCCTTTTAAGAGCAAATTGGATGGGGTTATTACCGATTTTTAGTGTAAGTTAGCTGTGCGGTAATCAGCTGCTTCTTTTTTATATTCTTATGAATAATAGCTCCTTAATAGTTCGATATATTCTACTTTTTTTATTGATTTCTTCCTGTTCAGGGGCAGAGAGTCAGACTACTAAACGTATTAACGGTGTGAGCTTAGTTTCAACAAGCAGTCCGATCCAGGAAAAAGATGTTCAGCAGATAAAGAATATAGAAGCAAATTATGCTGCGGTAATCCCTTTTGGCTTTATTCGCGACATGAAAACGCCACATGTTGAATATAATTTGGAATGGCAATGGTTTGGAGAAACCCATGTAGGCGTAAAGCAATACGTTGCCTTGTTAAATAGTCAAGGTATAGAGGTGATGCTAAAACCTCAATTATGGGTAGGCCATGGCATGTATACCGGACACATTGAACTGGAGAAGGAAGACGATTGGGTGGTGCTTGAAAAGTCTTATTCTGAGTTTATTTTGAGTTATGCGCAATTGGCAAATGAACTGGAAACACCTATTTTTTGTATTGGGACGGAATTAATGATTTTTGTAAACAGGAGACCAGACTATTGGAAAAGGCTAATCATAGAAATACGCGCTTTATATACTGGGAAAATTACTTATGCAGCAAACTGGGATGAGTTTGAGGGGGTTTCCTTTTGGGAAGAATTAGATTTAATTGGAGTTGATGCTTATTTTCCTTTAACGGAAAGTAATACACCTTCACTGAGTGATTTGGAAAAAAAGTGGAGCGAATATAAAGACAAAATAGAGGTGACTTCCGTAACAGTCAATCGGCCAATTCTATTTACTGAGTTTGGGTTTAGAAGCGTGAATTTTGCGCTAAAAGAACCATGGAGTTCACACAGTGTTGAAGGCGAAGTAAACTTAAAAATACAAGCCACTGCGCTACAGTCTTTATTTAACTCTTTCTGGCATGAAGAGTGGTTTGCTGGAGGCTTTGTTTGGAAATGGTTTCCCAATCATAATGATTCAGGTGGCGCGAAAGACAATAGGTTCACACCACAAAACAAACCGGCAGAAAAAGTGATAAAAGAGGTTTATCTAAAGCATCAGTGATGTTACTCCATGGGTAAAACCGCATCAACTACTAGTGTATTCTTGCGAATAGAGTTGCTCCGTACAGTATTCAAATTAGCTCCGCTGCGTTAGTTTGATTAGGATTCTTTCCGTCTTTCCTTTTTTCTTCTTTCTTCCAACCACTTAGGAAGGGGTTTGCTACCTCTTGAGGATTTCGGGTTGTGTTGACTTCCTTCATCCAACAGTTTGGTTATCAGTTCAGGGCGCTTCGCCTTTTTTAACTGTGTTCTAATCCAGTTTTGATTTTCTTTTTTATACCAAAAGAAAAAACGATGCTGATTTTGTTTTTGATCGCGCGTTTTTGCAGTAAATACAGGTTTTAACGTATACGGATGAACCCCGGCGTAATAGATGACAGTGGCCACCGTCATAGGCGTTGGCGTAAAATCTTGCACTTGTTCTAACTGGAAGCCCATGTCCTTCGTTTCTGCTGCTAAATTTGCCATATCTTGTTCTTCACAACCTGGATGTGAGGAGATAAAGTAAGGAATCAACTGTTGCTTTAATCCGTGTTTAGCTTGTATTTTATCGTACTTTTCCTTGAACGTATGAAAGTGTTTAAAGGAGGGCTTTCTCATCACACGAAGTGTATCATCACTGGTGTGCTCTGGAGCAACTTTTAATCGTCCACTTACATGACGCGTCACCACTTGTTCTATATATTCATCGTGATTGCCGTCTTCATTGTTTTTATTAAAACCATCCACCAGCAAATCATATCTAATTCCAGATCCTACAAACGCTTTTTTAACCTTAGGGTTAGCATCTATCTTGCGGTAGAGCTTCGTCATGTCACTATGGTTCGTATCTAAATTACTGCAAATAACAGGGTGAATACAACTAGGACTAGAGCATTTAGCACAGATGGACTCATCTTTTCCCTTCATGCGATACATGTTGGCAGACGGCCCTCCTATATCGGAGATATATCCTCTAAAGTCAGGGTCTTCTGTTACTTGTTCTACTTCACGTAAAATAGACGCTTCACTTCGAGAGGCAATAAACTTCCCTTGGTGAGCAGAAATAGTGCAAAAGCTACAACCTCCAAAACATCCGCGATGTGTATTTACAGAGAACTTAATCATATCAAACGCAGGAACTGCCCCACGTTTTTTATATTTTGGATGAGGTAATCGGGTATAAGGTAAGTCGAAGGACTGATCGACCTCTTTTTCCTCCATCGTTTTGTAAGGAGGGTTAATTATTAAGGTGTGGTCCCCAACAAATTGGGTGATTCTATTCGCTTGCCATTTGTTGGACTCTACTTCTACAATTTTAAAGTTAGCGGCATATTTTAGTTTATCCTCTAAACACAACTCATGAGCAGCTAACTCGATGGTTTCCCAATTTTTATTTTTTGGCAGCTCCTCTTCTTTAGGTTGAAGAAAAGCAGTTTGTTTTATAGTTTTTAATGAGTTAAACGGAACTCCTTTTTTTAGAAGCTGAAGCATTTCGCGTAAAGGCTGATCTCCCATGCCATACACCAACATATCTGCTTTAGAATCAACTAAAATAGAAGGCATCAACTTGTCGCTCCAATAATCATAATGCGTTACACGTCTCAACGAGGCTTCAATTCCCCCGATTAATACCGGAACATCAGGATAGAGTTCTTTTAGGATGTTAGTATATGTTGTCGTAGCATAATCTGGACGAAAACCCGCTTCCCCACCAGAAGTGTAGGCATCGGTAGAACGCAGTCGCTTGTTGGCTGTATAATGATTTACCATGGAATCCATGCATCCTGCTGTTACACCAAAAAAGTACTTCGGCTTTCCAAATTTTTTGAAATCGCGTAAATCATCTTTCCAGTTAGGTTGAGCAACTATAGCGACCTTGAAACCCTCATCTTCTATGATCCTGCCAATTACGGCAGTTCCAAAAGACGGATGGTCTACATAAGCGTCACCAGAAATCAAAACAACGTCAATTTCTTCCCAACCGCGCTTTTCGACTTCTTTCATCGTTAGCGGCAACCAATCTGTTATAGGTCTCAATTCCATGTGACAAAGTTACATTAAACCTTTAAAGTTTCAAAAAGTAAAATGTATTGCCAAATACAGTCAGGTTAACAGCATTTATTTTTTTACCTTTACTACTAAATCTAGATCAAATAAATCACCCATGAAAATTAAATTTGCAGGTGCAGCAAAAACAGTGACCGGGAGTAAACATCTCATTCAGTTGTGGGATAATAAGCAAGTACTGCTTGACTGTGGAATGTACCAAGGGTTAGGAAAGGATACGTTTGAATTAAATAACACTGCCGCAATAAACCCAACTGAAGTAAATGCGCTATTGCTATCTCATGCGCATATTGATCATTCCGGATTGATTCCAAAGTTTGTGAAAGATGGTTTTGAAGGACCTATTTACTGCACGAAAGCAACGTACGCGCTATGCGAAATAATGTTAAGGGATAGTGCTTTCATTCAAGAGTTTGATGTGAGGTTTTCCAATAAACGAAATAAACGGTCTGAAAAAGATGCTTTTGAGCCGCTTTATGTTCAGCGTGATGTTGAAATTGCGTTGGAACAGTTCGTTGTTGTGGAAGAAAATGTAACTACCTCAATAATAGATGGAGTAAAAGCGACCTTTATTCCTAATGGTCATATATTAGGCAGCGCAGCTATCTATTTGGATATTGATGAAATTTCAGAAAAGAATACCGTTCTTTTTACAGGAGATATTGGGCGATTTAAAACTTCTTTAATCAAGGATCCAGAAATTCCGCCACTTGCCGATATAATTATTTGTGAATCTACGTATGGCGATCGATTGCATGATACGAGTTCAGACGCTGAACAGGAAATTCTCAATGCCATACTTCACACCGTTAAAGAAAAGAAAGGAAAACTCATCATTCCAGCCTTCAGTTTGGGAAGAACCCAAGAAATTGTTTTTGCATTGAATAAATTGGACTTGCATGGGCTATTGCCAGACGTTAAGATATACGTGGACAGTCCTCTTGCTGTTGATGCAACGGTCATTACGAAACAATTTAGTTACCTTTTGAATAGCGAAATACAACGATTTAGTGATTCCCGCCCAGATCCTTTTGGATTTGCTAAGTTAACCTACGTAAGGAAAAAAGAACTTTCCCAAAGAATCAATTCTTCCGATGAACCTTGTATAATCATATCGGCAGCTGGCATGGCAGATGCCGGAAGGGTAAAGCATCATATTTTCCACGGGATAGAAAACCCTAGAAACACAATTCTCTTTGTTGGGTATGCAGAACCAAACTCCTTAGGGGGGAAGCTTCAAAGAGGAGAAAAAGAAGTGACCATCTTTGGAGAATCAAAACGAGTGGAGGCAGAAATTAAAATGGTTGCCTCACTTAGTGCTCATGGAGATTATAATGAAATGCTGGAATATTTAAAAAATCAAGACCCGAAAAAGGTAAAAAAGATTTTCTTAGTGCATGGAGAAGATAAAGTTATTCAAAGCTTTGCTAAACGACTTAGAAATCATGGCTTTAAAGATATAATCACACCAAATCGTGGTGAAATAGTTGAAATATTTTGAGGAAGGAGCTTTTTATAGTAGTGTGGGCGGTACTTTTTTCTGCGTGTGACACGGGTCAAAAAAACCTTGAAGAAGAGGATAAAATTGATTTTCAAACCCCCAACCTTCTCAATTCATCATTTTTTTCTGAAGCTGCTATTTTCAATGTGAGTTTTCCCATTTGGTTTAACCAAGCGCTAGTAGAAGAGTACGAAATAGACGCTATTTTTTTAGAATCAAATGTGTTGAATTGGACATCTGACTCTTCTTTTACCAAAGAACTTGACTATTCTTTTGTCTACAAATTCAATGTAAATGGCAGGCTTAAAAAAAGCACGTTTACAGACTATTACAAGCTGGCGCAGTTATTTGAAGTGTCATTTGATTACTCCAAATCAACACCAGATACAACAGGGTATGTTTTACCAAGGATTAAACGAACACCCAATTTGTTGATCGAAGCAAATCCCACAAAGCTTCTACACACGCTTTCCGATCTTCAGCGCTTTGATCGCTTCGAGCTTCTTCATAAAGACGATAAAACCATCACGTTTAAAAACACCACTTCTCGTGCGCAAGAAAGCCATTGTTTTATTGTCAACCCAGCGCATCAAAACATATTATTTATTGATAAATTAGAAATGAAACCAGAAGATGTTTTTTATTATGGCTCTCCGCTTCATTATTCTAAAGCATTTCGATTGACAGACCTTGTAAAAGAAGAGTTGCGCACGGAGACATTTTTTTATGAAGGAGAAAACTATCCCAAAACACAACAGACCCAGAAAAGTGGGTTAATTACAAAATCAACGTTTCTTTATACACCTAACGGAAGTTGGGTCGGACAGCGGGACAGTTTAATTTTAAATACAGGACAATTTATAAAACTGACGGAGTCAGAAATAAGTTATAATGCCCAAAATTTACCAGCGCGTATCTTAATTAAAACGGGGTCGTGTAAGGAAGACTTGCGCACTTCTAGGGTTATTAACTTAAATTACGCCTTCCGAACAAAGCAGAAAAAATGAAAGGCCCTATTGTATATTTCTTAGTTGCCTTAATTTGTGGGTTGGCGTTTCAGTTTATGCCTCATGTGGGTTGGGGGTTTGACTATTTACCAGGAGATCTTGGCGATACACGCTTTAATCTATTCGTTCTGGAGCACGGTAAACAATTCCTTTTTGGTGAGGTGAATGCTTATTGGAGTGCGGGTTTTATGCATCCGGAGCCAGAAGTAATTACATTGTCAGACAACTTATTAGGAACGGTTCCTATTTATGCTTTTTTTCGCCTTATCGGGTTAGATATCTTTTCAAGCTTTCAGGGGTGGGCTTTATCGCTCGCGGTACTGAACTTTGCAGCAGCATTTGCCTTTATAAAGTACCTTTTAAAAAGCAACAAAGCTGCAGCTATTGGTGCATTCGTGTTCGCCTTTTCTTTAGGGCTTGCTGCACAGATGAATCATGCTCAAATGTATCCGAGATTTGCCATTCCGTTGGCGCTTTTATTTCTATTGCTTTGGTTCGACCGTAAACAGTGGAAGTACTTTGCACTCTCTACAATATGCTTTGTTTACCAATTATACTGTGGTATCTATTTGGGATTTATGTTGTTGCTCCCGTACGCAGTGTTGCTGTTTACATTATGCTGGAAGCACCGCACGGAGATGCTAGAATTACTGCATTCCGCTAAACAGAAAGTCATTTATGTCGTAATTGTACTTGTCAACCTTGTTTTAGTAGCGCTGCTATTCATCCCTTACCTAAGACGTGCTAAAACAAGTGAACTATTTGATTATGGTCAGGTTTCAGACTCTTTGCCAACTCCTTTAAGTTATCTTTCTGCTTCTCCAGGCACCCTTATTCACGGTTACCTAGAGAATACAACTGCTGAATATCCTGCTTTCTGGGATCATTGGGTTTTTCCGGGGTGGATTACGTTGTTTGCTTTTGGATTCATAGTGTTTTTTATGCTCTTAAACCGAAGCGTTATCAATAATAAAACACAAAGGAATACCATATGGGTGCTTCTTGGAGGTTTTGTGGGTTTTGTTGTTTTTCTTCGCCTTGGTGATTACTCGATCTACTATTTTATGCACAAGTTGCCCGGGTTTTCTGCTATGCGCTCACTGGCAAGAATAATAAACATAGAACTACTGTTTATGGGTATTTCTGTGGGAATCTTATTTCTTCTGATTAAAGAGAAGATAGGACGTTTTTCCCCCATGCTATTCCTTGTGTTTTTAGCGTCCGTAGTGATCGATAACTATATCTTACCAACAAAGGTTTTGCGCACCGAAAAGGGTCTTTTTTTAGAAAGGCAAAACAATATGATTGCTAAGTTTGAGCACCTGCCACCTGGGTCTGTTGTGTCTTTTGAGCCTGAAGTGCTGAACGATAATATCGCCCATATTCAATTGGACGTTATGCTGGCTGCACAAGCGCTGCACCTCAAGTCTGTGAATGGTTATTCTGGTGCTGCTCCTATCAACTTTTATAAGTATTGGAGTAACCCAAATGAAGAAAATCGTATGTTCTATTTTGAGCGATTTACTCCAGCGGAAGTTGGTGATGTAAAGGTTATTCGCTAGAGGAGAAGTGGGTTTATTTGAGTGAAGTAAGAATCACTTCTTTTTCTTTTTCCCAATTCAATGCTAGGTGCGCTTTTTTACAATTGTCAGCATACACTAGAAGCTGTTTCTCATTGGCCAGCAATTCTTGCAGCTTTGCGCTTATCGATGCGGGAGTAATTTCCTTAATGGTTTCCCCTACCTCGTAATGCATTACGATCTTTTTAGTTTCTGGTAGTTCTGACACTAAAACAGGAACACCGTTTTTTATATAATCAAAAACTTTATTCGGTAATGAATACTTATAACTAATCGCATCTCCCTTCTCCAAACTAACGCCAAGAGTTGCTGTTTTCGTTAGTTCATCTAGCTTTTCAAAAGGGACTTTACCCAAAAGGGCTACTT
>Ga0136559_1000752_pt1 | contig 10965 bp, 9 predicted proteins | sample AntRauMeHopE1496_FD_104633 | JGI IMG/M metagenome (GOLD analysis project Ga0136559, IMG submission 104633) | Saline lake microbial communities from Rauer Islands, Antarctica - Metagenome Hop E1 #496 | ecosystem: Environmental > Aquatic > Non-marine Saline and Alkaline > Saline | place... | reverse complement strand
TAAAAAAGTAACTTTGCAGCCTACCCCGTGAATTATGAATGTTAAAATTTTTACCCTGATTGTTTTATTGTTCGCTTTCGCGAAAGCGAACTCCCAAGTAGTCATTAACGAGCTAGATACGGATACACCCGGTACAGACGACCAGGAATTTGTAGAATTGCTGTCTACCGCCCCATTTTTTTCGCTAAACGGCTATGTACTCGTGTTTTTTAACGGAAACCCCAACAGTTCCACAACCGGAATGGGGCGCAGCTACTACGCAGTAGATTTAGATGGGCTGCAAACTGATAATAATGGCCTAATTGTGCTAGGAAGTTCACTAGTATCACCCGTTCCAGATCGCTTGCTTGCCGAAAGTAACATACAAAATGGTGCAGATGCAATAGGTTTGTACCTAGGAAATGACACAGATTTTCCGGACCGCACTCTTGCAACCACCACTAATCTTGTAAGCGCGCTCGTGTATGATACAAATGATCCAGACGATTTTGCATTACTCAACTTAATGGGCGAGCAAGTGCAATACAACGAGGGTGAAAATGGACCTACAACAGCTAACTCCATACAGCGCAAAGCCGACGGTACCTACGAGGCCAAAGCACCAACACCGCACTCACTTAACGACGCTACTTCACCTACATATACGGGTGTCTCGTATACCGTGAGCGCAAGCGAGATAAACGAAGGTGATGTGCTTCATGTAACTTTTACCCTAAGCAGGCCTTATACCAGCGACTTTACGCTCAATTTTACACTAGATAACGGCACCTTTACCACAGCAGACTACACGGGTCCTACCCAAGTAACGTTCACAACTGGGCAAACTAGTGTTCTAGCGGTTTTCAACACCATAGACGACAGTTTAAACGAAGGCAATGAAATGCTTAAAATAGACATAGACAACCAGCTACCTAACGGTTTTAAACGCCTAAAGGATAATGAAACGGTTACGGTCATAGATAATGACTTTATCGTTGCTGCTTACGGCACACCACTCGTACCTACCTACGGCGTTGTGGCTAGTGCTGCGCCTGCAAACTATTATGACACGCTTAACGGGCTATCTTCACCCCAATTAGAACAAGCAATCACAAACATCATTGCTCAGGAATTTACCGTGCGCATACATACCTACAGCGACGTAATAACCATTTTAGAACAAGCAGACATGAGCCCACTCAATTCTAATAACGTGTGGTTAATGTATACAGAGCAACAACGTCGCGCAATAGATTATCAAACAGGCAGCAGCAGCATAGGTAGGTGGAATCGAGAACACATATACCCACAATCACGCGGTGGTTTCGGAAGCATAGAGTACGACGGCATCATGGACGGCACGGGTGTATGGACCGAAACAAATAGAGACAGCCTGCGGCACGGTTTCAGCGATGCGCACCACCTGCGTGCAGCAGACGGCCCAGAGAATTCCTCACGTGGTAATCAAAATTACCCAGAATACAACGGCCCAACTGGCAGCGCGGGCAGCTGGCATGGTGATGTGGCACGTGCTATTCTTTACATGACTCTAAGATACACTGGACTAACGGTAGTGAACGGCGCACCACCAAACGCCTCTGGTGTTCGTCAAATAGGCGATCTCGCAACCTTACTGCAATGGCACCGTGCAGACCCACCAGACGATTTTGAAATGAATAGAAACAATGTGATTTATACCTGGCAGATAAATAGGAACCCGTTTATAGATAGACCCGATCTGGTAGAATATATTTGGGGAACAAACGTGGGACAGGCGTATACTTTATCTAATGCGAGTGCCGTACTCGCGGCCGTAAAGGTATATCCAAACCCATCGCAAAACGGCAGGTTCACGATTAGCGGTATTACAGAGCCTACAAGTTATATGGTTACAGACCTTTTAGGGCGCAGTATAATAAACGAGCAACGACTTGAAGCGGACAGTACCATCACTATTAACGGCGCACATGGCTCCTACATACTGCAACTTAAAAATGATGCTGGCGTGCGCAATTTGAAGCTCATCGTTGAGTAACAACAACAAGCGCACTTAACGAGCTTTATTATACATGTTAGCTGCATATTTAAGTTTATAAAACAACCGCTCTGAAGTCCTTTCAAAGCGGTTTTTCGTTATTTCTAACGTGCTACATCGTCAAACTACACAAGGAGTACGATTAGATTTGTAAATAATTATACGGTTATTCTTTTCTTTGGAAAAAGTTGTTTTTTAATTTCCTCGGCTAAGTTCTAATTGATATATGGAATCTTTCCTGTTTGCACGAATACCCCGCATTATTTGAGGCAAAAGCAATCGGTTTAACCACGGTTATCTCACTCGTTATTTTTCTTATTTTTTCCAGCAGTAAAAACTAGTTTAAATAAGTTTGCACGTATTTAGTAGTGTTTCAGCCCCTTAAATAATCGGACGCTGTTATAAATCAAAAACTATAATTTTGTACAACGGAAAAGAGAAAATTTACCAAAGAAGAGAAGCTAAAAATCATAAAAGAAGCTTCTGAACAAGGCGTTAAACGTACATTAGAGAAGTACACGGTGTTTCCTGCGAGTTATTATGCCTGGAAAAAGAAAATGGATACTATGGGAGAGAAAGGTTTTTCCTACGGAATGACCCCAAATCAACTCAAACGGATACGAGAGCTCGAAAAAGAGAACAGGTTACTCAAGGAAATTATCATCCAAAAAGAGTCGGAAGGAAGGTTAAAAGACGAGTTGCTTAAAAAGAAATTGGCCTTAGAGAAAAAAAAGAAGTTATGAGAAGCTAAATCTTTTGAGGCCTGAAGAAAGCGGTAGCTTTTCAAATATCTGCAATAACCAAAAATCAATAATATTATAAAAACAAGAACCCCAAGCAAGGTCGAGCTTGTCCTACAACTACATTTCATACCGATGGCCACGGCATAAAATCAGAAGTTTCGAACGATGTTATTATCGAAAAAACCAAGCAAGTCCATCAAGATTCTGATACGGATTATGGTTATCAACAAATGGAAACTTCTTTTCAAATCAAGGGTTATGACATCAATCACTTACAACCAAATAATTGTTTGCAAAGAGGAATCAATATAGAGGTTCGCAATGATAATGATAGTCGGTTTTCGGCAAAACGATTCAGGGATTTTTCAAATAAAACTACTTAAACCAAGTCTTTACACATCCTTATATGCCGCAATAAAATGTTTATATTGAGAGTTTTAACGCTATTTTGGCAAAAAATACGCCCTTATAACTTCTGGAACATGGAAGGCTCAGAGGGTGTTCTGACGCTGTTTTACGAAAAATACAATAAGGAACAATCACATTCATCGGTTTGTAATTTGCCTCCAAATATCTTTTAGAATGTTGGAACAACGGTCTAATTGAACAAAACAGGTCGTAAATGACCATTCAAAATAGCTGCGCCTATTACATACAGATACAAACGACACGTTTTTCATTTTGCCGATTACTGGTACAATATCCCTGCTATGTTTGTACTATTGAAATGTGCGCAGAATTCTTCTTAACTACGTGTAACCTGTGCTGCCAAAACAACGTAACACACCGGGAGATAAAGCAGATCCCGAATAAGCCGACATCGTTAAAGAAATACGCTCATAAAGGTGTTATCAACGCTGTATCTTTCACCGCTACTGGAGTTCTTTTTTAAAACATGATTTGCATATTAATGCTTAACTACACTTAATTACAGTGTTTTATAAAAGTAAAATAGATTCCAAATTACCGATTAGCCATTGATTAAGTGCCTTTTGCCGTGCAGGAAACTACAAATACTAACGTCCGATTATTTGAGGGTTAGACCATGAAGAATGCCGCCACCATGTAAACACAGTGCCAGGATTCAGCCAACCTATAAAGCTTTCTTTGTCTGTAACTCGCAGATGTTATATGTACGTAAACTCTTTTCTTTTGGTTTACATCATAGTGCTTTTATTTGTAAATAAGTTACAGGGCCCATTTCAAAACGGGTGCCTAGTAAATCTTCTTTAAGTATGGCTAGTTTTTCATTATTTCTGTAGGCTTTATAAACTTGCGCCATTTGCAGTGCGGCGACGGGCTCGTGTGTTTTGCCAGCTACACGGTTTTTTATAATGTCTAGTGCTTGCGCAGTCTGACCATTTACTAGCAATGCTTGTGCTAGATAGGCATAGGTTTCAGGCGTCGCGCGGCTATTCATTTCTTGCTGGGCAAGGATAAGCGCCGCCTGTTGTTGTTGTTTTGTGCCTGCAAGCCCCTGCTCTATCTTGTACAGGTTATACATGCCCCCGTACTTTATTGAGGCTACTTCTTCTAAAAATAAACGTTTGTGTGCTTGCGCTTTTTTACCATTACCCATGTACTCATAAACTTCGGCCATGAGCAGGTCGTAGTCTGGTATTTTGTGGGTTTCTTTTAATTGCTCTAAAATGCGCAGTGCCTCTGCTGGCTTATCATCATAAGAATAAGCTATCCACGCGATGCCTTTCAGGCAATAGTGGTTTGTGGGGTCTATGGCAAGGGCTTTTAAATAATGGTTGTACGATTTATCAATTGCCCCGTAATGTCCATAGTAGTCGGCGAGGTTTGTATATGCCCACAATTGTTGTGCTGGTGTGCCGCTTTTTTGAGCAATTGCGGTTGCCTGCTCTAGTAGCTGTATGGTATTTTTAAGATTGCCATCATAATCGTTATACTTTGCGGCACGTATCAGGTAATTATAGTCTGTCGTATTGCGCAGGCTGTCTAACAGCGTTTTTGCAAATGCATAGTCGCCAGTTTCCATAGCTACATCGTACTGCACCATTTTTGAAGCGGGGCTGCTGTATACCGCTGTAAAACTTTTCATCACACTATCTGCTTTTTTAAACGCGTGCTGCTTTATGTATGCTTGTGCGAGTAAGCGGTAGCTGTTTTCTGGTTTAATGGCTGTATTACGGGCTGTGCTTTCGCGAAAGCGGACAAACGACAACAGTGCATCTACATCACCAGTTGTATCGTAACGAGCATTGTGTAGCGCGGCTAGTTTTGCGGCATCTACTACAAAACCCGGGTTTGCAGTAACGACTAGTGCTAGAGAGTCTATTAATTGCTGGTTTGTGTCTGGCGCGCTGTTTTTTATGGCCTTTAAAAACGTATCGTAATGCGCAGCGCTGGTAATGGTGCTGCTGGTATTGTCTACAGGGCCGTTGCAAGAAAAAAGCGTGATAGCCATCAGGGTACTTAAGATTATATTTTTCATAGGTGTGGTGGTATAAAAAATGCCATTTCCCGATTAGAAAATGGCATTATTAGATTTAAAAAACTTAAAAGCGTGCTGCGGTCAGGTAAGGAAATGCTTCGGTACTGGTTCCCATTTCTTGCGAAACGTTGTCAGAAACCAGGTTGGGTGTTCCATTATTCCCGTCAAAACGAGTTCCTGTGTTCCCACCAAAAAGGAGCGTTAAGGACACATCTATCACGTCGTCACCTATGGCGCGGCCCGTTAATGGCACGCCTGCTGCACTAAAGTAAGAGGTAGGCGCGTCTGGGCTCACTTGCAACACGTCTAGCGCTAGCGCGGTCGTAAGTGTGGGTAGATCCAGTCCTAAAATATTGTTCTCGTAAGTTGCGCCGTAAGCATTATAATATGCCTCAATACGCGCTTGAAAAATAGGTTGAAATTGTGCAATACCGTTTGCTGGTATGGTTACATTAAACTGGTTCTCGTCTGCCTCGGTAGGTGTGAAAACGGTGTTTATACCTGGTCTACCCATTTGGTCTTTTTGTATAAAAGTACCTGTAAAGTTTGTGGTTGCAGGCATGCCTGTAACGTTTTCGTCGTCGTTACCACAACTCACTGTAAAGGTAGCTACTACTGTAAGGGCTACTATGTATCTAAATATGTTCATCTTGTTGTTATTTTGTAAGTTATTATTATCGTGTTTTTGTTTCTACCCAAACATTGTAAGCTATAGGTAATCCTGGGCCATTAGGCGCTAGAAGCTGGTCTACAATGTGTGTAGGTGCGGTTCCCAATAAACTGTTAGGAACCTCGACTACAATTGCGTTTACATTTAAGGGTGCAAATGTGTTCGTTCCTGTTGTGCCAAAACCTGCGGCAGGAGCTGTTCCTATAACGGTGTTAAATTGTTGGAAATCAAAGTAAAAAGCGTCTTGACGCTGTCCAGCAAATACCTTCATGCCGTTTGTTAATGTTGCAGTACCATTAATGTCTACGCTGCCTACAGCATTGTTTGTATTAATGGTACTATTAACACCTGTTTGAGAAGGCAGGTACGGTCCGAAGAAGTACATTTTATCTCCTTGACGCAGGGCTTGAATCACTAAATCTTCTGTAACACCTGCAGTACCGGCGTCTAGACCTGTATTGTCTATGTTAATCTCGATGAGTGTGTTCTCATCAAATTGTGTGCTCGATGTAGCTGCGGGTAACGTAACTACAAAGGTGGTCGCAGCGGCATTCTCACCTTCAAAGGCATAAAAGTCTGGAATGTCGGCAGGTGTTCCTGCTACGGCAGGGGCATCTGTGTGGTCAGCTGCTATAAGCACGACTGCTGCTGTTGCAACAATTGCTAGGCTGGACCAAAGGGCAATTTTTTTCATTTTCATTGTGTTTTAAAGTTATACATACCCCATTTACGCAGGTACTTGCGCTGTGGTTTAAGTAAACCTGTTAAAAATTTGTTAACTAAATGAAAATGATTGATTATCGAACTGGTAATTTAACGCTCTAGCCAGTCTTTAAAGGACTTAACGCGCTCTCTGCTCACAATGAGGTCGTAACTTGTAAAGTTGTCTATTTTAACGACGATACGCGAGTTTACGTGAGAAACCATGTCCTTAATTGCGTTTATGTTTACAATCGCCTGTCTAGAAATGCGGAAAAAGGTTGCTGGGTCCAGTTCTTTTTCTAAATCTTCTAGGTTGGTATCGAGCAGGTAGCTCCTACCGTTTTCTAGATGTAGGTAGCTGCCTTTATTTTCAGAATAGAACAAGCAAGTCTCGTCTGTAGTAAACAGTTTTATGTGCTCGCCTACCCGGGCGGTGTATCGTTTTTTATAGCTTCTATCTATGGGATTGCCTAGTAATTTTGCGATTTCATTAAAATCTATGGTGGTTTGTGGTTTTACGCTTTCGCGAAAGCGTACTCTAAATTTCTCTACCGCATGTTTAAGCTCTTCTTTATCTATGGGCTTTAACAGGTAGTCTATGCTGTTGAGTTTAAAGGCTTGTAGGGCATACTCGTCGTAAGCGGTGGTAAAAATAATCGCGCTACTTACGGTTACTTGGTCAAAAATTTCAAAAGAAAGGCCGTCACTTAACTGTATGTCCAGAAAAATAAGGTCTGGCGCGTCGTTGTTGAGCAAGTGTGCTACTGACTCGTTTACAGAGTGCAACAACGTGTTTACAGGTAAATCTAGCGCCTCGAGCAAGCGTTTTAAACGTCGTGCTGCGGGTTTTTCATCTTCTATGATAAGGGCGTTTATCATGTTATGAATCTTTTTTCAGAAATTCTTGAATCTTGCGCTCTTCCCATTCTTTATTAATAAACGGGTTCCATGAGAAAACGCTAGCTGCATGTGCCACAAGACCTATACCCCAGCCCAAAGACGTAAATAGAAACCATGGCTGGCTCAACTCGTTTTGGTAATAATTAAGTCCCATTAAACCCAGGTTTACAAGCAGGTAAATAGAGAAGTGTCCGTAAAAACCGCGTATTTCGGTTACGTGTTTTTTGGCTCTTTTGTAACGGTCTTGGTAACTTTCTGGTGGGTTCATGATTTTAAAATTTAGGGTTGTTCATTAATGATGCTATTTTGTTTTGTTCCCAGCGACGCCCCAGCACCATGTTTGAGTCGGCTATTTTAAGATACTTGTACAACAAGCTCAATCCCATACCGGCAAGCGGAAAAAGCACCCATGGAAAACCTGATGTCAGGTAATTAATAGCTGCTAGAAACGATATTATAACTGCCGTTTTAATGCAGCTGTGATAAAACTCCTTGAGTTCAGCAACTTGTTCTCGTGCGTTTATCATTTTAAATTCTTCTACAGTTGTCATATCTTTTAAATTTAAGTGAATTGTTAGATCAGGTTCTTGTAATAAAGGCACATGCACGATAAAGTGGCTGCTTGTTTTATTAACGGTCATTTTGCGGTCGCTTAGCAGCGCATAACGCTGTGCAATGTTTTGCAGTCCCAAACCGCTACTGCTTTTGACCACGTTTTTAACTTGCAGGTTATTTTCTACGACTAGGGCGTCGCCGTCTTCATAAATGCGCAGTTTAAGTGGTTTATGGCCGCTTAGCTCATTGTGCTTTACAGCGTTTTCTATGAGTAATTGCAGCGATAACGGCACGACATGCTGTTCTTTATTTATGGCACGTTCTGGAATAGATACCTGCATACTGTCTTCAAAACGCATATTGAGCAAGTTTACATAGGTGCGCGCAAAGTCCAGTTCTTCGTCTACAGGTACGAGTGCTTTATTGCGCTGCTCTAACACATACCTATACACTTTAGAAAGTGAGGTTGTAAAACTGACCGCCGCGTCTGGATTTTCTTCTATAAGCGCCACGAGCACATTTAAACTGTTAAACAAAAAATGCGGGTCTAACTGATTTTTAAGCGCGTCAAATTGTGCTGTTGCACTCGAAGCAATAACCCGTTGCTCTTGCATCTTTTTAGACTGCAGTTCTTTATAAAAGTAAACCGCATGAAAAATAACCGAAACCACGAGGGTCAACAAAATGCCAATTAGATAAATATATTTGCTTTGATTGCTTATAAACTTTTCCCATGAATTGCCAAAGAACACCATGGACGTGATGCCTTGCAAAACAAACAACGCAGCCATGGTAAGTACTACGGAACCCACAGCACCTAGTGTAAAACGGTAAGCGGGCTGCGCACTCCAGGTAAAGAATTTGTCTATGTACTTAAAATACCACGAGTTTAACGCGGTTATGGTAACAGCAAACATAAAGTTGATGGCATAAATAATAGCCTGCGATCTCCATATAAAAGGGTCTTTTGTAAAATAAAAGTTCACAACGCTTATAACAACCGCTATGAGAAGCGATACGATTGCAATCTTTATAAATTCCTTTAGTTTCATGACTTTGTGTTGTTGCTTTAAATGTAGGTCTCTTTTTAGAACAGCACAAATATGCAGCAAGATGTCTCATGTAAAAAATGCGTTTTACTGAGTTGTCAAAATATATAGCTGAACTGTTTTTTTTAAGATGATAGACTTACGCACGAGCGACAGCAGGCTTTCTAGTGCAGGACTTATAGAACATAGCCGTATTTACTAAAGAACAGCGCACCGTCGCTGCGCAACTTGTTACCGACTAAATGGGAATGTCTTTTTTTTTATTCAACTCATGCACAAGGTTTGTCTTTTTGAAGTTGGAAAATCGCATTGCAAGTAGCGTTAGTTTTGAAAATAACTGTTTTTTGTTACGACAGATTGCAAACTTTCTGCAAGGAAACACTTTTTTTCAGAGTATAGGTTACGGAGTTTGAGTTTTGACGTTTGTAATTTGTAGTTTTGAGAAAACCAATTAATTTATTTTGTGAGCGCAATCCCACCTACAAACCTGCACGACATTTTGTTAAAAGAGGTGCAGTATTACAAAGAGCTAGCGGCAGCAGAGCAAGAACGATTTGTTACTCGCGTAAACGCCTTTTTAAGTGATGTTTTTATAGAAGCTGTGCAAACCGAGCTAAACGACAAAGACCGTGCGTTAGTTGCTGCGAGTGCAGTAATACCTGTTTTTAAGTTTAAAGAATGGCATTATGCAAACTTAAGAACCGTGCTTATTTACCCCAATAACTTTGACGGAAATCTGGATCCTAACGCCAGAGCACGACACCGCACCTTAGGCGGCCTGGTAGGATCAGGACGTTTTGAAAACCAAATGGTCTTATCTAGGGAATCGTTATACCACGGTTTTAAAAATAATTCTGACAAACTCAACACAGGCATACACGAGTTTGCGCATCTTATAGACAAACTAGATGGTTCTGTAGATGGTGTCCCTGCTGTTTTAATGAACCACAAGTATACCATACTGTGGCTGGAACTTATTCACAAAAAAATGGAAGCTATAAATAACGATAAGTCTGACTTGCGCAGCTATGGTGGAACAAGCCGCGCTGAGTTTTTTGCAGTTGCCAGCGAGTACTTTTTCTCGCGGCCTAAACTCATGAAACGCAAGCACCCCGAACTTTATAAGATGTTAAGGATGTGTTTTGGGTAGCCATAATTTTAAATGGGTAATTTTAAATGGCAATAGTGGTGCATCATGTTTCATGGTAAACGGTATTTATTGGGCGGTAGCATCACGAGCAAAAAACAGGTTGTTCATGGTGCTGTAAAAAACCGCTAGCTAAAACATCTACCACAATAGGTACTTATCGACATCCCTTTTCTTTTTGATTCTCAACAAATAGCCGTTGCGTGCGATAAATTTACCATTTCTGGTTATTGTTAGTGTGCTAACTCCTCTTTGCTTGACTAATATATCGCCTCTTTTCTGTTAATATGCTCGAACAATTTGTCTGTATTGGGAAAATCGCCACCAGCTGTATATCCTCGTTTAACGTGCGCATTATAGCGCATGGAGCTGTTAAGATAAACTGAGACCATATAGCCGCTAGAATGATACTGCTTGAACTGCCATATCGCAGCATCTTCTGGTCAGCCGTTTTAATTTGTAGTTGCAAAAAAGAGGATCACGGAATTTAAGTAAAGCATTAATTTAAAAGCACCCGAGTCAAATTTAAATTCTTTAATTTCCCCATCTGTTAAGCAAGCAAGGCTGAATAGTCCTAAACGTCCTAGCGTGTTGCAACGTCAAATCTGAGCAGTTTACAGCTGTTGTCTGGTAACAAATTAAAGCCTAAAGAACAATCGTTTTCTACTCCATGCTTTGTTTTGTTCCCTGAAAAAGTATACTTTGTACGTTTTGAAACTGCTAT
>Ga0136559_1000751_pt1 | contig 10992 bp, 10 predicted proteins | sample AntRauMeHopE1496_FD_104633 | JGI IMG/M metagenome (GOLD analysis project Ga0136559, IMG submission 104633) | Saline lake microbial communities from Rauer Islands, Antarctica - Metagenome Hop E1 #496 | ecosystem: Environmental > Aquatic > Non-marine Saline and Alkaline > Saline | place... | reverse complement strand
CGAGGAGGGCGTGGAGATCGCGGAGGATGCGCTGGCGGCAGAGGTGCGCGGGCAGGCAGGGGCCATCGAGGTCGAGGCCCGGGATGGCCGCGTCTTCAAAGGCTCGCATCTGCTGATGGCGGTGGGACGAAAGGCAAATACCGAGAGGCTCAATCTGGAGGCGGGAGGGGTCAAGCCATCCAAAAACGGCATCCGGGTAGACGCCGCCCTGCGCACGTCGAACCGCCGGGTCTATGCCATCGGAGATGTGGCGGGTGGCCTGCAGTTCACCCATGTGGCGGGCTATCATGCGGGGGTGATCATCCGGTCCATGCTGTTTGGCCTGCCGTCCAAGGCCAAGACAGCCCATATTCCCTGGGCCACCTACACGGAGCCGGAGCTGTCGCAGGTGGGGTTGTCGGAGGCTGAGGCCAAGAAGAAACACGGTACCGCGCTGGAAGTGGTGCGCTTCAACTATTCCCACAACGACCGCGCCATCGCGGAGCGCAAGACCAAAGGCTTCATCAAGGTGATGGTGGTCAAGGGGCGGCCTGTGGGCGCCTCCATCGTCGGATATCAGGCGGGCGAATTGATCAACCTCTGGGCGCTTGCACTGGCAAACGGGATGAAAATGAGCCAGATTGCAGCCATGGTTGCACCCTATCCGACAATTGGCGAAATCAACAAACGGGCGGCCGGGGCCTATTTCAGCCCGCGCCTGTTCGAGAGCGATCTGGTGAAACGGGTGGTGAGGTTCGTGCAGCGGGTCATACCGTGACAGAATTGGGAAGGGGACCAGTGACGGGACCTGCGCGCGTCTGCGACGACGCCCCGCCCACCGTCCCATCTACGGATGCGGGCGGCGCATAGTGTTCTGGGTTAATTGATGATCAACTCCCTATCTGGCCGCTTGCTTGTGCTGACCACCATTTTTGTGATGGTGGCGGAGGTCCTGATCTTCGTTCCGTCGATTGCGCGCTTTCGCGAGGACTACATGCTCAACCGGCTGGAGCGCGCGCAGATCGCCTCGCTGGCGCTGCTGGCTGATGACATGATCGATGCCGAGCTGGAGGCGGAGCTGCTGCGCAACGCCGAAGTGCTCAACGTGGTGCTGCGGCGCGATGAGGTGCGGCAGCTGGTGTTGTCCTCGCCGGTGCCGCAGATGATCTCTGCAACGGTCGATTTGCGCGACGCGTCTGCCTTTGTGCTGATCCGGGATGCGATGCACCGCCTTGTGACCCCCCAGAACGAGGTGATCCGGGTCATCGGTGCGCCGGTCCGCGATGCGGGCCTGCTGATCGAGGTTACGATGGAGACGGCCCCCATGCGTACCGCGATGATCGATTACGGCCTGCGTATTCTGGTGCTGTCGGCGGTGATTTCCGTGATCACGGCGCTGTTGCTCTTTATCGCTGTGCGCGGCCTGCTCGTGAAGCCGATCAAGAGCGTGGTCGGTCACATGCAGCGCTATGCCGAGGCGCCCGAGGATGCGCGCCGGATCATCACACCCTCTGCACGGGTCACCGAACTGCGCGAAGCCGAGGAGGCCCTGCAATCGCTGCAGACAGAGCTGACAGGCGCGCTCCGCCAGAAGGAGCGGCTGGCCCAGCTGGGGGCCGCCGTGAGCAAGATCAGCCATGATTTGCGCAATATCATGACAACCGCGCAGCTCTTTACCGACCGGATCGGGAAATCTGAGGACCCGGTAGTGGCGCGTCTGGCCCCTAAACTGGTGAATTCGATCACCCGCGCGGTACATCTGTGCGAATCGACACTCGCCTTTGGCCGCGCGCAAGAGCCCGGGCCCACCCTGACGCTGGTCAAGCTGGGCCCGATCGTTGAGGAGGTACTGGACAACGAGCGGCTGGCGCTGGGCCTGTTTCAGCTGGAATTGACAGCAGAGGTCCCTGAGCAGATGGCGATCCGGGCCGATCCGGAACAGATGCACCGCGTGCTTGGCAATCTGGTGCGGAACGCGCGGCAGGCGATCATGGCAAGCGGACAGCCCGGCACCATCCATATCAGCGCCTCGGAAACGCCGGAGAGCTGGCTGATCGTTCTGCGCGACAGCGGTCCCGGCCTGCCCGTAAAGGCGCAAGAGCACTTGTTCGCGCCCTTTCAGGGCTCTGTCCGCAAGGGCGGCACTGGCCTCGGCCTCGCCATCTCGGCAGAGCTGGTTCGGGGCCATGGGGGAGACATCACGCTGAGCCGGACAGATGCAAATGGCACCGAGTTCACAATCCAGCTTCCCAAAGGTTACACGGCACTATGACGTTTTCTCCCGACCTGAGGAATTTGCATCTAGGGGGGTTGCATTGCATCTTTGCTGCTACTAAACCGCCCCATGTGGACCGATAGCTCAGCTGGATAGAGTACCTGACTACGAATCAGGGGGTCGGGGGTTCGAATCCTCCTCGGTCCGCCATTTTTCACTTAAGTCTCTGACTTATTGAGAATATTTACCTCCCACTAATGGCTCCCACCTTGTATCATCCATTTGCGATGTGGGTCGGTAGGGCTGGATCGGTGACACGTCGCGCTGGGGGTGGTCGCGCAGGCCTGCCATCAGCGGGTCGTGCTTCAATGTCAGTCATTCCAGAGGTATCGCGCCATCCGGCGACACTGTCCGGACCGCGTCGAACTGCGACAGAAACACCGAGCCGGTCAGATCGGTCAGGAAATGCGTGCGCAGAAGGCGGTCCATCACCGGGCCTTTCACTTCGGACAGGTGCAGTTTGACATCCATTTCGCGCAGGCGGTCGTTGATCGCCTCGAGGGATTCGAGCGCGCTGAAATCGATCTCGTTGACGGCTGCGCAGTGCAGGATCACGTGGCGGATGTTCCGGTCGCCCGCGACGCGGTTGTGGATGCGGTCTTCCAGATAGCGGGCATTGGCGAAATAGAGGCTCTCATCCACGCGCAGGCTGACGATGGTGGGGTCCGTGATCACCTCGTGGCGCAGGATGTTGCGGAAATGCTCGGTGCCGGGCACCTGACCCACTTCGGCGATGTGGGGTCTGGATGATTTAAAAAGGTGCAGAAGCACGGACAGGCCCACACCGACGCTCACGCCCAGCTCAACCCCGAGAAGGAGTGTGGTGAGGATGGTCGCCAGAACGGCGGAGAAATCGGCCTTTGAGTAGATCCAGCTGCGTTTGAGCGTGGAGAAATCCACAAGGCTCAGCACCGCGACGATGATCGTGGCCGCCAGTGTCGCCTGCGGCAGGAAATAGATCAGCGGGGTCAGCGCCACCGCGGCGATGGCCAGACCGACGGCGGTGAAGGCACCGGCGGCTGGCGTCTCCGCGCCCGCGTCAAAGTTCACCACGGAGCGTGAAAAGCCCCCCGTGACCGGAAACCCCCCGGTGAGTGAGGCGCCGATGTTGGCCGCACCCAGCCCGATCAGCTCCTGATCCGGGTCGATGCGCTGGCGTTTCTTGGCGGCGAGGGTCTGCGCCACGGAGACGGATTCCACAAAGCCGATGACAGAGATCAGGAAGGCGGGCAGCAAAAGCTGGCCCAGCAGATCGGGCGAAAAGGAGGGCAGGGTGAAGGGTGGCAGGCTCTGCGGGACGGCACCGACGATCCGGACACCCTTTTCCGCCAGATCCAGCGACCAGACTGCAAGGGTCGTGGCCACGACGACAAGGACAGGCCCGGTCTTGACCAGAACGCCGGTCAGACCGACGGGCATGCCCAGCCGGATCAGCAGCGGGTGCAAACCTTTGCGCACCCAGAACAGAAAGCCCGTCGCCAGCACGCCGATCACCGCCGTGATCCAGTTCAGCTGCGTGATGTTGCCCGCCAGCGCCGTGACAAGCTCCAGCAGGGTGTGCCCGCCCGCATCGATGCCGAGGATATGCCTGAGCTGGCTTGCGGCAATCAGGATGCCGGAGGCGGTGATGAAACCGGAAATTACCGGATGGGACAGGAAATTCGCCACGAACCCGAGCCGGAACACCCCCATGGCCAGCAAGATCACCCCCGACAGCCCCGCCAGCGACAGCGCGGCCACCGCGTAGCCCATGGTGCCCTGTTCCGCGATCGTGCTGAGCGCTGCCGCCGTCATCAGCGAGACGACCGCCACAGGCCCCACCGCCAGCGTCCGGCTGGTCCCGAACACGGCATAGAGCATGATCGGCACGATCGACGCATAGAGCCCCGCCTCAGGCGGCAGCCCCGCCAGCAGCGCATAGGCGAGCGACTGTGGGATCAGCATGATCGTCACAATGAGGGCCGCCACCAGATCGCGCGACATGGCAGTGCGGGAATAGGCCCGCCCCCAGGTGAGGACGGGCAGATAACGGATCAGGATCTGTTTCATAGGGCTCTCTGACGCTTTGGCGGCAGGATCTGATTTACTCTGCCGCCCATGCATACCCACACTGCGGAGTCATTTCTGACCGGCGTGCCACGGCTCTTGCGGACAGGCCGGTTCGGATCAGATCGCGTTGACCGGCACTTTGAGCATCGGATGGCCGTCCGCGTCCCTCGGAACGGTCCCGGCGCGCATGTTGACCTGCAGGGACGGCAGGATCAGCTTCGGCATGTCGAGCGTTGCATCCCGCTCCGTGCGGAATTTGATGAAATCCTCACGGGTCTTGTGGCCGCCCACATGGATATTGTCGGCCTTCTGCGCGGCCACTGTCGTTTCCCACTGGATCGCGCGGCCATTCGGGCCGTAGTCGTGGCACATGAACAGGCGCATTTCGTCCGGCAGGGACAGCACCTTCTGAATGCTGTCATAGAGCATGCCCGCGCAGCCACCGGGGAAATCGGCGCGCGCGGAGCCGCCATCGGGCATGAACAGCGTGTCGCCCGCAAACGCGGCATTGCCCATCACATGCACCATGCAGGCGGGGGTGTGGCCGGGGGTGTACATGGCAAAGCACTGCATCCCGCCGACGGTGTAGGTGTCGCCATCCTTGAACAGCGCATCAAACTGCGAGCCGTCGCGCTGAAACTCCGTGCCCTCGTTGAAGATCTTGCCGAAAGTCTCCTGTACGACCACGATCTTCTCGCCCACGCCGATCTTGCCGCCCAGTTTGGACTGGATGTAGGGTGCCGCACTCAGGTGGTCGGCATGCACATGGGTCTCGATGATCCAGTCGAGGGTCAGGCCGCGCTCATGGATCTCCGCGATGAGGGCGTCCGCGGCGCCATGGGTGATGCGCCCGGCGGCATAGTCGATGTCCATCACACTGTCGATGATCGCACAATGGGTGCTGTCGGGGTCCTTTACGATATAGGTGATCGTATTGGTCGCCGCATCAAAATGGGCGGAGACTTCGGGTGTGACGGTCATGTTTACCGGATAGGTCATAGGGGTCCCTCGAAATGATTACGGATTGGCAGGGCTGCGCTGTGCAAAGATGGACTGCAGGGCCTTTGCGGCAAGGATGCCGCCAAGCAGTGCTGCGACAAAGATGAAAACCTCCACACGTCCGGTACCAAGTGCTGGCAGCGCGCCGCCCGGGCAGAACCCGGCGATGCCCCATCCGATGCCAAAGACCGCAGCGCCCCCGATCAGCGGCAGATCCAGATCCCGACGGGTAGGCAGCTGAAAGCTCTCGGCCAGCAGCGGGGCAGGGCGTCTGAGGACAAAGCGGTAGCCGATGAAGGTGACGACCAGTGCACCACCCATCACAAAGGCAAGGCTGGGATCCCAACTGCCCGCCACATCAAAGAAGTTGAGCACTTTGGCAGGGTTGGCCATGCCGGAGATGGAGATGCCCACCCCGAACACCAGGCCGATCAGATAGGATATGAAAATGCGCATCGCTCAGGCTCCCAGAACATGGCGGATCACATAGACCGTAAGGCCCGTGGTGATCATGAAGGTGATCGTTGCCGCGATTGAGCGGGGCGAGAGCCGCGCCATGCCGCAAACCCCGTGACCAGAGGTGCAGCCCGCGCCGAAGGTCACGCCGATCCCCACCAGAAATCCGCCGACAATCAGCATCGGGGTCGAGACGGGCACCTGCACCGCAGGCATGTTGCCACTCAGCACGAGCACGGCCAGCGGGCCGCTGATCATGCCCGCCAGCACTGCCGCGCGCCACGACCAATCCAGCATGCCCGCAGGCTTGATCAGACCGGCAAGGATGCCGGTGGCGCCCATGATCCGGCCCATCGTGGCCATCAGCAGCACGGCGGCAAGCCCGATCAGGGCACCGCCGCCAAGCGACTGGAGCGGGGTAAATGCCGTCTCGATCATATTTTGCAGGTCCGGATGCCAAGGATGCGGTACATCGGGCAGAACTTCATCGCGGAGGTGCCGACCAGCACCAGCCCCACGATCACCGATACTGCCGTCGCCACGCCGGAGGCAAAGAGGGCCATGCCGCTGACGAAGGGCAGCACCAGCAGCAGGATGCCCAGTGCAAGGCGGGCCATGCGGTCGATTGTGCCGATATTCGCTGTCATTTCAGTCTCTCCTTTGATTGATATGGCTACCCTAGCCTGCCCGCGCCGCCACGTCGGTGACATAGTCACCAAGCCCGCGATTTATGCGTGATGCTGTGCCAATTGCTCCAGCCGCGCGCGGTCCAGCAGGCGCACCCGCCCGCGCGCCTGTTCAATCCAGCCCCGGCGCTGGAACTCCTGCAACTGGCGCGAGACGACCTCGCGCGCCGTGCCCAGCTCCACCGACAGCTTCTGATGGGTGGTCGCCACGACATCCCCGCCTTCATCCCCACCCTCGGAGAGGCGGATCAGCTTGTCTGCCAGCCGCACATCAAGGCGCTGAAACGCGACCTCGTCGATCATGCGGAACAGATCGGTGATCCGCTTGGAAAAGGCGGCAAAGACGAAATCGCGAAAGGACTTGGACTGGGCCACCAGATCATCGAAGACCGCGCGCGGCACGGCGGCGGCCTGCACGGCGGTCTCCGCGATGCCGGTCGCGGCATAATCCTCAAAGGCCAGCAGGCAGGCCGTGGTCAGCACGCAACTCTCGCCCGCGTGAATACGGTAGAGCACGATTTCATGACCCGTCTCCGAGACTTGCTGCACCCGCACGGTGCCCTCCAGCAGGAACAGCATGTTCTCGGGCGATTTGCCGGGGCCGAACACCGTCGTGCCCTCTGCCATATCCAGGGTGGCGCTCCGCTCCAGCAGCAGTTTCTTGACGGCAGGCTCAAGGCGGGACAGGCCGGGGAAACGCTCCACCCATTCATGCGGACCGGTCACTGCGACCCTGCCTGCGGTGAGGGCCGATGCAGTGGGGGGCGATGCGGTGGGGGGAAAGGCACACATGGGGCACATCCAGCGTAAGGGCTTCGTTTCATCGTGCATCCTCTTGTCACAGTGTCGGCCATCGTCACCAGACTTTGCCGTCTAAACCCCGGCAATGCAAACAGCCCGCAGTACAACGCCCATGCCCCCCGGCTGTGCGTTGGGACGCAGGGCTCCGCTGTCTGCGGGCGGTCATCGCGCCTGTCCGGCCATGGTCGTGCAGGCCGGACAGGCCAGATCAGCCGACCTCAATAGGCGAGAAACACGGCCTGACCGGTCTGTGCGATCATGGTGCGGGTGGTGCCGCCAAAGATCGTCTGCCGCGCCCTTGAATGACCGTAAGAGCCCATCACCACCAGATCCGCTCCGGCCTCACGCGCGCGGGCCAGCAGGCTGCTGCCGACAGATTGCCCGCCACCGGGATATTGCTGGACCACCACGGTGCAGCCGTGATGCGTCAGCCATGTGGCCAGATCGACACCGGGATCCTCGCCACCCCGTCCCGTGGCCATGTCCGGATCGACGATGCCGATGATCACCTCACCCGCAGCGCGCAACAAAGGCAGCGCCGCATGGACCGCACGTGCCGCATGCAGATGCCCGTTCCATGCCACAAAGACCCGGCTCGGCGCATTCAGCGCACCCGCATCCGGATCGTTGATCAGGACACCCACCGGCGACTGGAACAGCACCCCGTGCACGATCTTGTCATAGAGCGCGTCCGCCTCGCGCAGATCATCGCCCACCAGCACCATGTCACACAGCATGGCCCGCTGGGCTACGGCCTCCGCCACCATCGACGGCTCACAGACCAGCGTGGAGACCGAACCCGCGACGTCATGCTCGGCCAGCAGCGCCTCGAACTCTTTTTCCCTGGCGGTCAGCGCGGCCTTCTGGCCGGTCATTTCCTCCTGCCAGTCGGCGGGCAGCACAATGGACCCGTAAGGCGGAATACCGACGGCATAATAAGGAAAATTCGGCACTTCCGCGATGACGAGGATGGCGGCCTGCGCGGGGATCGCGCGGATCGTCTCGAGTTTTTGGCCAAGCGCCGCCTTGGAGGCGTCCTTGCCGACGACGATCAGGATTGTGGTGTTTTTCATACTATGTTCCTTGCTCGGAAAAGGGAGGCTGTCGGTCCATCTGCGACACAGTCCTTCAGGCTGACCGCACCACCGCTGCGGCACGTACCCTGTAGGGAGTCTGCGGAATCATCATAGCAAGGGCGCACGCCGGGCGGATTGATGCAGATCAAACAGCGCATGCGTCCCGGCCCGCACGCACTCCCAATCGCCCCCGCTAGCGCTGGATCGCCTCGAGATATGCGATCAGGTTCTCGAAATCCGCCTCAAGGACCTCGCCATCCGCGCCCCCGTCGGGATAGACATGCCGCAGTCCGACCCGTGCGAATTGGGGCATGGCCGGGTCGCGCTCCTGAATCTCCGAGATGCCCATGACAAAGCTGCGCACATACTCGCGGGGGAATGCACCGTCATTGCCGATGCGCAGCCCGGTCAGATCGGGCCCCCGGACATCCCCGCTGCCGCCCATACCGGAGGAGCCGTGACAGGCGGCACATTCCTTGGTGTAGACAGTCTGACCGCGCGCCACAGTCTCGCGCTGATCCGCCGCCCCCGGCGCGCAGGCAGACAGCAGCGCCATCACAGCGGCGGCGCAGGTCAGGGATCTGGTATGGGTCATGGGTTGGGTCATGGGCGTGTACCTCCGGAGGCAGGATCTGTCGTGCGGTGCTTGCCGCGCGTCTTCACAGTTGCGCCCGTTGCGGCGCAAGGTCAACACGTTGCAGCGCTGTCACGTTTTGCGCGCGGAATTGAACTCAAGCATGGCACATGCCGGCCGCAGCACCTAGGTTGTACCATGATCTGAACCCAAACAAGAGGGATGGACGGTGTGATCTGTATGACCCTCCTGAGTGGCTGCCGCCTGCGCACCCGATGTGCTGTGCTGCGCAAATCTGCGCGCGTGCTGCGGAGTGTGCGGCCATGACCGCGCCGGGTGAGGCCGATGGCGCGCCTGCCCGGATGAAGGTTGCCCGGATGAAGGTTGCCCAGATGAAGGTTGCCCAGATGAAGGTTGGGCAGATGGCGGTTGAGCAGGGCAGGCTTGTCATCACAGGCAGTCTGCTCATTGATTCCACCATTCTTGCTGACGGCAGCGATGTGGTCTTTCCCGAAGGCGGGCTGTGCGGCATTGACATCGCGGGTCTGGACCGGATGGACACCGCAGGCGCGTGGTTCCTGCTGGATTTGCAGAACCGCGCCGGTGCCACGGGCGCGCCGCCCCCGATCACCGGCGCCACCGCCGCGCAGGACCAGCTGATCGAGACAGTCCGCCGCAACATGCCCCCCGAAGGCGCGGTGGGGCCGACCAAGCTTACGCTGGCCGACCGGCTGGAGGGGTTTGGCCGCAAGGTCGCGCGCGGGGCGCGCATGGGGGTCGAGCTTACGTCGTTTCTGGGGCAGGTGATCGCCACCATGGGCGGGATCATCCGGCACCCGAGCCGGCTGCGGCTGACCTCCGTGGTGCACCATTGTCAGGAAATCGGCGTCAGTGCGGTCCCGATTGTGGCGCTCATGGCGTTTCTGATCGGGGTCGTGCTGGCCTTCCAGGGCTCGGCGCAGCTGCGCCAATTCGGGGCGGAGGTCTTTGTGGTGGACCTGATCGCGATCTCCATCCTGCGCGAGCTTGGGATCCTGCTCACCTCGATCATCGTGGCGGGGCGCTCCGGCTCTGCCTTTACCGCCGCCATCGGCTCCATGAAAATGCGCGAGGAGATTGACGCCATGCGCACGCTGGGCCTCGATCCCGTCACCATCCTTGTGGTGCCGCGCGTGCTGGCGCTCATCCTGATGCTGCCGGCGCTGGGCTTCATCGCCAATATATCGGGTCTGGTCGGCGGCGCGCTGATGTCCTGGATCGAGCTGGGCGTATCGCCAGCGGTGTTCCAGTCCCGGCTGGTCAGCAATACGGACGTCTGGCATTTCGTCGTCGGCATGATCAAGGCGCCGTTCTTTGCCCTGATCATCGGGATCATCGGCTGCTATCAGGGCATGAAAGTGGGCGGCGATGCGGAATCTCTGGGCCGCCTCACCTCGGCCTCCGTGGTGCTGTCGATCTTCATGGTCATCGTGATGGACGCGCTCTTCTCGATCTTTTTCGCGATTGTGGGGGTATGAGCGTGGAAGATCCCATCATCCGCGTGCGCGGTCTGGTGACCAGCTTTGGCACGCATACGGTGCATGACGGTCTGGATCTGGACGTGAAGCGCGGCGAGATCATCGGCGTCGTGGGCGGCTCGGGCACCGGTAAATCCGTTCTGCTGCGCGCCATTGTGGGCCTGCTGGTGCCGCAGGCCGGCGAGATCGAGGTGTTCGGCGAGAGCGTCCGCTCCGATTCCGAGGCCCAGTTCCGCGCGCTGCGCCGCCGCTGGGGGGTGATGTTTCAGGACGGCGCGCTGTTTTCCTCGCTCACCGTGCGCCAGAACGTCGAGGCCCCGATGCGTGAGCAGCTGCACCTGCCCGACAGCTTGCGCGAGACGCTGGCAGGCATCAAGATCCGCATGGTCGGCCTGCCCGAGAACGCCATGGGCAAATACCCCTCGGAGCTGTCGGGCGGCATGCGCAAACGCGCAGGCTTTGCCCGTGCCATCGCCATGGACCCCGAGATCGTCTTTCTGGACGAGCCCACGGCGGGCCTCGATCCGATCGGGGCTGCGGCCTTTGACATTCTGATCAAACAGCTGCAGGCCTCGCTGGG
>Ga0136559_1000750_pt1 | contig 10993 bp, 8 predicted proteins | sample AntRauMeHopE1496_FD_104633 | JGI IMG/M metagenome (GOLD analysis project Ga0136559, IMG submission 104633) | Saline lake microbial communities from Rauer Islands, Antarctica - Metagenome Hop E1 #496 | ecosystem: Environmental > Aquatic > Non-marine Saline and Alkaline > Saline | place... | reverse complement strand
TATGTTTCCATAGACAGTCGGATCTCTCTTTCCTAATAAATTTAAATTTGGTCCATTGATTATAAGAATATTCATCCTACTAGTTTTGAATAATAATAAAACAAATGTAAGAAAATCATTCATCAATGATTATATTCACAACCACCTAAAATAGTTAGAAGTGCATGAAGGAAGTTTGGGAGAGGAAAATCAAAGAGTATATCAGCTATCTGAAAATTGAAAAAGGATTGGCGTTAAACTCTATTTTGGCCTACCAAAGTGATATTGATAAACTTCAAGATTTCACTGTTCCGTTGAATATTCAACCAGAAGATGTAAAACTCGAACACTTAAAACAGTTTTTACTTGAATTATATGAGCTAGGATTAAGTGCGCGCAGCCAAGCAAGAATAGTAAGTGGAATAAAACAATTCTATCAATTTCTAATTTTAGAAGACGATTTATCGGAGGATCCTTCTGAATTATTGGAATTACCTCGGATAGGTACAAAGCTGCCTACCTTTCTAACCATTTCGGAAATTGATCAGCTCCAAAGCGCAATTGATTTGAGTAAGCCCGAAGGTCATCGAAACAAAGCTATTATAGAGACCTTATACAGTTGTGGATTGCGTGTAAGCGAATTGATTAACTTAAAATTTTCCAACATATATTTTAAGCAAGGCTTTGTACGTGTTATAGGAAAAGGAAATAAAGAGCGACTAGTTCCTGTAAGTAACTCCGTAGAACGGGAAATTTCATTTTATGTAGAAGGTGCCCGATTGTCTACTCCTGTAAATAAAGGTTGTGAAGATTATGTTTTCTTAAACAGAAGAGGTCGCCCGCTGACAAGGGTCATGATTTTCACTATAATTAAGCAATTAGCAGAAAGTATAGGACTTAAAAAAAACATCAGTCCACATACTTTTCGACACTCGTTTGCTACGCATTTAATTGAAGGAGGGGCTAATCTTAGAGCTGTTCAAGAGATGTTAGGACACGAATCCATTACCACAACAGAAATCTATACACATCTTGATAAATCATTTATTAGAGATGCTATTATCAGTTATCATCCAAGGAATAAAGTGAAGAAATAGATTATTTCGTCTTTTAAAGTCACATACTGAATATCAAGAACTAAGGTGTGCTACGAATTCCTAAATGGAACAAACAAGCAAGAGCTTGCAGTAAATGGTAACTATGTTACAATTTTTAAACAGCAAGTCGCTAACAATTTCATCCTTTTTTACTATTTTCGCAAGGCAAAATACAACGTTCAATGTCAAAAGATACACTAACACAAGAGGACACGTCTATAGATTTTCAAGGCTTCAAAGACGAAGTTATTACTGATTATCAACTTGCTTGTCTTTCAAGAGAAGCTTCATTACTTGGTCGCCGTGAGGTGCTTACTGGTAAAGCTAAATTTGGAATTTTTGGAGATGGTAAAGAAATTGCTCAAATCGCATTGGCAAAGCAATTTAAAAATGGTGACTTCCGAAGTGGTTATTACCGTGACCAAACCATCATGATGGCTATCGGAGAACTAACTGTGCAACAGTATTTTGCTGCGTTGTATGCACATACAGACATCGAGAAAGAGCCTGCTTCAGGAGGTCGTCAAATGGGAGGACATTACGCCACGCGATCGTTAGATGAGAAAGGCGAATGGAAAAACTTAATGAATCAACGAAACAGTTCTGCGGACATTTCTCCTACTGCTGGTCAAATGCCTCGCTTACTAGGGCTCGCGCAAGCGTCTAAAGTGTTTAGACATAATGAACTCCTTCATCAAGACGATTATTTTAGTAAATTCTCCAATAAAGGAAACGAAGTAGCATTTGGAACTATTGGAGACGCCAGTACTTCCGAAGGTCCGTTTTGGGAAACAATGAATGCTGCCGGAGTTTTGCAAGTTCCCATGGTAATGTCAATTTGGGATGATGGTTTCGGAATCTCCGTATCTAAAAAATATCAAACAACGAAAGAAAATATTTCTGAAGCATTATCTGGTTTTCAGCGCACTAAAGACTCACCTGGATTCGAGATTTTCACAACAAGAGGTTGGGATTACCCTCACCTTTGTGCGACCTATGAGAAAGCTGTAAAAATTGCGCGAGAAGAACACGTTCCAGTTTTAATCCACGTGCAAGAGGTAAATCAACCTCAAGGTCACTCAACATCCGGATCTCATGAACGTTATAAATCTCCTGAGCGGATGCAATGGGAGCAGGATTTCGATTGTTTATCCAAATTTAAAGCATTTATTTTAGACTTTAAAGGTGAAAACGGGGAAGTTTTAGCAACGGCAGAAGAGTTAGAACTAATTGAAAAGGACGCTAAAAAGTCTGTTAGAAATCAAAAAAATGATGCTTGGAAAGATTATACTGATTCCATAAAATCAGACATTGCTGATTCAATTTCCCTCATGAAAGCGGTTTCTGCTAAAAGTCCTAATAAAACATTTATAGACAAAGAGATCGAAACCTTGGAGAAAGCATTTGAACCTATCCGAAAAGATATTTTCAATACTGTTCGTAAAGTATTGCGCATGGTAAAAGGAGAGCAATCAGCGGAAAGAAAAGGACTGATTAATTGGTTAAAGTTGAACTTAGATGTCAACTTCGATCGATATAGCGGTCAGCTGCATAGTTCTTCAGAAAAAAACGCGCTATCTATTACTCATGTTCCTGCACAATACAACAATGATGGAAGAATTGAGGATGGAAGGATTGTATTGAGAGATAATTTTGATGTTTTATTTTCTAAATATCCTGAAATTTTAACCTTTGGGGAGGACACAGGTAAAATTGGCGGTGTAAACCAGTCGATGGAAGGTATGCAGGAAAAGTATGGTGAATTGCGTGTTTCCGACACTGGAATTCGGGAATGCACGATTTTAGGTCAAGGAATTGGAATGGCAATGCGCGGGTTGAGACCGATCGCAGAAATTCAGTACCTTGATTATTTACTCTATGCTATTCAGATTATGTCTGATGACCTGGCTACAATTCAATACAGAACGAAGGGCGGTCAAAAAGCGCCATTAATCATTCGTACGAGAGGACACAGACTAGAAGGAATATGGCATTCAGGTAGTCCGATGGGGATGATCATTAATGCACTGAGAGGAATGTATGTTTGTGTTCCAAGAAACATGACACAAGCTGCTGGTATGTACAACACATTGATAAAGAGTGATGAACCAGCATTAGTTATTGAGCCATTAAATGGTTACCGAACAAAGGAGCCTATCCCAAGTAATCTTGGAGAGTTCAATGTTCCACTTGGAGTAATAGACATTGTTCGAGAAGGAACAGATTTAACGATGGTCAGTTATGGCTCAACATTCAACCTGTGCAGAGACGCGGCTAAGCTTCTCGAGCAATCAGGTATTTCAGTTGAATTAGTTGACATTCAAACATTACTTCCATTTGATTTAGACCACAATATCGTTGAGTCTCTTTCGAAAACGAATCGATTAATGATTGTTGATGAAGACGTCTCTAGCGGAGCAACAGGTTATATATTAGATCAAATTTTGGTAAAACAAAAGGGATACTATCACTTAGACAGTGAACCCATTACGCTTAGCGCAAAGGATCACAGACCCGCTTATGGAACAGATGGAGATTATTTCAGCAAACCAAGTATCGACGATATATTTGAAGCCGCCTATGGGATGATGCACGAAGCGAATCCTTCCGAATTCCCTAGCATATTAGACTAAATAAATTTAGATATACTGACGAATGTCATCTATTTTTTAAAAAAATAAATAAAACTAAATCCCTATATTTGTAAGTATGTTAAAGTTTGTATCATATATTCTGCTTGCCCAAATGATGTATTTCGTTGGTGCAAAGTCGTTTGTGATACTTAATTGGAAAATAAATCAAGACGCCATCACGGAAAAATACTGTGTCAACAAAGACAAGCCGATGATGAATTGTGACGGAAAATGTTATTTATCCAAACAATTAGAGAACCTAGAATTAAAGGAGGAACAAGAGCGTAAAGACTTTCCTAATCCAGAAAATAAAGTTGAAACAGTCAATTACAGCTGGATAATAGAAGACGCCACGGACGAAAAATTCACTTTTGTTATTGCTGACGAAAATAATAAAATTGAATACTCAAAGGTATTGATCTCTGATCCACATTTACAACAATTCTTTCACCCACCCACCGTTTAAGTTATTTTCTTCATACTGTGCGTGAATAATGTACTGAACAAATTAAAATAACTTAAATAAATTAAAATGAAAACAATTAAATTTTTTATTCCATTATTAGTAATGGGAACAATCGTATTATCCTCATGTAGAAAAGAAGGATGTACAGATGCTACTGCGGTTAACTATAACGAAGAAGCAAAAAAAGACGATGGATCTTGTGAATTCGTAGGACAAGGTGCTGTAACTGTTGAAATGAGTCATGTTTGGGGAATGTCTGCCGCTCCGTTTGATTTGAACACGGAACTTATTCATCCAATGACTTCTGACACCATGACGTATTCTACGTTCAAGTATTACATCAGCAATTTCCAATTAAAAACTGCTGAGGGAACGTGGTGGACACATCCAGAAAGTTACTTTTTAGTAGATCACAGTGCGCCTGCGTCACTTAACCTTTCGCTTTCAGGTGTTCCAGAAGGAAACTATACCGACATTCGTTATACGTTAGGTGTTGATAGTGTTAGAAATGTATCCGGTGCTCAATCAGGAGCTTTATCTACAACGAATGGAATGTTTTGGAGCTGGAGTACTGGTTACATAATGGTAAAAGCGGAAGGAACGAGTCCAAACGCTAGTTCAGGAAGCTTTTCGTTTCACTTAGGTGGTTTTTCTGGAGCTAACAATATTGTTACAACGAAAGAGCATTCTTTTGGGGCAACTTTAACTGTTACTAAATCTAACTCTCCAAAAGTTATGTTGTCAACAAATGCGGCAAGAATGTTTCATAATTATGGATCAATTAGTGCTGGAAGTACTGTCCACATGCCTGGGGCAACTGCTGCATCATTAGCAGATGGTTTCTACGGAGGAGTTAACTTCGTTGGTATTCAATAATCATATTTATTAAATAGTGCGTGCTGCTTTCGAGCAGCGCGCTATTTTTACCTATGAGTAAACTAATTTATATTCTATTAGGAGTATTTTTTCTGTTTTCGTGTAGAAAAGATTTAATTGAAAACATTACCCCTTTCGAGTTTAATGCTCCAGATTATTTTCCAACGCTTCACTATTCATTTAATAATAATGAGGTTACACAGGAAAAATTTGATTTAGGAAAAAGGTTGTTCTTCGATAAACTTCTTTCTTCAGACAACACTATCTCATGTGAATCTTGCCATGCGCAAGTTCATGCCTTTGCTGATCACAACGTAGCATTAAGCAGCGGTGTAGAAGGAAGATTAGGGTTTCGAAATTCTCCGACTTTAGCCAACTTGGCGTGGTCACCCTCATTTATGTGGGACGGTGGTGTGAATCATATTGAAATATTTTCGGTCGCTCCAATTACTGACTCGACAGAAATGAACGAAACAATGCAAAACGTTATTGATAAATTAAATGCAGATGCTTCGTATGTTCAACAATTCAAAGAGGCTTACGGCGTAAATGAGGTAGACGATCAAGCCATGTTTCGCGCATTAACCGTGTACATGATGATGATTGTATCCGATGAATCGAAATATGATAAATGGATGAAAGGCAAAACGAGCTTCACGCAAGAAGAGTCTGCTGGAAAGGACCTATTTGAACAAAAATGCAGTAGTTGTCATTCTGGTGCATTACAAACAGATTATTCTTTCAGAAACAATGGTTTAGATGCCGTTTTTACAGATCTTGGTAGAGGCCGTATTACGCTAGAAGAGAATGATTATGGGAAATTTAAAGTTCCTTCACTTCGTAACGTAGCACTCACCTACCCCTACATGCACGATGGGCGATTTTTCAATTTGCGGGATGTCTTAGATCATTATGATGAAGGAATTGTTGCATCTGAAACACTGGACCCGCTGCTAACGAGCGGTATTCCGATGACGGAAGAAGAAAAAGATGCCATAGCTGCATTCTTGGAAACCCTTACGGATTATGAATTATTGAACACCTATTGGCTCAATCAATAAAATCAACATTGCTTTATGAAAAAATTAGCCAGTGTGACATTCGCTATTTTACTTATGAATTCTGCTTTAGCTTGTGACGTTTGCGGTTGCGCTGTTTCCAGTGCCAACGGTGATGTAATTCCAGGTATTTTCTCCAATTATATCGGATTAGGCTCTTCCTTAAGGTCGTTTTCCTCGACTCATTTAACACTTTTTGATAACGAAATTCCACGTAAATCATCAGAGTACTTTTCTGTTGTTCATCTGCATGGAAGATATTCCCCAACGAGAAGGGTTCAGATTTACGGTAACCTACCGGTAAGTATGGTTCAAAAAACGGAGAACAACGAAACACGTTCCTCAAGTGGTTTAAGTGATGCATCTTTGAGAGTGAATTATTTGGTCATTGACAAGAAGAAAGACTCTTCCGAATCATTTCTTAATTTATTTCTAGGTAGCACACTAAAAGCCCCAACTGGTAGAAACGAGTTCACCGCTAATGAAGAATTTTATTTCAACAGAAATATGCTCCCTGGAAGCGGAACGTTTGATGTAGGACTTCATATTGACCTCATATATCGAAAAAAGTCATTTGGAACAGCCTTTTACGGAACTTCAATTCTCCGTGGGCAAGTGAAAGATGATTATGATTTTGGCAACTTCTATCATTCACGATTAAGTGCGTTTCACTTCGTTAAATTCAAAAAGTCGTCTCTTATGATAGATGCTGGTATGGACTTTTCCATGTACGAACAAGACGAAAACTTACGGTCAAATAGTTTTGAAGAATATACTGGAGGTTGGATGCTATCGCCAAGTTTAAGAGTCAATTACAATACAGAAAAGTTAATTTTCAGTGCTACAGCACAACGACCAGTAGCCCAAGAATTAGCGCAAGGTCAAATGGCGAATAACTATTCTGTGCAACTAAATATTATTTATTTATTCAACTCAAAAAAATGAAACATTTAATAGCTCTATTTTTTCTGTCCTCACTTATTTCTTGTCAAAAGAAAGTAGTAAATGATGATTCAGAACAAGACCAAGATGTTACTATTTCGGTCAACTTAACGAGCCCATTTGAAAACAGCACATTTCAAATTTCAGAAGTAGTTTCTATCACAGGTACCATAAGTTCCAACGAAACAATTCACGGTTATACTGTTGAACTCTTTAATGCGTCGAATAATGATTCTTTGTTATTCTCGAGTAATGTTCATAGTCATGACGCTACATTAAACTTCACCTATTCTTGGACACATAACTTATCCGTTACTTCTGATGTGGTTGTTAGAGTGACAGCTTTAGGAGATCATCAAGGACTTAAGTCTGAAGTTCTCAACAGAAGTATACAATGCTTAGGAATTTAAGGCATTTTTACTTTAAGAAATAATCTTCCATTCCTTTAGAGTAGATACGTTCTATTCTGCCAGAGGGGTTGTCAAAAAGGAGATACACATGGATGTTTAATTCTTGATTTTTCGAGATAAACTCCATCGTTTCTTTCACCCCCATAACCATAAAGGCTGTGGCATAAGCATCAGCTAGTGCTGCTGTCTCAGCAACAACTGTTGCACTCAATAAATTATGTTGAACTGGATAGCCTGTTTTGGGGTGCAATGTATGGCTATATTTCTTACCTTCTTTTTCGTAGAACTTTCTATAATTACCAGATGTAGCAAGACCAACATTGGACAAGGATAAATAATTTTCTAAATCCCTTGCTACTTCCCCAGAATTATCGTCAGAGGGTACATCTATCCCAATAATCCAATTTACTCCATCCGCATTCTTGCCTTTTAACCTCAGCTCTCCTCCTATTTCAATATAGTAGCTCTGTTGACCTTTATCATCTAAATAATCTGCTACAACATCGACAGAATAACCTTGTGCAATAGCATTAAAGTCCAACTGAAAGCCTTTAGACAATTTTACGAGTTCCCCATTGCGCACTTCATGATGTTCGCCTTGTGTAAACCCAGTAAAAGCGAGGATACTATCCACCATCTTTTGAGACGGGATACTTGTTTGATCTTTAAAAAACCCCCATGCACGAACCAAAGGAAAAACAGAGGGATCAAATAACTCATTGGTATTTTCAAACACCTCATAGGAAATAGCATAGCAATGTTTGAAGTAGCTTGTTGCTTGCATATTTATACTATAACCCGAATTAAACTTGCTCAGCATAGAAGTATCAATATATCCCGAAAGTTCTTGATCAAAATCAGCGAGTAGTTCTGATAATTGATTTGCAGTAATCAATAAAGAATCGTCACTCGTTTTTATCGTAAAAGTAGTTCCTTGTGTTCTTCCTTGTAACTCTTTACTCCCAAAATTCTGAGTTTTTTCGATTAGGTTGTCGTTGGGAGATACTGCATCTACATCCTTAGTTATGGCAGTTGAATTGCCTTGACAGCCAACAAAAAGAACAGTACTAAAAATGGCGCACCAACTTAGAGTCTTCAGTTCCTCTAAGCCACGAAGCCTCGGTAATTGGTTGTCCATTTTTACTATATGTTACTGCATTTCTTGTTTGCACTCTTAAATAGACCTCTCCTCTTCCGTCTGTAACAACTATTCTTCGCGATGTTATTTTTTGGGGATATCCGTCTTTATCTTTAACTAAATACGTCTCTTGTGAGACACCTTCAGGAAAATCATCACCAAGTGTATTGGCAATCGTTTCATTAAACTCCACTTTATTCGAAGCCATATCATCTAACAGCTTCTTTGTCGCATACTTGCGCGCCGTCAATTCTTCTTGCCTCTCTTTGTCGCCAAGATTCATCGTGTTTTCGATATCTTTAACTGCTTCACTATTCTCTCCTGGCTTCTTAGACTCTTCTGAATGTACCTGATTAACACCCATCCGTGTCTTATCTATCGCATCAATGTTTCCTTCTCGAGAAGAACCCTCTTGCACATTTTTCGCATCATACGTTCGAGTAATAAGCTGCTCTTGAAAAACAATTTCCTCACGAACTGCTAACAAGTCCTCATCCATGGCGATCATTTTCGCTTCATTCAGTTTCTTAATAGATTCTACCTCTGCTGAATTGTCTTGAATTTCACCGTATTTCTTATTGTTTGCATTGATTGTTCTGGCTTCTTCTCCCGCTTGTATTACTTTAATATCCTCTACAGTTTCTTTTCTAGCAATATCATTGTTCGCATACGATTCTTTATAGTTTTCATTTGCTACTAATAACAGGGCATCCATTTTTAATGCGTCATCCTGAAGTTCTTGCGCCTCACGCAGATTTTTTTCACTTTGAAGACCAACTAATAAAGCAATATCGTCTTCTAATTGCAATTGAATAATTGATTTTTCAACAGAAGAATTGTAACGATCAATTTCTGCAATGGTCGCATGAGTCTTTAAATCTTGTATTTTGTCGTAATTATCGAATGTTTCATTTTCTGACTTTCTATCTAAACTAAGATCTAAATTACGGACTACTTCATCATTTTTCTCTTTAAACTCTAGCGCGCGTTGATTGTCTTTATTTAAATCGTCAGCTACAGCAATTAATGCATACGTAGATCGTCTTACACTCATCTCCTCAAGAACATCTAATGATCTATCTAGCTCACTTTTTGCAATAACGATTAAATCTAATTTATCCGCATTGACAAGATGATCTTCATTACTCTCCCCATGTATGGTATTAAAATCATCTAAAATAAACGTGATTTCATTATTTTGGCGCAGAAGCGAAGAATTTTCAAATATATTTTCTTGAATCGCCATTTTTTTAATAGTAAACTCCTCGTTTTCAATATTTATCGCCAACTCTTGTTGATCACGATTATTGTCAATAGTTAATTGATTCCTTCTATCCTTTATGTAAATAATTTCGTTATTGTACTCGTTTCGTTCTACCCAGTCTTCGTTAGTTTTTTCTTCAAAGTTTTTCTCATTTGAGAATATACGTCTCAATACACCTTGTTTTTTAGCTTGTTCACGCTGACCTTCTGACTTAGCAAAAAGGGCTTGACCATCAAGAATAGACATATCCACCTCTTCACCTAAATAAGCTAAGGTAGCATCCTCTTTCACTGGTCCATTAAGAATTCGTTCTATTTCGGCTAATTGATTTTTTGGGTAAACATCAGTTGCACGAAGAGAGAGTGCTCTTTCATAGAGTTTCTTTGCTTTATCGTAATTCTCTTCTTTAAAATATTCATCTGCCTTATCTACCACCTTTTGATAAGCAGAATTCGCTTTCTCCGCCCCCTTCTTTTTCGATAAACGAATAGATTCTTCTATCCTTTTGAGCACGTACGGATCGGTAGGGTAAATGCGTAAGGCCTGATCATATTTGTTCTTGGCATCAATAAATTTATCAGAATTAAAAATAGAATCAGCTTGAGATACAATTTTATCAAATCGCGCTTTCTCTTCTTTTTCCTTTTCAGACTTTGATGCTAAACCAGCAAGAATTTGTTGGGTTTCATCTCTTCTATCTTGCGCAAATTTATCATCTGAAATAACCCCTAACGCATTATTATATTCTACCAGAGCTTGTTCATATCGCTCGGTACTAAAATAGTCATTGGCTTTCTTAATTATATTCTGGTACTCTCTATTTATTGCTTCAGCTCCGCGATTCTTAATGGCCAACTGTGCTTTTACAATCTGCTCTTTCGGATAATCAATATCTTGAAATGACAACGCTTCAGTATATAACTCAATACTGTTTTCATAATCTTTCCCGTTAAAAGCTAGATCTGCTTTTCTAATAGCCTCGTTGTACTGAGACTCTGTCGTTCTACTCGCATTTATCTGATCAAGTAATGCTTGGTATTCCGCTATTTTCTTTCTAGGAAGTGATTCATCTGGCTTTATTTTACTCGCTTCTTTTAGATACTTAATGGCTTCTTCATAATCAAAGTTCT
>Ga0136559_1000749_pt1 | contig 10994 bp, 11 predicted proteins | sample AntRauMeHopE1496_FD_104633 | JGI IMG/M metagenome (GOLD analysis project Ga0136559, IMG submission 104633) | Saline lake microbial communities from Rauer Islands, Antarctica - Metagenome Hop E1 #496 | ecosystem: Environmental > Aquatic > Non-marine Saline and Alkaline > Saline | place... | reverse complement strand
GCTGCTATGAGATGGATGTTACAACCACCACCAAAAAAAGAAAAAGTACATGAATTAGCAAAAGCGCTTCAAGTTGATGAAACCATTGCGGCAATACTGTGTCAAAGAAATATTGAAACCTTCGCAGATGCTAAAAACTACTTTCGCCCTAGTTTAGCCAATATTCATGATCCTTTTTTAATGAAAGACATGGATGTTGCCGTTGCCCGAATTGAATCGGCAATTGCCAATAATGAAAATATTTTAATTTATGGTGATTATGATGTGGATGGTACTACTGCGGTTTCTTTAGTTTCTTCGTATGTAAAAACGATTACACCCAACATTGCCACCTACATTCCAGATCGATATGCAGAAGGCTATGGCGTTTCTTATGCAGGAATTGATTTTGCAGCGGACAATGAATTCTCTTTAATTATTGCCTTAGACTGCGGTATAAAAGCCATTGACAAAGTAGCGTATGCCAAAGAAAAAAAGATTGATTTTATTATTTGTGACCATCACAAACCAGGAAAAGAAATCCCGAAGGCGGTGGCGGTTTTAAATGCAAAAAGAGAAGATTGTAACTATCCTTTTGACGAGTTGTGTGGTTGTGGAGTTGGCTTTAAATTGATCCAAGCGCTGGGGGTTTCTAGAAATCAAACCATAGAACATTTTGTACCCTATTTAGATTTGGTGGCTACTGCAATCGCTGCAGATATTGTGCCGATGAATGGTGAAAACAGAACTTTGGCTTATTTTGGTTTGCAGGTAATCAATCAAAATCCAAGAAACGGAATTAAAGCCATCATTCATCAAATCAAAAAGAAAGTATTAACCATTACAGATGTTGTTTTTATCATTGCACCCAGAATTAATGCAGCTGGAAGAATAAAACACGGAAATTATGCGGTAGAATTGTTAACGGAAATGGATTTTGAAGCTGCTATAGAATTTGCTGCGGCAATTGAAATTTTTAATGCGGATAGAAAAGATTTGGATAAAAAAATTACCGAACAAGCCATTATTCAGATTATTGATAACTCCGAAGAAAAACGCTTTACGTCGGTAGTTTTTCAAGAAGATTGGCATAAAGGTGTGATAGGTATTGTGGCTTCTCGGTTGATAGAAAAATACTACAGACCTACGTTGGTCTTTACCAAAAGTGGCGATAAATTAGCTGCCTCTGCGCGTTCTGTGAAAGGCTTTGATGTGTACAATGCACTAGAAGCATGTTCCGAATTTATAGAACAATTCGGCGGACATAAATATGCAGCAGGTTTAACTTTAGAACCCGAAAACTACGAAAATTTTAAACATAAATTTGAAGAAGTTGTATCGCAAACTATTGATAAAGAGTTGTTAACGCCAGAAATAACGATTGATGCAGAAATTGAGCTTTCTGAAATTACGCCTAAATTCTTTAGAATCTTGCAGCAAATGGCGCCTTTTGGCCCTATGAATATGAAACCGACTTTTACCTCTGCTTGTGTAAGGGATAATGGATATGGCAAACAAGTTGGTGCTGATAAAACGCATTTAAAGTTGAGTGTTTTTCAAGGGGATAATAAAAAGAATTACAATGCCATTGGTTTTAATTTGGGTGATAAAATTACCGCTGTTCAAAACGATTTCGATATTGCTTATACGTTAGATGAAAATGAATGGAACGGGCAAAAATCGATACAGTTAGTTTTGAAGGATTTGAAATAATTCGGCAGAAATGAACCAAGAAAAATGAATGGATTTTCAATTTGAAAAGGCTAGTTTTATTGATAGCTGATGTATCTGATGTAAATTATAGGTGCATTTAGGCAAAAAAACACAACATAGCATCCAAGCAAAGGGTTCTTTCCGAAATAGAATTTGTTAAAACGGTTAAAGAGTTATCGACTGAATATGGGTAAAAAAAAGGAAAATAAAAAAGCTAAAAACTGGGGGGGAAGTAATTAGCTTTTTTTGCTGTTTATAGGGGAGACTTTAAGTTTCTTATTCTAGTATAAAGATACGTACACTTTAAAGATTTTAAAATAAGCAAATTCCTTAAAAATTAAATTAATTATAAGAGGTATAACTGCAGCTAAAGTGCTTTCATTTAGAAACAACAATCAAAAAAGAAAAGATAGATAAGGCAATGTATGTTTAATTTGAAAATATTGTGAAAACAAAATAAATTTTATATTCTAAATCAAAAAAGAAATTAATTTGTGGTCACCGCCAGTAAAATTGCTACATAATGACAAACAGCAGCAGATAATACAAAAAAATGCCAAACGGCATGGTTATAAGGATATTTATCCCATAAGTAAAAAATAACACCTATTAGGTAAAGTGCACATCCTACTAGTATCATTGTGAGTATGTTGGGAGGAATACTTTCAAAGAAAGTACCTCCGCCAACAACCATAATACATCCCATGGCGATGTATATTAATGTTGAAAACACCTTCCATTTTCCTGTAAAAAATATTTTAAAAATAATACCCATGGCTGTCAAACTCCATAAAACTGATAGTAAGGTAATGCCGAAAGCATTTTGTAAATACATTAATAAAAATGGCGTGTAGGTGCCCGCGATAAGGAAATAAATACTAATATGATCTAGAATTTCGAGAATACGTTTTGCTTGGACATTTTGAAAACCATGATAGAGTGTCGAAAAAGTAAAAAGCTGTAAAAAACAAAATCCATAAATAGCGGCACCGATTATGCCAACAGTATTATCACTTTTAATAGCAAAGGCTATTAAAATAGGGATACTTACAATACCGAAAATAATACCGAACCCATGTACTATGCTGTTTACGAGCTCTTTTTTAATTTGTGTATTTGAATTTTTACGATGCATGAAAAGGAGTTTTTAAAGATTTTTATGGGGTACTATTTTAATAAAATATCATCTTCCCGTTGTAACTCTTTTATCAAAGTAGTTGAAATCGAATCCATCAATCTTTGCGCAGCGGTGATTTCTTTTTTAATAAGGTTTTCATCAGAAACCATATCTACAGTGGTTGCTAAAGACTTTTGATACCAATCTTTCCAAGCATCGATAATTTCTATTTGGATTGACAAAGAATCACCTTTATAGAGGGCTATTTTACTCTGTTTTAACTCTTCGTTAAACCTATTTAAAGCTGCTTTTTGCACATCAATAAGTGTACGTTTTGCTGTTTTATCATCCGCATTTAGCAAGGTGTAGGCGGCATTTAAAGCTGTTGTTCCTACATTTTTTAAGGTTGTTTTAGAAACTTTATCAATTCTATCATTATCTGTGTGATAAAACTGATCTGTAAAATGCCAAAATAAAACACTGGGTATATTTCCTCTTAGAAATGGCACATGATCACTGCCTCCTTCAAACGGATTCGTTTCTACAACCCAATTGGCTCTTTTGCCTTGGGCTTTAAATTTATCAATTAAAAAATCATTTAAATAATGAGGTTTCATTTGGTCTAAACGCATTTTAGAGCCGCCCCATTCTGTGTGTTTGTCGCTTCCTCGGGTCCAAATTGCACTCGGATCTGGCATTTTTTCAATTAAAAAAGTACCACCAGTTTTTTCGGTATTTTCACCCACCATGTCTAAAGAAATTCCCCATTTAATATCTTTTGCTCTTAAAGAATCTTCTTGCACATATCTTCTGGTCGATATAATTTCATCGCCCCATAGAAAGGTCAATGTTCTTTTCGGTTGATATTCTTTTTGGTTGATAAATTTTGCAGTTAAAGTCGCCATTTCAAGGGCAACACCAACTCCGGTGGCATTATCATTTGCCCCAGGTTCTTGCACGTGAGCGCTAAAAACTAAGCGTTCTTTTGGATTTTGATTTCCTTTAATATCTGCAACAATGGTCAGTTCTTCGGACGGATAAATATTGGTTTCTACTTGAACGTTTAACATCGTTTTCCCTTTTTCTAAAGATTTTTTTAAACGTTCTTTAGCAGCGTAAGACAACGCAATTGCCCAAGGTTTCTTAACTGTATCTAAAGGAATAGAGCGAAACTGAATGGAAGTTGTGTTTTTTTCAGGTTGTAAATAATCGGGGTTGTTATAGGTTAAGATTCCCGCAGCTTTTCCATCAACAATCGCAGCTTTAAAAAGGCGATATGGACTTGTTTCAGCAAAAACTATTTTATCTTTCACATCAATATCTGATAATTTTTGCAGGTCTTTTATATACACAACTTCTGCAGAAATACCTTTTTTTGGAGTGCTGTAAGAGTTTAAGGCAATCATATTTCTGTTGGTTGCATGTTGCAATAAAGGTTCTTTTTCATGGTTGATAGTCACCAAAGCATCCACAGATTCCCATGTAGGTTTTGTAAGTGGTCGTTTTTCTATGCGATAGGTTAGGGTGGAAGAGGTTACTGCGTTTTCTTCTAAAATAAAGCCTGCTTTTTCTAGTTCTTCCGCAATTTTATAAATGCTTTTATTAAATCCAGTATTCCCAACCACTCTCCAATATTTTTCTACAAAAGAAGTGGTTTCAAAAGCTAAATCGCCCGTAAATTCTTGATTGATAATATCTGAATACGTCTCTACAGTTAATGTTTTTCGTGAATCATTTTTACAATTGAAAAACAGGAGTGAATAAAGTAAAATAAGAATTATATGTTTCTGCATACTATTTTTTTTAAGGAATAAAGATAGCTTTTATATGAATATAATTGAGGAAGACTTCACTTTTTTAAATAGCAAACCATAATTACAAAAGCTTATGGAAAAATAATCTTTACATTCATTTTTGAAACCAAACATGTGTTTAAATCGCTAAAAACCAATTGGATTATTGTTGTTATTCTATCCTTTCAAAAGGAAAATCAGCCACCAATTTTTTCATGAAATTGGCATCTCTTGGGTTTGTAAAAAGTAAATACAGCGGTTGTTCGTTTTTATCTAAAGTAAATATGTTTTCAGGAATATAAGTCACCTTTTTTCCAATAAAATATTTGTAAAACGACAAACCTAAAAGATAGGTGCCGTTTTGTGATGGATGCTTATCATCATGAAATAATTCTAAATCGGGTCTATAATCCAGCGAAGCTGCAAAAAGAGAGCCGCAAGGAACAATATCTGTTTCGGTAAGTTGGCCCAATTCTTTGTACATTTTTTCAACTTCGGATAACATTAACGGATTGGATTTATACGCCCAAGTCATCATGAAAATTGGTTCAGCTCCTTTTTCTTTCACTAAATCAGCAAATTTTTTGCTGTAGGTTATAAAATCTTTAGGTGTGTTAATGGCACTTAAACTATGATTGTTAAAAACCACATAATCCCAGTTTTCATTTTTAATCATTTTACGAGTTTGTGTGGCTTGTTTGCTTTTCCAATGATCTTCTAAAGTCACGCCTCCAGCAGTTGAATGTTTGGTGTCAATGGTATATCCTTGCGATTTTGCCATGGCGGAAACCACATGAGGTAAATTATTGTAGTACGTAAAACTATTGCCCACGAATAAAACTTTAATGGGTTTATTTTGAGCGATACAATTGGTGTTAAAAAATAAAATTAGAAGAAAAGAAATTCTATAAAAAGTAGATAGGATCTGCATGTATTATTTTAATTTTAAGGCTGTTTTTTCAAAAATTAAACCACTAAAACCTGTTTGCATAAAATTACGAATATTTTGATGAGAATTACCCTGTGCATCCTTTAAAACATTTTGGTAATGCTCGCCAAAACCAAATAAGGTTCCCTCTTTCGTTAATTGTTGATGAAGTGCAAAGGCGAATACTTTACAAGAACCCATATTTTCTTCTGCTTTATTTTTAAGATTTCCGTTGATAAAAGCCGTTGGCGTAAAATTGTAATTATCTTCAATTACTCGCATAGTTTCTGCAAACTGAATTAAAGTTGGGGCTGTTTTTAGTTTGATTTTTAAGTGTTCAATTGTCATGCTTGCATTTTAAATCTAAAGTAAAATAAAAAAGTGTAATTTGTACGTATTGATGGTTTTTTAGAACATAAATTAAGGAGTATAAAAAATAAAACGCTTTTTCTTGTTATAAGTTCTCATATTTTTACGTTCAATAGATAAGATGAACAAAAACGAATTCAAAACAAACATTTTTTCATTGTCTGTGCGCTTATTTCCGTTGGTAGTTCGTTTACTTGGTGATAAAACACAGGCAGAAGACGCGATTCAGGAAATAATGATCAAGCTTTGGGAGAAAAGGAATCAATTTGAAAATCATCCTAATATCAAAGGTTTTGTCTTTTTAACTGCTCGTAATTATTGCATCGATTTGTTAAGAAAAAAAAGAGTTTTTGTAAGTGATAGCGAATTTCATTTAAATCTTTTGAAAGACCCGAATGAAAAATCGGCATTAGAAAATCAAGAATTAAATGAAATTATACATACTATTTTAAAAAAATTACCAAAACAACAGCGAGAAATTTTTATAATGAGAGATATCGATGGGTATGATTTTTCTGAAATAGCGGTAATTCTGGATATTAAAATGGCACACGCTAGAGTTTTATTATCCAGAGCAAGAAAAGAGATAAGCCAGCAATTAGAAAAAACATATAAGTATGAAAGAGGAAACTATAAGTAGTATGTTCGAAAAATATGAAAATGGAGAAACTTCTTTAGAGGAGGAGCAAGCTTTATTTTCTAAAACACATGAAAATGAATCAGAAGTGAATGCTTTAGCGGGATTTTTGAAAAGAAATCAAATAAAAACACCCGACCATTTCAATAAAGATTTATGGAAATCTTTTGATAAAAAAACGAGTAAGAATTCTAGATTTAGAATTGGTGTTTTTTCTGCTGCGGCTTCCATATTACTTTTATTCTCTATGTATTTTTGGAACATCAGCAAAAAAGAAATGACTTACAACGAAAAAGTAGCATTGCTAAATGAAGCTAAAAGTATGTTTGAAAATATATCACAAAAAGAACTAGATCAAAATATAATTTTAGAAACAGATATGGTAATAGTGTATACAAGTAACAAATAAATGAAACCGATAAATATTTTACAAATGAATAAATTAAGATTTTCAATAATTGTCTTATTATTTTCAGGAGCAATCATTCAAGCTCAAGATGCAAAAGAAGATAAAAATAGTAAAGAACAAAAGCTGTATATTAAAGTAAAGGAAGAGGCAAAGCCGACGATTTATATAGATGGTAAAAAATTTGAGTTTCCTATGGAGCTTATCGATCAAAGTAAGATTGAATCGATGTCAGTTTTAAAAGGTGACGCCGCTTTAAAAATGTATAATGAGCCCAACGGTGTTATCCTGATAACCACAAAAATAACCAAGAAAATAGAGGCTTTAGGAGAAAAGGTGTTTTCAAAAAAGTATTCATTTTCAGAAGAGAGCAAGCCGATGGTTATTTTAGACGGTAAAGTTGTATCCGAAGAGATTATTAAAAGCATTTCTCCAGACACCATTAAAAGTGTCGATATTTTAAAAGGAGCAAAAGCATTAGAAAAGTATAATGCACCAAATGGCGCAATTATTATTACCACTAAAAAAATGTAGTAGAAATGAATTGTCTTTAATGATTTAAACAAGTATCCAAAAGATTGTTTACACACAAAAACAATTTAGGTAAATTGTTGTTTCCTGAAATTGAAATTAGGATAATTTTGCAGACCTCACAGGTTTTTAAAACCTGTGAGGTCTATGTTTTATTAATTTAATGAACTGATAATGAGTTTTTAATTTTTTTTGAAATATTTGTACAAGAACCGTAGAACCTGAGTTCGACGTAAGAAACCTAAATGTTCTATAGTAAAAAAGATAGGGAATAGGTGTATTTAAGTATTTTTAATCAATCAGTTGACTAATTTTCACTTTGAATTTCATTTAGCTGTTTTTTTTGTTTATCAATTATAAAAGACGTTTTTTGTTTTAATAATGTAAAGTTTTATTTACATTTGTATAAAAATAATAGCATTATGAAATTAAAAATGTTGCCAAATTGGGGTAAAAAGTTAGGTTTTTTACTTTTTTTTATGGGACTTATAGTTTCATTTACTACAGCAAGTGCTAGAAATGACTTTAATGAAGGTTATTACAGTTATTCTAATGAAATTACCCCACCTGAATTCTCTAAGCCAGAACCTATATTTATAGAAAAATCATTTGGTGATATTGATGAACATTTCATTGAAATTCTAATTATTTTAGGATTATTAATCTATATGATGTCAAAAGAAAAAGTAGAAGATGATTATATTATTAAGTTAAGATTAGAATCTTATCAGTTAACATCTATTTTTGGACTTGTTATAACCATAATTCTTTACATATTTTGGGAAAATTTGAAACTAAGTTTGGATTATTTTATAATATTATTCTCAATCTTCTACTTAACTATATTTGCTGTAAAAAAACGTATTTACTAAATGAAAAATCTAATCAAAGTAGAACGTGCAAGACATAGTTTAACCCAGGCAGATTTAGCAAAAAAGGTTGATGTTTCTCGACAAACCATTTATGCAATAGAGAATAATAAATTTAATCCGTCTGTAACTTTAGCTATTAAAATGGCTCGTCTTTTTAATGTAACTGTAGAGTATTTATTTGATATTGAAGAATAAAATTAACTTACTTCTTCCCTTCAACGATAACCACAATTTCCCCTTTTGGCGGTTTGTTTGTATAATGAGCTAAAACTTCTGTGGCAGTTCCTCTTATGGTTTCTTCAAACATCTTGGTAAGTTCTCTTGATACAGAAACTTGTCTATCAGCGCCAAAATATTCTACAAAATGCCCTAACGTTTTGATTAATTTATGGGGCGATTCGTAAAAAATCATCGTTCTTTTTTCTTCGGATAAAAGCAAAAAACGGGTTTGTCTTCCTTTTTTTACGGGTAAAAAACCTTCAAAAACAAACTTGTCGTTTGGCAAACCAGAATTCACCAAAGCAGGGACAAAAGCAGTTGCGCCTGGCAGGCAATCTACCTCAATGTTATTTTCTACACAAGCTCTTGTCAACAAAAAACCAGGGTCTGAAATAGCGGGAGTTCCGGCATCAGAAATTAAAGCGCACGTTTCGCCATTTTGTATTCTTTGTACGACGCCTTTCACAGATTTATGTTCGTTGTGCATATGATGACTGTGCATTTGCGTGGTAATCTCAAAATGTTTTAAAAGTTTTCCGCTGGTACGCGTGTCTTCTGCTAAAATAAAATCGACTTCTTTTAAAATTCTGATGGCTCTAAAAGTCATGTCTTCTAAATTGCCAATTGGCGTAGGCACTAAATATAGTTTGCTCATTTTTTTTGTTCAATTTTAAATAATTTAAATGTTCTCGATACGATTTCGATGAAAAATCGAAATCACTCGAACTGACATTACGTTCTCATTTTTAGGCAAAATTACTCATGAAATGTCACTTCGAGTGAAATTCTTTTTTCAAGAATTTTGTATCGAGAAGTTTGTATAATTATTTAATTTTTTATTCATATTTTGACCTTTTACTACTACCAAAAACGAGCAACTATTTTAAATATTTTCGTAATTTTCAATAGTAATAGCTGCAATCACATCTCCTGTATGTTTTATAGACAGCGGCTCAAACAATAAAACATGAACCTCTTCTTTGGCAATTGGTTTGTGTTCAGTTCCTTTTGGAACGATGAAAAATTCGCCTTTTTGTAAAGTGATTGTTTTATCTCTTAACTCAATATCTAAAGAACCTTTGATTACCATAAAAAATTCATCCTCATGAGCGTGTTTGTGCCAAACAAATTCGCCTTGTAATTTTGCCAATAAAATTTGTTGTCCATTTAATTCACCAACTTTTTTTGGTGACCACAGATCAGAAAATAAGTTGAATTTTTCCTGAATATTTATTGCATCCATAAAACAAATTTACAAAACTAATTTCGCGTTAACGATTGAAGCAACATCCTTTTTAAATGTTAGTTCGAGTAATGCTGCTTTTTTGCAGAATTGTATCGAGAACATATTTAAAAAGATACCGCGGAAAGCGTGTCATTTCTATTTCAGAAATGAACGCCCAAAAGATTATTATTTAACTCAAATTGATTAATTTTGCATCCTAAATTTTAGAAGAAAATGTATAGAAGTCATTCTTGTGGGGAGTTAAGAGCATCGCATGTAAACACAGAAGTAACCTTATCTGGTTGGGTTCAGAAATCACGTGATAAAGGGTTTGTTATTTGGGTTGATTTACGAGATCGATACGGCATTACACAGTTAATTTTTGATGCAGAACGCACGCCGAAAGAAATGATGGAAAAAGCAAAATCTCTGGGTAGAGAGTTTGTGATACAAGTAACCGGAACTGTGATTGAGCGCGAATCTAAAAACGCAAAAATGACTACCGGAGCCATTGAAGTTTTGGTTTCTAAACTAGAAATTTTAAATGCTTCAGTAACGCCACCTTTTACAATTGAAGATAAAACGGACGGCGGAGAAGATATCCGAATGAAATATAGGTATTTAGACATTCGGAGAAACCCTGTAAAAAACAGTTTGATTTTTCGTCATAAAGTAGCTATGGAAGTGCGTAAATACTTGTCTGATCAAGAATTTATTGAAGTAGAAACGCCTTATTTAATTAAATCTACTCCAGAGGGCGCAAGAGATTTTGTAGTGCCAAGTAGAATGAATGAAGGGCAGTTTTATGCCTTGCCACAAAGTCCGCAAACCTTTAAACAATTGTTGATGGTTGGCGGAATGGATAAATATTTTCAGATTGTAAAATGCTTTAGAGATGAAGATTTACGTGCCGACAGACAACCAGAATTCACGCAAATTGATTGTGAAATGGCGTTTGTGGAGCAAGAGGATATTTTAAATGTTTTTGAAGGATTAACGCGTCATTTATTAAAAGAAGTAAATGGGGTAGAAGTTGAAAAATTTCCAAGAATGTTGTTTGATGATGCTATGCGTTTGTATGGAAATGACAAACCAGACATCCGTTTTGGAATGGAGTTTGGCGAGTTAAATGAAGTAACGCAACACAAAGATTTTGGGGTTTTCAATTCGGCTGAATTGGTGGTAGGAATGGCAGTTCCTGGGGG
>Ga0136559_1000748_pt1 | contig 11011 bp, 11 predicted proteins | sample AntRauMeHopE1496_FD_104633 | JGI IMG/M metagenome (GOLD analysis project Ga0136559, IMG submission 104633) | Saline lake microbial communities from Rauer Islands, Antarctica - Metagenome Hop E1 #496 | ecosystem: Environmental > Aquatic > Non-marine Saline and Alkaline > Saline | place... | reverse complement strand
TTTTTTTGGTTATTGCCAATCCTATTCCAGTTCCCTCGTATTCATGTTTCCCATGCAGGCGCTGAAATATGGTAAATATACGTTGGGCGTACTCTTCACTAAATCCAATTCCATTGTCGCTCAACCGAATCAAATGATATGCTTGATCTTGGTCCAATTGTGGGAATTGTTTGACGAGTTCTTTAGTTGCGGTTGTGGAATCAATTTGAATTTCAGAAGGTTCATTTATTTTAGAAAACTTGATTCCATTCGAGATTAAATTTTGAAACACTTGCTCTAGCTCTGTATTACTACCTTTTACTACAGGCAAATCTGAGACTGTAAGTTTTGCTTTCTTTTCAACGATAAGTATTTCAAGGTTTTCTCTTACCTGATCGATCACATTGTTCAATTCGATTTCTTCCACGCTATAATCATTTTCCCGACCCGCACGGCTATATTCCAGTAGATCGATGATCAATCTTCGCATCCGGTTCGATGAGGAAATAATACGATCCAGGTACACTTCGCCATCTCCACTTAACTCCTTCCGATATTGATCAATAAGCAAATCTGAGAAGGAAGTGATTTTCCGTAGCGGCTCTTGCAGGTCATGTGACGCCACGTAGGCAAACTGCTCCAGTTCTTTGTTGGACTCATCGAGCAGATTTAATTTCTCTTGTAGGCTATCTTGGTAGGCTTGAGTTTGATTTAAGGCATCTCTCTGATTTTTATTATAATGAAAGACTGAGAACAAGGTGAGGAGGCCCATTGCAATGGATAAAAGTGAAATCAAGCTTACTGTAAAAGGCAATACTCTTATATTATTGATTAGTCCGGAGTTTTTTTCTGCAAAAGTTCTAGATTCCTCCTCATTGATATTCATAATTATTTTTTTGATGTCTTGATAATTATCAATTGCACTATTCACACGTTGATCCGTGAGAAAGCCCACAAGGCTTTTATTTTCCATGTAGTATGTTTTGGTCTTTTCGAAAACTTCCACTCTGCCTCGGATTATTGATTCCAAGTCTTTCAGGTGATTTTGTTGAATCTCATTTTCCTTGGTTATCTTATGAAGACTTCGATGCACTTGCTCACCCTCAATTATGGAATTCTCATAATTTTCTAAAAATTTCCTGTCTCCTGTAATGACGTACGCCCGAATGTTTGACTCACGCTCGAGTATCGTCACATATAGCGCATCGGTGAGCTGCATGACTTCTTCCGCCTTTATGATTTCGGAAGTATAGAATCCGATCCGATCTGCAACCCAATATGAAGTCGCACTTCCAACTAGTATCAGGATTAAGGAGAAAATCGAATAGATCTTAACTTGCCTCATAGAAGGTGATGTGATATTCGGCACCAATTTTTTGCCCTTAACGGGGAATTTTTTACTCATTTCCACTTATGTTTTTGTGATATCAGTGAGGTTGGTCGTTTAAAAATAGCTTTAAACCTTAAATTAAGGCATTTATATGCATTTTTCTTTTCGGGCACACACATTGAAATTAGAATATCTAAATATCACTAACCTTAACCATACCCACTATGAGTTCTCTATTATATTTTATCGCAATAATCCTGGTAATTGGATGGCTGATAGGCGTATTTGCATACAGCGCAACTGGTTTGATTCACGTCTTATTAGTGCTAGCTGTGATTGCAATATTGTTTCGATTGATCAGCGGGAGAGGTGTTTAATACTTTAAATCCACTTTTAAATAATTAATTTTAACTAAACCAACAAAAAAATGAATGATTCAGAAATGAAAGGTAACTGGAATGTTATCAAAGGAAAAATAAAGCAGAAATATGGTGAGTTGACTGATGACGACTTGACTTTCGCAGACGGAAAAGAAGACGAGATGTGGGGAAAGCTTCAAAAGAAAGTCGGAAAAACCAAAGAAGAAATCAATAAAGAGATCGGCAACCACTGAATACAACATAAAACGAACAGCACTATGAAAAGCAGAACAATTTGGGTCAGCGGACTCTTAGCCGGGGTAGCTATAGGAGCATACTTCTACAACAATCAAGATAAACTCGAACCACAGCAGAAAAAACTCAAGAAGCTAGTAGCAGATCTACAATCGGTAGCAATTGAGATTAAAGACAAGTTAGTGGCTAGCGGCCAAGAAGGCTTAGAGCAGACTAAGAAAAAAATAGAATCTGTAAAAAATTAAGATTAGATAAGGGTGAAAAACGTAAAGGGTGTGGTCTTTGACCACTCCTTTTATTTAAATATAAAATAAATCGAAATAGGTTAACAAAACTAGCTGTTAAAGTGAATGCTAACAATTTGATCTTAGTCATAGACGATGAATGGGAAATAAGAGTTTTGTTAACGAGATTCTTAACAAAAAAAGGATTTGATGTAGTCTCAGCTGGATCAATAGGTGAAGGGCGGAATGAGCTCAACCGAAAAAGGCCATTCCTAATTTTTTTAGATGTAAACTTACCTGACGGAAACGGATTGGAAGAATTAAAAAAGATCAACTCGGAAAAGCATCCGTATCAAGTTATCATGATGAGTGCTTTTGATGATCAAGAAGTAAGATCTGAGGCGCTTGATTGCGGAGCAATAGATTTTTTGAGCAAACCATTCAATATTGCTCAACTAAATGAATTAGTTAAAAATCAACTTAAATCATAAAATGATGGTAAAAATCTTAGTAATAGATGATAATATTGACATTTGTCAACTTTTGGATCGTTTTCTCACTAAGAAAGGATACGAAGTTGAAACCACCATATCTGGTAAAACCGGAATCGATTTGATCAAAAAAAACCATTTTGATCTCGTTTTTTGTGATTTTAAGCTTCGAGACATGGATGGTAGAGAGGTTTTGGAGCACGTAAAGAAAAACTCTCCAGATACTCAAGTCGCCATTATTACAGGCTATGCAGACATCAGAATCGCGGTGGAAGTAATAAAAAACGGGGCATTTGACTATGTAACTAAGCCCCTTATTCCCGATGAAGTCATCAATCTGATCGAAAGAGCGTTGGATAAAACGGATAGGGATAAAAGCTCCAACAGCACAGATTCACAAGTCAAAAGCGGATCGTCTAAGACAAAGGATTCGGGAAATTCAAACTATCTCAAAGGAACAGGCAAGGAGTCTAAAAAGCTATACAAAGAAGTGAGTTTGGTAGCTCCTACACACCTATCAGTCATAATCTATGGTGAAAGTGGTGCGGGTAAAGAAAACATAGCCAGAATTATACATGATCAAAGCGCTCGTGCCGGAAAACCCTTCGTAGCCATAGACTGTGGATCGCTGACCAAGGAACTGGCAGGTAGCGAACTTTGGGGTCATGATAAAGGATCATTTACTGGAGCAACTGCCGATAAGCCAGGTCAATTTGAAATGGCCAATGGAGGAACCATATTCTTAGATGAGATATCAAATCTTTCTTATGAGATCCAAGTGGGTCTACTGCGACTTGTTCAGGAGCGGAAGCTTAGGCGAATAGGAGGCACGAAAGACAAGGATGTCGATGTGAGAATCTTAGTAGCCTCAAATGAGGATCTGAGAGGAGCTGTGGAGGATGGTAGATTCAGAGAAGATCTGTACTTCAGATTTAATGAGTTTAGCATCACGGTGCCACCGCTTCGAGAGCGGAAAAAAGATATTGAAGCGTTTGCTGCGCACTTTCTTGAACTTTCCAATGAAGAGCTTGGTAAGAAAGTGTTCGGCTTTGAGCAGGAAGTGATGGACGTATTTATGGAGTATGCTTGGCCAGGTAACCTTCGGGAAATGCGTAACATCATTCGCCGAGCTACGCTGCTGACTGATGGAGGCCGAATGACGCTATCGGCTTTGCCTCCTGAAGTGGTGTATTCAAGAAAATTCAGTTTTAATGATTCAGGAAGCAACGAAGAATCTGTTCCACGGCCTAAAAAGAAGCAGCACAACCTGAAGGATGCAGCCGCTGAAGCAGAAGCAGAATTATTGAAAAAGGTACTGGTCGAAGTCAAATATAATAGAACCAAGGCGGCTGAAAAGCTGGGTATAGATCGAAAAACCTTGTTTAACAAAATGAGATTATATGAAATCTAACCATTTGTATTACGCCTAGACTAGAATGTCTCTCAAGCTATTGAGAGGCATTTTTTTTGAAATTAATTGTACCGTATTGGGGATGTATTTACTCAATTAATTCTAGCTGATCGGCTCGCTATATTTTGAAATACATAGTCGTGCGAAAATCGACAGATTGATTGGAGAACGAGCTAATTTTTCAATATGTATATCCGCAACGATGGCAGTAGCCTTATTTTCTTTGCTTATTAGGATCGAAGATCAAAGACGCCTGCCTGCCGGTAGGCAGGGAAGACCGAAACGCCCAAGTATCAATTTGGTACAAATTATATTCTTATCTTTTCTGTTTACTGGCAAAGTAGCAGATAATCAAATTTTTTGAAAAGTTTTATGGGAAAGCACGATAAATCTAAGATTATCTCCCTCCAGAAGGTTATTTCTCATCAAAATCATTATTCAGGCTGGCCTGGAAAGCGCACAATTCATTTCGAAAAAAGTCTTCTAATCATTTGACGCGCTAAGAAAAAATATTTGTCTCATTAATTTTCGATTTTGGCATAATTTTTAAAAAGTATTTTTAAACTTCGATCAATTTTATTAGATTCACATAATCCTTTTTTAATCGTATGAAATTCTTTTATATATCTTCCAAAGTAGATTCTGCCAATAATAAAGTCATCCACGAAAGGGATTGTCAATCCATTCCTTCCATCTACGACAGACATTATTTGGGGCCATTTAATTCTGCGCTCGAAGCATCTCGAACAGCATCTCAAAAAACCACTAATTTAACCATCTGCCCTACATGCGGCAGCCTTACTGAGATTTATAGTTATTCTTCCTGGCAGAGTTTGGAGGAAGACAATAAATATGATTCCGCTAGGATTCAATTAAATTTGTAACAATACCAATGATGTTGACACATGATTGGTAGACAAACTAATTATATTTTCTAAAATTGTCACTTTATAATATACGATCATGATCCGCTTTGATTATTGACAAATATTATTTGCTGGAATAATAGGTTGCAATTTGGGGACATTATTACCCAATTTGATTGATGTAGCCATTAAACAATATTTCATTTAAAAATAAAATTTCTTTTTTTATTTAATCAGTAAAATTTTATCGGGGTGTTCAGGTTCTTATCGATTTGTTGTTTGGGGATATGGGTGTGGCACAGTGCTTGGTGTATGTTACCCAAGACAATTTTATAAACACATAAAGATATGACAACTACTGGCAAAGCAACTTTAGCAAATCATTTAAAATTAGACAATAAAGCAATGTCTGACTTGAATGACAAAATGAATGACTTGTTATCCGATTATCACATTTTTTATCAAAACGTAAGAGGATTTCACTGGAATGTAAAAGGTGAAAACTTCTTTGAACTTCATGAAAAATTTGAAGAGCTCTATACTCAGCTTCATGAGAATATCGACGAACTCGCTGAGCGTGTGGTTACAATTGGGTTCAACCCGCTTCACGCCTATTCTGATTACCTGAAGCACACCATTCATAAGGAAATCACAGATGTCAGTAATGGTGATGAGTGCGTGAAGCACGTAGTCAATGGTTTGGGAATTCTAGCTCACTCCCATCGAGGAGTCGCAAATATGGCAGGAGATGCCGGAGACATTGCCACTGAAGATCTTCTCACTCAGTTTGTAGGAGATCTGGAAAAGCGTATGTGGATGTTCACTATGTATTCCAAATAAGATAACCTATTAGATCAAGTGAAAAAACCGAAGCATTTGCTTCGGTTTTTTGCTTTTGGAGCCTTTCGGGACAATGTTAGAACCTTTCTAAGCCAAGGATTCTCTACAGAATTCCACACATTTTTGAACCTCTCGTACTGCAGCAGAATCAGAAGGAACTTCATATTCCAGTTCGATAGTTGCGGGAAATTTATACTTATTGGTTTTCATCAGTTGGAGTATTTCAGCAATTGGCGTATCACCATTTCCCCAGGCTAGATTCTCTTTTCCATTGGCTGGAGTAGTCCGATCCTTGGTGTGCATACTGAGAATTCGGCCGTGTTGCTTCTCGATCAAGGGGATTAGATCTGTATGCCCAGCGGCAATATAATGGCCTGAGTCGAGGTTTAGGCCATTTTTTGGACTTTGGGCAATTGCGGTATCCCAAAAGGTGAATGTTTCTTGCTCATGTCCATGATAGCCTACAGCCATTCCATATTGCTCGCCCATTTTACCAAGTTTGAGTGTGTGAGCGTCATCGGAGGGGTGCTCAAGTGTCACGTGTGATGCCCCCAAGGCTTTGGCGGCTTTCATGCCATAGGCGATATCGGCATCGGAGTTGTTCTTTTCAAATGTGCTTGGTTTAAATGCATAGATGCTCACACCTGCATTTTTGTACATTTTTTTCATCTGCTCAAATTTCTTCATATCAGCAGTGGCTCGCCAAGCTGCTACTTCTTTCTGATAGGATTCACTCTGAGTTTGAATATCGGCTAGTTCGAGTTTTTCATCGGCTGTCAGTTCTTCACTTCTTCTTGCTTTGCCACCCAATAGGGATAAACGACTCCTATCGACCGTAGAAGTTGGTCTTCCTGCAAAGGTTTCGGCTGGCTCTCCCATCAGTTCAATAGCGCTTATACCGCTATCTATTACATATTGCAAGGTAGCTTCGGCGCTTTGATCGGCCATGGAGCGAAAGGAATAGGTAATGCATCCAATCTGAACTCCATTGATAAGAGAGTTGGGTTTATTGAAATTGCGGATTAGAGCTGGAGCACCTTGGAGCCACGTGGGAGATGTGAGCATGCCTGCCACTCCAAACGAGGATGTAATGAGGAAATTTCTTCTGGTTTTCATAGGTTTTGGGTGTTTGGTTAATCTTTTTTCAAGGAAAAAAGAATAATTCGAAAGAAAAATCTACTGCTGTAAAACAATCAGTAATGAATAACTTTTTGAATGTGAGTTGGTAATAATTTTCTTGCAAGCTTTTTGTATTAATTATTTCAGAAATTCATAAACATCTAAATTTAAGGAAGATTTGATAAAGAGTATGAATTTACTAAATTTGTAATATAGATATAGTTAATTTTTAAAAACTGATTTATTCATTAATTTAAAATCACTTTTTTGATATATATAAACCATAATTATATGCATGAAACTTACGGAAAAATTATAGAAATGAATGAGCAAACAGATCGAATAGATATATTAAATTCTTATCATATATTGGATTCAGATGAAGATGAAGCTTTTGATAACCTAACTCGCATTGCAGCCAAAGTATGTGATACAAGTATCTCACTAATTACACTCGTTGACAACGACCGGCAGTGGTTTAAGTCTCATTATGGAATAGAAATCAACGAAACTAGCCTTCAGCTTTCGATCTGTAAAAGTATAATTTCAGGTAAAGGGAAGTGCCTTTATATTGAGGATTTGGAGCAGAGTGAGGATTTCAAAAATCATCCAGCTTGGACAGGGTTAGGGATTAAGTTTTATGCTGGATTCCCAATTAAAACCAGGCAAGGAGTAATATTGGGAAGCTTCTGTGTCTTGGATTATTCCCCAAAAAAGCTGAGTGAGCTTCAATTTGAGTTTCTTCAATCTATGGCAGATCAAGCAATGCGACTGATCGAAGGCCATAGAGAACGTACTCTAGTCAAAACCCACTATCAAGATCTGAAGCGAAAGAGCGAATTAATCGACCGTGGCACCATGATGGCCAAATTAGGAGGATTTTTTGTTGATACAAACAGTAAATTTATTTTTTGGCTGGAAGGCACTAATAATATTTTTGACCTACCCAACAGCTACAATCCTGAATTTAAGGATCTTGTCCATCCCGAAAATTCACCAGAACTATCTTCTAACTCTACTTGCTTAGCAATCTTAAAATCGGTTGTAGACAATTTTTATAAAGAAGATTTCACCTTCTCCAAGGATTTTGATAGCGAATCAGGATCCTGTTTTCAAGTAATTGTCCGAAAAGAGGGTTCAGAAGTGTCATGTGTAATCAGAGACCAAAGCTCCTATCGAAAAATCCAGCGGGAATTAGAAAAGTCCCAAAATCTGATGTTAGAAGTGGAGGCGTTGTCCAAAGTGGGGGGTTGGCAGATCGATCTAAAGTCTAAAGAAATTTTCTTAACTAAAACCTCTTACGATATTTTTGAGATTGAGCAAGGTACGCCACTTTCAATAGGTATGATCAATCATTTTTATCAGAGCCAAAGTCTAAAAGAGCAGACAGTTTCTTTTGCAAATGCGTTGCAAACAGGCGAGGGATATGTAGCCGAGCGATTAGTTACTACTGCGCGTCACAATAACAAATGGGTGCGCGTCAAAGTGAATCCCATTCTTAAAAAGGGCGAGTGCGTTCGGGTTTTTGGAAGCTTTCAGGACATCACTGAGGAGATCAAACTTCGTAAAGACCTCAAAGATCGAAGGGAAAAAGCGCTAAGCAAAGCAAATTACTTTCAGTCCTTGGTTGATAATCAGAGTTTTTTTATACTAAAATCCGATTTCAAAGGCCATCTAACCTTCGCCAACGAGATATTTAGAAAGCGCTATAATTTTCAAGAAGCTCCTAATTTCTCTAAAGACTTCAATCTTTTTCAACTCATTAACAAAATGGATCAGCATAGAACCAGAGTTTTGGTGCGGAAATGCTTCAATGATCCAGAGGCTACACAGCGTATCATTTTAAGTAATGAAAACGCAAATAAGGAATCTTTGACGATTCAATGGGAAATAAAAGCCATACTTGATTCTGAAGGAATGCCAGTAGAGGTGCTATATATGGGGCAAGACGTATCGGAACTCTATGAAAAAAAATCTGAGCTACAAAATCTAGTCACATTAGTGTCTAATCAGAATAAAAAGCTAGTAGAATACACGAATATTATTTCTCATAATATCCGATCACATGTGGCTAATCTGCTGGGACTTTCTAATCTGATCGATCTGATTACTGCCGAAAAAGATCAATTGGATTATTTTATGCTTTTGAAAGAAGCTATACAAAAGCTCGATGAAACCATCAAGGAGCTGAATGTGATCACTAAGATTCAGCAGCAACCTAATTTGAATTATGAGCTGGTTAATTTGGAGAGCTTGGTTGAAAAAGTGGTCAGCATCTTAATTGGGGATATCCTCAATTCAAATGCTAAAATCTCCATCAACATGGACTCAACAATAGCAATCAACACAGTTCCAAGTTACTTGGAAAGTATTATACTGAACCTGATCAGTAACGCCATCACCTATCGAAGTCCTGAGCGGAAACTTGTTTTGAATATTTCTGCGGAGTGTGGACGCAATGGAAAGCTGATTGTGACGTTTGCTGATAATGGAATAGGAATTGATATGGAAAAGCATGGGGACAGAATCTTTAAGCTCTACCAAACAGTCTCTCAAAATCCTGGTTCAAAAGGCTTGGGCTTATATTTGGTAAAAAGTCAGATAGAATCTATGGGGGGTGAAATTTCCCTGGAAAGTAAACTCGGTATTGGATCCCAATTTACCTTACATTTGAAAAATGGATAATTGTAAACTATTTTTAATTGATGATGATTCGATTTCTCTGATCATTACAAATAAATTTTTAAAAAGACATCAAGGCTTTCGTGAGTCAGATATTTGCTGCTATTCAAAACCAGAGGAAGGTTTGGAATCTGTACGCAAGGAGCTATCAGATGAGAATACTAATAACTTTTGGATTCTCTTGGATGTAAACATGCCGATCATGAATGGTTGGGATTTTTTAGATGGTCTTCAGGAATTCAATTCTGAAGGTAGAGTCAAAGTCATTATGCTAACTTCGTCTATTAATGATGAGGATCGGGATATGGCTAAGAGTTACGCCTCTGTTATAGGATTTTTATCCAAGCCAATAGATGAAGAGAAAGTAAAAAATGTGTATGAATTAATCAATTCTTAGTAATATAGTTCTACTTGTACATGACGATCACAGTAGGAATCTTAAAACGGATTAAATCCGGAGTTTTTGTCTCCGAGCTTAGCTTTCAAACGTCTCGAAGTGGTGGTCCTGGTGGGCAAAATGTCAATAAGGTGGAAACTAAGGTTCAGCTCAATTTTGATATTAGTGGCTCTTCCAATCTATCCGAAGCCGAGAAACTTACACTTTTCGCAAAGCTGAAAAATAAGATCACCGAGGAAGGAATCTTGCAATTTACTGCTCAGGAAAAGAGGTCTCAACTGTTAAATAAGGAAATTGCGATCAAGAAATTCCACGATGGACTTCGTAAAGCTTTTGAGCAAAAGAAACTCCGCAAAGCTACCAAACCCGGGAAAGGAGCCATCGAAAAGCGCTTGAAATCAAAAAAAGTAAATGCTGAGAAGAAGGCCAATCGTGGTTGGAAAGGGGAGTAGTTCGGTAGGTAGTCCACTGAGCAGTAATCAGTTGGCAGCATACGATAGCTAACCTTTGAGGTCTTTTCTATCAAAATTGATTTGGATACGAAAGCTCACAGACCTCGAAGGTTTTGGAAACAGTTTTTCACCATAAAAAGGGCCCTATAGTCTGAAAAACTCACTAACCAAGGTTTCTTCTTTCTTACCGCAAACCTGTCTGCCGAAGGGAGAGTCCGCAAAGGTTTCCCAAAGGCGCACAAAGTTCTACTTGCCGATAGCGCTGAAGGCGCGTCCAGTAACAGCCATGGGTGCAACCCATGGTACTGAAGTCCAACAGGAATCTCCTCCCGCCTACAATCATAACCCAGAAATGAGAGTCAATTGCGGGAGTACGAAGACGAATAATTGGGGATTTGGCTAATCTATGAGGTCTTTTTTTACCACAAATAAAACATAGTTTTGAAAGTCTGAAAGCTAAAATAAGCCGGTCTGCCGAAAATATGGAATTCTGAAAATCTCGATAACCTTTGAGGTTTTTTCTCGAAATATTGATTTTGGAACAAATTCTGATCAACCTCGAAGGTTTTGAATATAGGTTTCTTCTTTCTTACCGCAAACCTGTCT
>Ga0136559_1000747_pt1 | contig 11011 bp, 13 predicted proteins | sample AntRauMeHopE1496_FD_104633 | JGI IMG/M metagenome (GOLD analysis project Ga0136559, IMG submission 104633) | Saline lake microbial communities from Rauer Islands, Antarctica - Metagenome Hop E1 #496 | ecosystem: Environmental > Aquatic > Non-marine Saline and Alkaline > Saline | place... | reverse complement strand
GTTTATACCGTGCCAGTTCCGAGTCTGATCTCGGTTTGATTTGTGCCAATTTTTTTCTCTCATAAGTTTATTTCCGCCACTATGAGTGTCCCAGCTCACGGATACAGATGCTATTGAGAAGACCTAGATATCTCCGTTTTGTTGAATCATCCTCCGCCCGATTAACTTAAATTCGACTTAAAACCTCAAAGATTAATAACAAGAGCTTGATATTCCGTATCAATCTCTATAACTTAGTCCATGTATAAAATCCCACTTCTCTTCATACTCTTGGCGCTAGGGCTATTGATCCTAGGTTTGGTCTTTTATTGGATGGAAGGTGAAAGTTCCAATTCATTTTGGGCGTTTATCATAGGAGGATTAGGATTGATTTCTAATGAGTTGATTTTCTACTTTCATTTTCAGAAAAATAGAAATGTTTATCAAAATCTAAAACAATGAGCAAGCGCAGATTATACTTTCACATTTTTCTTATTCTGGTGGCTTTGCTTATTGGGGGTTTGTCCATTTACAATAGTGGTCTAATTCCTGAGGGGAAAAATTATCCAAATCTCACCGCTTTAGCTATGGTTTTTCTGCTGTTGGGTCAATTGGCTCAACTCAAAGCTTATCAAAATCAAAAGAATTCTAAAAACTCGTAATCTCATTAGCCAATGAGACTTCTTCTGGTATTTATTTCTCTGACAACTTTCCTGACTATTCAAAAGAGAGAGCTTGATCAGCGTTTAATTGTTCAGTGAACCTGGCTCTACAGTAAAGATGCCACTGGAGATATCGTCAAAGATGTAATTTAAGGAATGAAGTATGTAGAGACCTTTGCCAAGGATGGCCGATTGATTTTGGACCCGCAGTTGCTTTAGGCTGATATGAAGCGGGCTGGAGTTAATTTTTCGCTGGATTATTCGGACATTCCAACATTGAATTGAAAGACTATTAATAATGAAGTTTTGAAAATCATCTCCAATCACGGCTCAGGAAGAAATCGCTATGGATTTCTAGGTCATACTTTGATATTCGGTTATGACAATGAAAATACACACTATCTCTTGAAAAGAAAATGAGCAAAAAACCTTTCGAAAGACTTTACGGACTTCCATTTGTCTTAATAATGCTGCTTCTTTTGGCAAAGTATTTAGACCTTTTTCCTGTACCGTATTGGCTTATGACGGGAGTGATTATTTGGGGTGCAGTGGCGTTTTTCTGGGAGGGGATAAGGGAGAGAAGGAAGCTAAACTCCTGAATTTAGCTTACCTCAAAATAGCCTTTTACATCTTGAAGAAGCCATTTCCAAGCGGGAATCACAGGAATACCATCAATCAAATCTTCTTGATCCCAAGTGATCAAAACTCCGGAATCCAACTCTGTTTCATTCATGGCATCTTTGATTCCATTGATTTCTCTAGCCAATGTGTCAGGATTGAGATCCCAGCATACCTGAACTAGGCCTATGACTTCTTCATTCAATTTGATTAAAAAGTCGCATTCTGAGTTTTTAGAGCGGAAATAGTAGATTGATTGAAAGGAGCGCCGAAGGTGGAGGTAAACCAGATTTTCAAGTCTTCTTCCTAAATCCTTGCTGAAAGAAATCGAGTTGGCAGCAGCCAAAGCGGTATCGATGCAGTACGGCTTCTTTGGATTGGCGACCTGCTTTCGGATAGAAGTTGAATACATCGGAATCAAGTCAAAAAGGTAGCTTTCCTCCAGAAAATCACAATAATCAATCAAAGTCCTGACAGATTTGATCTCCAAAAGATTGGCCATTCGTGAATAGCTAAATTCTTTCCCAACATTGGAAGCCAGAAAGACTCCCAATCGGATGAGATGGTTTTCATTTGCTATATTTCTTCTTACCGCCACATCCCGTGTCAATATATCTCGCAGAAGTGTCCGGAGATATTCTTGATCTTGATTTTCAAGATATTCCGGGAATCCTCCCAGCTGGAAATAGCTTTCAAAGCTCGATTCCCCAGGACTAAGATTTTTGAATCTGAGAAATTCATTATAACTAAAAGGAAACAGTTCTATCTGCTTGTATCTACCTGTCAATCGCGTGCCCAGTTCTCGGCTAAGCATACTGGCATTCGAACCCGTGATAAAAAGCTTTTGACTTTTTTCATGCAGCGCTCGCGCAAATATTTCCCAACCTTCCACGCCTTGCACTTCGTCAAGTAGTATTGCAGATTTCCCCAATTCATCTCGGATTACTTCAAGTTTTGGAAAATCAGCCATTTCAAAATTCACCAAGCGAGGATCTTCAAAATTTAGATACAACCCAAATTCTGGCTCGAAGAAACTTTTTCTGATTAAAACGCTTTTTCCGCAGCGTCTCACTCCACTCACTATTACGATTTGATTGGAGTCATTAGGCAAGTTCTGTTCCCGGTCCACGAGCTTTTTCCGAAGGAAATTCTCATTTTGATCCCTTATTATTTCCTGAAGAAGCTGTTTTGATATCATCTAATTAGCTGTATTTCAATACAAATTTACAAGCTTGTATTTGCAATACAAGATATCGTGTATTTTAAATACAAGCTTTTATATTATGATTGAAGTTACAAAGGATGATTACTGAATGTTGGAAAGATTTTTAAACAGGGACAAATTTTTTGAAAAATCTTGTCACAAAGTCAGGGCAAATTTTCACAAATCTTGTATCAAAGTCAGGGTAGATTTATTTATATGCTCAGGAAATTCTCCGAATATTCTCTCAATTTTATAAAGCCTGAAGCCGCTTTCAATTCCCTTTTCCGTTTATTTACACCCGAATTATTTCGCCTATTCACCTATTGACCAATGAGACAGCTACTCCTGCGGCCCGGTGCCGAAGAATTGACGTATGAGATTCGTGGAATTGTAAAAAAAGCCCGCCAAGTGGAAGCCTTGGGCTATGCGATGACTTGGGAGAATATCGGGGATCCAATCCAAAAGAGCAATCATGTCCCCGATTGGATGAAGGAAATCATTGCAGAATTGCTCAGGGAAGATAAAACCTACGGCTATGCGGATTCGAAAGGGGTACTCGAGACGCGGAAGTTTCTAGCCGAATTGAACAACGCCCAAAAAGGGGCTCAAATCACGGCAGAGGATATCTTATTTTTCAACGGTTTGGGAGATGCGATTGCTAAGTTGTACCAATTCTTAATTCCAACCGCACGGATTATCGGCCCATCACCAGCGTATTCTACGCACAGTTCTGCCGAGGCAGCCCATGCCAACACTGCCCCGATTACATATAAACTTGATCCTGACAATCAATGGCTTCCGGATATGGAAGACTTGTACTTGAAAGTCAAATACAATCCTGCTATTGTCGGGATTCTGATCATAAACCCAGACAATCCCACAGGAATGGTATATCCACGAGAGGTTTTGGAAGGATTTGTGAAGATTGCTGAAGAGTATAATCTACTGCTGATTGTCGATGAAATCTACCAAAATATCACTTATAATGGCATCACGGCCGTTCCGCTTTCAAATGTAATCGGAAGCAGACCTGCCATTTCATTGAAAGGGATCTCAAAAGAATTCCCATGGCCTGGAGCGCGTTGCGGTTGGATGGAATTCTATAATCGGGAAGCTTCACAGGAGTTTTCCAAACTTTGCCAAACACTTGAAAATGCCAAGATGATTGAGGTTTGCTCCACAATTCTACCTCAATTGGCTATCCCAAAGATTATGACTCATCCAGCGTATCATGCCTATCGACAAAAGGCTAATGCGGCAATCGGGAAGCGAAGTGATTGGATGGCGAAGATTTTGGGAGACATTCCCGGTATCAAATTCAATCCTACACAAGGTGCATTCTACAACACAATCGTTTTTGATGAGTCGATGCTGACTCCAACTCAGTCACTTTCCATCGAAGATCCAAAACTTCAAGCCCTACTGGATACTTGGCTAGTGGATTCTGAAATGCCTTTGGATAAGAGATTCGTTTACTATTTATTGGCTGCCGAGCAGATCTGCGTAGTGCCTATTTCTTCATTCTGCTCTGATCTGAGGGGATTCCGAGTGACGCTTCTGGAAGAAAACGAAGCGGTTTTTAAAGATACATTCCGAAGGCTGGGGATGGCGGTTGGCAGTTATTTGAAGTCTTCTGAAGTGAAGTGATCAGTTTTTAGTCACAGTGGTCAGTTTGTCAGATTCTAGTATTATATTACTGGCGTTCGAGTAAAACTAAAACTATGAAAAAACATGCTTCAGTTAGCTCAAAATGAATATTTCAATGCCTTTCTGAAAACTATCCCCTTTTTGACCATTAAAGGTACATCACGTAGGTCTGTACGGGGAAATTTCCAAATACTCATTTCTAAGCCGCTTGATTTCCGAGGACGAAATTTTGTCGGACGCCAGTAGTATTATATCTGCTAAATTACTTAGGGTTAAGTTTAAATGCATAGACAAATTTATTTCGTGGAAACTCCAAATCTGGAAGGATTCAAGATCATGTAGTTGATTAGTCTTCCTACTTCTTCTGATTTTTGGATGAGTTCTAAATGGGTTTCGTTGTTTATGTATTCGCATGCATGAGCAAAGTCTAGCCAAACGCTAGTTTCACTGTTTTCCATGTCAGCATCGCTAAGCTTTGACTTGAAATGAGCTATATATGCTCGTTTTCTGTATGACTCAGCTATGCAGGCACATACAGATCTGCTTGACCTTCGTATCTGATCAGTTAAAGAAAATCTTTCTTCTTTGGGGAATTGCTTAGAAATGTGGAAAATTTTCATGGCTAAATCGAATGCTTTTTTGTATGCCAAGAGATCTTTGAAGTTCATGTTTTTTAGAGTTTACAGTGGAAAATTGATTTTATTAATTAGTTGTTCGTATCCGTTTTTATAACAATAAAAGATGGAAAAGCTTAAGATAGAATGCCGAAAGCTGGATTAATCCACCTCGTTATTCCAACCAAAAAAACTAAGCGTTTTAGCCAATTGGTACTATTGCGAATTATCACATTCTACTGAATACTTTTATGAGCTTTCAATTGCGACTGATCACTGTGACTGATTACTGGCTACAGATCACTAATTATCATGTCCCCTCGTCTTGATCTTCGGATTTCGGTCTAACTTCTCTTCTTCAACAATTGCATCTGATAGTTTAGATAAGTCTGGCTGACCGGCATTGATCCACGCGGTGTACCAAAAGTCAGCAATCATTTTGATGGATTTTTTCATTTGCCGCTGCACTTGACCATTGAGTGCCAGTGCATAGGCTTCGGTGAATTCCCTCGAATAAACCCGCACTGTCAATCCATTCCGCTCCTCATAGCTGAATTTTTGATCTTCAGGAAAAGCCAAAGTCAATTCCCGCTCTATTCGCAATACCGAATCCACTTGCGTGTGAGCTTGCGCCACAGCATCCCAAATTGCTTGCTGAGGCTTTTCTACATATTCTGCTTTCCCAACCCAAAGCGAATAATTTGCAGCCTGTAGCTCCGGAATTCGACTTTCCCAAAACCCATGAATTCCATTTTGACCAGTGAGTTGGCCATTATAATTCTTAGTGGTGTGAAGCGGGACATTCAGATCCCCGAGGTAATGTCCCAAATCTGCCGAAAGCCTGAGAATGGCACCTTTATTTTTGCTTTCAAATGCTTTGGTCAGACTGGCGAAAGTCAAATAAGCCGACCAAGGCCCAATTCCATAAGCTCGTAGGGTATCCTCGGGAAATTTTTCAATTGCCTGATTCCAATATATGGGTAAGATAAACAAAGCACTATCGCCATAATGGTCTAGATCGATGTAGTGCTTTTCTGCCTCACCTTTGACAGCATACCTTCTCCGGTCTGGGTTGACTGCTTTCTCAGTGATAAACTGGATCTCGGGCTTATACACTGAGATAAGTTCGGGCGGCAGGGAGAAGACAGCCATTCGATTGATCAGCGAATGAGCGTAGAATCCCCAGGGTGGGGCCGGGTTTGAAATAAAAAAAAGCGAAATCAGAGTGATTAGAAAAGTGGGCATAAATAAAATTACACAAAAAATTTTCAAGTACAGAACTCAGTTTTCAGCTACAATTGCCAATTGTAAGGCAATTCTAAGATTATTTTAATTCGGCTCCAGAAAGCTTTCAAAGGAATCTTAGCAATTACTTTGGGAGAATTAAATAATTACAATAACTTTGCAGTCCAATTCGGAATAGGGACACGTAAAGAAATTCAATTATAATTAAGATATGGCAAATCACAAATCAGCTCTAAAGAGAATTCGTGCAAACGAAGCTAAGCGTTTGAGAAACAGATATCAAGCTAAGACCACAAGAACTTTCATCAAAAGATTGAAGGCAACTACCGATAAGGTAGAGGCTTCTGAGCTTTACAAGAAAGTGTCTTCAATGCTGGACAAATTAGCTAAGAAGAATGTGATTCACAAAAACAACGCTAGCAACAAGAAATCAAGATTGGCCAAGTTCGTAACTGCACTAGGTTAATTTCTTCGAAATTTATTATTGAAAACCCTGCATGTCAGGGTTTTTTTATGCCCGAATTGAGTAGATTTAGTTTGTTTTTTTTAATACTTATACATGGATCCATCTACTTCTATCAAAATCTCCGAACTCGCGGAGGCTGATCGACCAAGAGAAAAGCTTTTGCTCAAAGGAAAATCAGCACTTACCGATGCAGAATTAATTGCCATTTTGATTGGCTCGGGTACGCCCTCACTTAGCGCGGTGGATCTATCCAGGCATATCCTCGCCTCGGTCAACTACAATTTGGCTGATTTGGCAAGGCTTTCCATTCAGGATTTGAAGAAATTCAAAGGAATAGGAGAGGCAAAAGCAATCTCAATCGTCGCTGCTATGGAGCTAAGCAGAAGAAGGAACAATGCCGAACCGCAGATCAGGCCGAAAATTACTTGCTCGAGAGATATATATGACCACCTGAAACCTGAGCTGTACGGGGAGCAAGTTGAGTTTTTTTACATGTTGCTGTTATCACGCACCAATCAGATTTTGAAAAAGTATCTCGTCTCCCAAGGGGGAACTGCCGGTACCGTGGTAGATGCCAAAATAGTGTTTAAAATCGCCTTAGAGCACTTGGCTCAATCCATTATCTTAATCCATAATCATCCCAGCGGCAACTTGAAGCCCTCTGATCAAGACAAAAGATTGACCGAGCGATTGGTGAAAATTGGTCGGGAAATGGATTTACCGGTCATGGATCATGTGATTTTTACAGATGATGGCTACTTTAGCTTCGCAGATGAAGGGATACTTTGAATTATGAATAAGAATACAATCATTATATTAATAGTTTCGGCAGTTGTGGCAGCGGCATTTTTCTATACGCTGACCGCGACCGAAACTCCGGAAGATTACATCGAAAAGATCGAAGGCGAGCGGGAGCGGCAGTTTAAATTTATCCGATTCAATATTGAATCTCCACTCACCGATACTCAAAAGGCTGATTTCAAAAAGTTAAGCTTCTACCAAATAGATCCCACCTACCGAGTCAAAGCCCGAATGATCCCTGTTGAAAACAAGAAAGTGCGGGAAGTACCGCTCACCGATGGCTCAAAGGAGAAATACATCGAGCATAGCTATGCTGAATTTGAGCTGGGAGGCAATGTGAACAGACTGCTATTGCTTCAGTCGATCGATGAAGTGGACAAGCGGAATTTCTTTTTGGCTTTTGCAGACCAAACCAGTGCGGAAGATACCTACGGGGGCGGTCGCTACATCAATGCTCGGCAAGACGGGAAAAACAGCATTACTATCGATTTTAACCTGGCCTACAATCCCTATTGCGCCTACAATCCTGACTATGCATGCCCACTGCCGCCAAGGGAAAATTTGTTGGTAATTCCGATCTTGGCAGGTGAGAAAAATTACGACAAATAGCCTTTCTGCCTAAGCCAATTCTCCTAAATTTGCAGATTGATCAAAAAGGGTTTTCGAACCTTTTTTACTTACCCTTGGTCAAATCGAAAGGTTTGCCAAATTTAAATACCTATGAAAATCTCCATCAATCGATTAAAAAAATACATTGCTCTTACAGAAAGTCCTACCGAAATCGCCGCGCTGCTAACCAAATCGGGTCTGGAAGTGGAGGGAATAGAGGAATTTGAATCCATCAAGGGCGGGCTGGAAGGCATTGTGGTTGGCGAAGTACTGACTTGTGAGAAGCATCCCGACGCGGATAAGCTTAGCCTTACCACCGTCGACATTGGACTCGATAAGCCTTCGCAGATTGTTTGTGGAGCGCCAAATGTCGACAAAGGCCAAAAGGTCCTGGTAGCTACGATTGGTGCTACACTTTATCCGACAGACGGTGAATCTTTCCAAATCAAAAAAGCGAAAATACGAGGTCAGGCTTCCGAGGGGATGATCTGTGCGGAAGATGAGCTGGGTTTAGGGAAAAGTCATGCCGGAATCATGGTATTGGATACGGATCTACCCAATGGAACACCGGCTTCCAAGCTGATTGAAGTGGGGCAAGATCATATTTTGGAAATCGGATTGACTCCTAATCGTGCCGATGCTGCTTCACATTTAGGCGTAGCTCGAGATCTAAAAGCTTTGCTCGGCAGGGAGCTATGCATTGATTCTGTAACTGATTTGATACCAGAAGCTCAAGGTCCAAAGATCACAGTGGAGGTAGAAAATCCAATTGATTGTCCGCGTTATGCAGGTATTGTCTTGACAGACTTGAAAGTTGGCCCATCCCCGCTTTGGCTTCAGAATTTCTTGAAATCATTGGACTTGGAGCCAATCAATAATGTGGTCGATATCACGAATTTTATTCTGCATGACCTTGGACAGCCGCTTCATGCATTTGATGTAGATCGGGTTTCCGAAGGAAAAATTATCGTTGGGAAAAGTCCAAAGGGAACGATTTTCAAAACTTTGGACGAAAAAGAGCGCAAACTGTCCGGAGACGAACTAATGATCAAAGACTCCCGAGGAGGACTTTGTATAGCAGGTGTTTTTGGGGGAGTCGATTCTGGAGTTTCGGGGCAGACGACATCCATTTTCTTAGAATCGGCTTATTTCTCTCCGGATATTATCCGAAAAGGAGCACAGTTTCATGGGCTAAAAACGGATGCATCTTTCCGCTTTGAGCGTGGGACTGATCCGAATATGCCGGTTTATGCATTGAAAAAGGCAGTTTCCGTTTTACAGGAAATCGCAGGAGCCAAAATCGCTTCTGAGCTATATGATTTGTACCCGAATCCCGTGGAAGATTTTCAAATCGAAGTTTCCTACGGCCATATCAATCGTCTGATCGGAAAGAAAATTGCGCCGATTGAGGTTAAACGGATTTTGGAAAGCTTGGAAATCCATGTGATCAATGAAAACGAAATTGGATTTAGCGCCATTGCAAAGCCTTATCGTGTGGATGTGACTCGGGAAGCAGATGTAATTGAGGAAATTCTTCGAATCCATGGTTTTGAGCAAGTGGCATTGGCAGAAAATCTAAATACTGATTATCTGGCTGAGCATCCGGTGAAGGATCTGAATAAATTGCAGTATAAACTTTCTCAGATTTTGGCAGGTCAAGGCTACCTGGAGATGATCACAAACAGTCTCACCAAATCTACCTATGCAGAAAAGTCAGGTTTTTTGGACGCAACTAAATCTGTCCGGATTTTCAATCGATTGAGCGAAGATTTGGACGTCATGCGTCAGTCTTTGTTGTATTCTGGATTGGAAGTTTTGTCAAGAAACATCAACAGAAGACAAACGGATTTGAAATATTTTGAATTTGGAACTGTTTACCACAAGACTGAAAGTGGGTATGCTGAAGGGAAAAGACTTGCAATTTTTCTTTCAGGGAAAAGGTCTGGAGAAAGCTGGATTGAACCATCAAAGAATTTTGCCTTTTCAGATCTATATGCCACAGTAGAAAACATTCTTCTTACGCTGAATATTGACCTTGGCGAAGTAAGTATGATCGAAAGCGCACCTTATGAATATGCCTTGCAACTGAAGGTCGGAGAGAAAATCCTTGGTGAAATCGGCCTTCTGGAGGGCAATTCGCTGAAGCTCGCTGAAGTTCGTCAGGAGGTTTGGTATGCGAATCTGAATTGGGATCTGCTTTGCAAAAAAGCAATTGGATTGAAGCAATATCAGGAGATTTCCAAGTTTCCGGAGGTGAGAAGAGATTTATCCTTAGTGATTGAACGATCTATTTCCTATGATAAAGTGAAAAAAGTGGCCTTGAAGTCAGGGGGGAGATTACTGCAGCGAGTGGGCGTATTTGACGTGTACCAAGGCGACAAGATTGCGTCTGGAAAAAAGGCCTATGCCTTGAGCTTTTATCTTCAGGATAATGAAAATACGCTGACCGATAAGGTAATTGATAAAACAATGAGTAAATTGATTCAAGCCTTTGAAAATGAAGTGGGCGCTTTGATCCGTACATAGAAATGATTCGAGAGGAACTGCAAAAATTGGAAAAACTGGCAACTAAGGCCAGCGAAAGAATACTGGAGATCAGTACAGAAAATCAACAGCTAAAACTCAAATTGAAAGAGGTAAGTACAATATTGACGGAGAAAGAGCAGGAAATCGAACATTTTAAAAATAAGATTAAAATTAGTAACATTGTGGAGAACCGACCGGTGAGTCCAGGGGATTCGACCGAAATGAGTGACTTAATCAATAATTATATACGAGAAATCGACCAATTGATCACCTATTTATCAGATTGATATGGAGACACTTGCCATCAAATTAAAAATAGGGGATAGAGAATATCCCATGCGTGTGAAGATGGAGGATGAATCCAAAATCCGACAGGCTGGCAAGTTGATAAATGAAAAACTGCGAAAATTTAAGGATGAGTATGGTCTGGACGACAATCAGGATCTACTAGCGATGGTAGCCTTTGATGGTATGGTAGAATCACTGGAATCCAACGAGGCAACTGCTGGGGATAGTGAGCATATAAGAACCAGTGTTTCGAATATTAACGCGCTTCTGTCTAAGGTTTTATAATTAAATAACCACTTATTTCCATCGACTTTTAGGATTCTCCAAAGGTTAATTTATACTTAAAATACCT
>Ga0136559_1000745_pt1 | contig 11017 bp, 12 predicted proteins | sample AntRauMeHopE1496_FD_104633 | JGI IMG/M metagenome (GOLD analysis project Ga0136559, IMG submission 104633) | Saline lake microbial communities from Rauer Islands, Antarctica - Metagenome Hop E1 #496 | ecosystem: Environmental > Aquatic > Non-marine Saline and Alkaline > Saline | place... | reverse complement strand
CAAAACTGTTGGTTTTGTGGCCGGTCAGCGGGTCAAATTCGGTGATGCTTTCCAGATCCTCCCCGAAGAACGACAGTCGCCAGGCGCGATCATCCAGGTGGGCGGGCCAGATTTCCAGTGAATCGCCCCGCACCCGGAACGACCCGCGCTGAAATCCCTGATCGTTGCGGCGATATTGCTGTGCAATCAGGTCGGCCATCACCTTGCGCTGATCGTATTGCTGCCCGGAAAACAGATCTTGGGTCATCGCGCTATAGGTCTCGACGGACCCGATACCATAGATGCAACTGACCGAAGCCACGATGATTACGTCGTCGCGTTCCAGCAGCGCGCGGGTGGCCGAGTGGCGCATCCGGTCGATCTGCTCGTTGATCTGTGATTCTTTCTCGATATAGGTGTCGGACCGCGCGACATAGGCTTCGGGTTGATAATAGTCGTAGTAGGATACGAAATATTCCACCGCGTTATCGGGGAAGAACCCCTTGAATTCACCGTAAAGCTGGGCGGCCAGCGTCTTGTTCGGGGCCAGAATGATCGCGGGCCGCTGCGTTTCCTCGATCAGCTTGGCCATGGTGAAGGTCTTGCCGGTGCCGGTAGCTCCCATCAACACCTGGTTCTGATCACCGCTGCGGAGACCTTGGGCCAGTTCGGCAATCGCCGTGGGCTGATCGCCCGCAGGCTCGAATTCCGTTTTCAGGACGAACTGCTTGCCGCCCTCCAGCTTGGGCCGCGCCTTGACCGCATCTGTGGCAAGGCTGAGAACGGGGCTGAGAACGGGCATCTGGTCGGGCGCGTTGTTGTGCATTGGGCTTCCTGCTGGTTAACCCTAGAATGGTCTTATTTTGTTCACGTTCAAGGGCTGCCGTTCGGGGGTTAACGGGAGGTTACGAAAACCGGAACAATTTGCACAACTTTAACGGGAAGTTTCCGTTGATTTGATTTCGGGTGTTTCGTAACGTCGAAAAGCAAGCAGTAGAAGTGGTTGCCAACCGGGTCCGAACACCCACCCCACCCCTCGCTCCATCGGGCCTGGTTGGCAGCTTTTGCAGTTTCGCCGTTCGGTGGCTCAGACACGACTCCAGTTTGGCGCATTGCGCGGGGCGGCGAAATTTCCGATAACCCCCCAAGGACAACTCCGGAGGTGACCGTTCATGCGCGCCCGTATCTACAAACCCACCAAATCGGCCATGTCGTCGGGCATGGCGAAGACGCGGCATTGGGTGCTGGAATTTCTGCCTGAAACCGCGCGTGAGGTTGATCCCCTGATGGGCTGGACCAGTTCGGGCGACATGAACAGTCAGGTTCACCTGTCCTTCGACACCGCCGAAGAGGCGATGGATTACGCCAAGGAGCGGGGCATCGACGCCGTGGTCCTGCAGCCCAAAGGGCGCAAACCCAATATCCGGCCCGGCGGCTATGGCGAGAATTTTGCCACCAAGCGCCGGGGTGCCTGGACCCATTGACCGCGCCACAGCCCGTGATGCGCCCGGCCGATCCGGGCGACCTCGATATCGGGCCCATCATCGTGGCGCATCTGGCCCATTCGCGCGCCTCGACACCCGCCGCCAGTATTCATGCCATGGACGCCGATACGTTGCGCGCGGCGGGCGTGCAGTTTTTCGCGCTGATGCTGGATGGGCGGGCGATCGGTTGCGGGGCGCTGAAACCGCTGACCGATGGGTCGGTCGAGGTGAAATCGGTGCATGTGCTGGCCGCCCACAGGGGGCAGGGTCATGCGCGCAGGATCATGGTGCATCTGATCGGAGTGGCACAGGCAGGCGGATACAGCGCAATGGTGCTGGAAACCGGATCGGCCCTGTTGCCCGGTTTTGATGCCGCGCGGGCGCTGTATGAACGGCTTGGCTTTGACTATTGTGGCCCGATACCGGGGTATGCGGCCGATCCGAACGCGGCCTTCATGCGGCGAGATCTGCCATAGGGCACGCCTTGGCGTATGATGCCGGGTGCAACGCGCCGCTTTCGCGCCCGGTGACACAGGCGCGCCGGGTCCGGGCATTGCGGCTGCCGTCGAACAGGTCGGGGAACAGGTGCCGCAATTCGGCCTGCGCGGCATCGTGGAACCCCACCGTCGCCTGTGCCACGGGCAGCAGGCTTTCGCTGATCGCGCCTTCGGACATGACCAGTTCATGCTCGTCGAACAGCATGTGCAGATAGGTGACTGTTCCGCCCGGGCAGGCGCGGATGGTATCGCCGTTCACGAAATGCTTGGCGGCCATCAAGACCTCGTCCTGTCCGAACAGCAACTGGGCCTGCCAGCCGCGGATCAGCATCCGGTGTTCGGGTGATACGCGCAGCACACGGGTGTTGCCGATGCTGCCGGGCGCAAACACGATCGGCGCAAGCCGTCCCTCTGCGGCAACGCGGGTGGTCCCGATCCAGCGCAGCGGCTTTGCCGGGCCGTCATGCGTGCAGACCAGATCGCCCGCTTTCAACGTTTCGATCGGGCGGGGGCCGTCGGGCGTGTCGATCAATGTGCCCGCCGTGAAGCAGGCCACATTCGTGGTGTCGAAGGTGAAGGTCTCGCGGTCGAATGCGCCAAGCGACAGGTTGAAGGTCAGCGACCCGTCCAGCGCGCTGTTATCGCTGAAATCGCCCGTTGACTGGTTCAGGACGCCGTCATCGTCGAAATCGGCCTTCAGCTCCTTCAGGTCGGTGTAATAGGGCGCAAGATTGATGAAATCGTTGTTGGTCTGGTTGTCGTCGTTGATGTCCTGGCCAGTATCGGTGCCGAAATCCCGGATCGTGTCGTGGCCTTGACCGGCGGTATAGAGAAAATCGTCGAACCCCTGCCCGCCGGTCAGGACATCGTTTCCGGCACCACCGTCGATGGTGTCATCGCCGGCGCCGCCGCTGATGCTGTCGTTGCCGCCTTCGCCAAAAATAAGGTCGTCACCGTTGCCGCCGTCGATGGTGTCATCGCCCGGTACAAGGCTGACAACCGGGGTCACGGTCAGATCACCCACCCCGATAAGGCCACCATCGCGGGGCCCGTCGCTATAGAGCAGCTGGATCGATACGACCGGCCCGGTGATAAAAACCTGCGTATTGTCCAGGTTTGTGTCGTTCAGATTTGATGGACCCGGGGAGACGGTCGTGCTGTTGAGTACGTTGCCGGTTGCCACGGCTGTGCCACCGGAAAAGGTTATTGGCACCTGATTGCCTGCAGCATCCAGTGCAATGACGGTAATCTGGTCGTCCCACCCAGACCCGTTAGCCCCCCGATCTACATCGAATATGGTGAAACTAATGTTTTCCACTGCCGTGTCGAAACTGAACGAAAGCTCGTGCCGGCTGTTCCCACTGGGTGTTTGGGCGTAGAAAACTTCACTGCTTGCGCCACGGGTTCCGGTGGGCACCACGGAAAAGCCCGATTGGGTGACGGTTGCGGTGACCTGCCCGTTGGACGAGATGATCGCGCCACCAGCCAGATTTGAGATATCCAGAAGCGTGGGTGATCCTGCTGCCGGGCCAGCCCCACCGTCATCACCAAAGATCGTATCGTCGCCGTCACCGCCAAGGATCGCGTCACTGTCCCAGCCGCCAAGGATGCTGTCGTTGCCAGTGCCGCCGTCGATGCTGTCGTTTCCGGTGCCGCCGTCCAGAAGGTCGTTACCGCCATCCCCGAAGATGGTGTCGTTTCCATCCCCGCCGCTGATCGTGTCATTGCCTTCGGCAGCTGCCGTATCGGCAGGGTCGACGGAATAGCCCGGACCGGGCGGCAGGCCGATCATCGGCGATGTCAGCAGATCTTGCGTCGCAAAGCCGGTGTCGGGGCCGCTGACAGTCGCGGACAGCACATCCTGGCCTTGGTTTTCCCAATACCGGATCTGGATCGTATAGGTCTGGTTCGCGGCCAGCGTCGCATCGCCCCATCGGCCTGTCGGGGCCTGATGAAAGTCATTGTTGAGATAGTCGCGAACGCCGCCCGTCTGGTTGTCGAAGCTGACGGGATTTCCGGCGCTGTCGAAGATCTGGATGGTGGACCCGTCATCGGATTGGGTCGTGAACCGATAGGTCCCGCCTTCGGTGACATTGATGGTCGAAGTATAGATGATCCCGAAGTCACCCGGGTTGCCGGATGTACCGCGTAGCTCGTTGATCAGGCCGTCTTCGTTGAAATCGCTGACATAACCGCGCCCGACAAGAGTGCCGTCTTCGATATCGAAGGCTTGCCCGGCCGAGCCAGAGAAATCGTAGTTATAGGCCTCAAAATGCCAATTGCCCGCAACCGGGCCATCGCCGCGCAGAACGTCGTTACCGCCGCCGCCGGTGATGGAATCCGCGCCCGCACCACCGCTGAAGCTGTCGGCATCGTTGCCGCCAGTCAGGGTGTCGTTACCCTCGGTTCCAGGGTTTTGGCTGTCATTGGTTGCCATTTGCGCCGTCTATTACTGCTCGGGGACACGTCTTTTGCGTGCTAGCAACCACCATGCCGTGCATCGGTGGTGGTTTCGCGGCGGGATTGTGGCAAAACTATGGTCTTGCCAGTATTGGCCGCTTTGCGGCATGACGGATACGCGCGGGCCCATAGCTCAACCGGATAGAGCAGCCGATTTCTAATCGGCAGGTTGAGGGTTCGAGTCCTTCTGGGCCCGCCAGCGATGTGCCGAATCAATCGCCTGATGTCATGTCATCGGCGCTTGATTTCACGATGCAGACGCTCAGATTGCCGGAAATCGCCACGAATTCAGGTACATGGTGCCATAAACGACGATTTCCCCGTGGCTTTCCGTTTCTCAAAAGCATGCAATGGCCCTATAGTTGCGTCGTCTGCATGGTTTGCCTGGGAGACTTTAATGATACGGTCTGAGTTGATTACGAAGCTCTCGGAAGAGAACCCGCATCTTTACCAGCGGGACGTGGAGCGCATCGTGAACGCCATTTTCGAAGAGATCATCGACGCGATGGCCGCCGGTCACAGGGTGGAACTGCGCGGTTTCGGGGCCTTTTCGGTCAAGAAGCGCGATGCCCGCATCGGTCGCAATCCGCGCACTGGCGAAAGCGTGTCGGTCGAGGAGAAACATGTGCCTTTCTTCAAGGCGGGCAAGCTGCTACGCGATCGGTTGAACGGCGAAGACGGGTAACAAGGGAGGCGGCCAGGTGATCCGCTATATCAAGTATTTGTTCCTGGCGCTGGTTGCGCTGACACTGGTGTTTCTGGCACTGGCCAACCGCGAACCCGTGACGCTGCATGCCTTGCCCGAGGGGCTTCACCTGTGGCTTGGCTGGCCCAATACGATCCAGTTGCCTTTGTTTCTTGTGATCCTTGGTGGCATTGTCGTGGGGTTGCTGATCGGGTTTGTCTGGGAATGGCTGCGTGAACACCGCCACCGGGCTGAGGCTGTGAACCAACGCCGCGAAAAGCAGAAGCTGGAGCGCGAGGTGCAAACGCTCAAAGGGCGTCAGAACGAGGGCAAGGACGACGTTCTGGCCCTGCTGGAGGATGGCGGCACCGCCCGCTGACCCACGCCATGAGTGTTGCAATAAAGTTTTGTGGGCTGCGTCAGCCTGATGATGTGGTGGCTGCTGCCGCTGCTGGTGCGCGGTATGTGGGCTTTGTGTTCTTTCCCAAATCCCCCCGCAACGTGACGCCGGATCAGGCGCGCGCCCTGGCACTGGACGTGCCGCCCGGTATTGCCAAGGTGGGGCTGGTGGTCGATGCCGATGATGCGGCACTGGATGCGCTGTTGGCACATGTTCCGCTTGATATCCTGCAATTGCACGGGGCCGAAACGCCGGAACGCGTCTTGGCGGTCAAGGCGCGCTATGGTCTGCCGGTGATGAAGGCGGTGGGCCTGTCCGGCCCCGACGATCTGCCCGATCTTGATGCCTATATGCAGGTGGCCGATCAGATTCTGGTCGATGCCAAACCGCCCAAAGGCGCCGATCTGCCCGGCGGCAACGGTCTGGCCTTCGACTGGCGGTTGATTGCGGATCGCCGCTGGCCGGTGCCCTGGATGCTGGCCGGTGGCCTGACACCCGAAAATGTTGCGCTGGCCGTGCAGATGACGGGTGCGCGACAGATTGATGTCAGTTCAGGCGTGGAGCGGACGCCGGGCATCAAGGATGCCGGATTGATCGCGGCCTTCGCGGCGGCCTTACGCTAAGGGCGTTACGCTAAGGGATGGTGCCGCACGATGTGCGCCACCCCGCGGGGGGCGTTGCCCCCCGGCCCCCCAGAGTTTTTCGGCCAAGATGAAGCAGGGGCCGTTTTTCATTGGAACCTCACGCTGTGGTTCCATATGAAAGACAGACCAAAAGACAGGAAACCAGCATGCCCGACGACATTCTCAACAGCTTCATGACCGGCCCCGATGAAAATGGCCGGTTCGGCGATTTCGGTGGGCGCTTCGTGTCGGAAACCCTGATGCCACTGATCCTGGAGCTGGAACGGCAATATGAGTTCGCCAAGACCGATGACGCGTTCTGGGCCGAGATGCATTACCTGTGGACCCATTACGTTGGCCGTCCCAGCCCGCTTTATTTTGCAGAACGCCTGACGGAACGGTTCGGCGGGGCCAAGATCTACATGAAGCGGGATGAGCTGAATCACACCGGCGCGCACAAGATCAACAATGTGCTGGGCCAGATCATTCTGGCACGCCGCATGGGCAAGACCCGCATCATCGCGGAAACCGGTGCGGGGCAGCATGGTGTGGCCACCGCCACGGTCTGCGCCAAGTTCGGGCTGAAATGCGTGGTCTACATGGGGGCCACGGATGTCGAACGGCAAGCGCCGAACGTGTTCCGCATGAAGTTGCTGGGGGCCGAGGTGATCCCTGTCACCTCCGGGCGCGGCACCCTGAAGGATGCGATGAACGACGCCTTGCGCGATTGGGTCACCAATGTGCGCGACACTTTCTATTGCATCGGCACCGTGGCGGGGCCTCACCCCTATCCGGCGATGGTCCGCGATTTCCAGGCGATCATCGGTCAGGAGGCCAAGGCCCAGATGCTGGAAGCCGAGGGCCGCCTGCCCGATACGCTGATCGCGGCCATCGGCGGCGGATCGAACGCCATGGGCTTGTTCTATCCGTTCCTGAACGATCCGGACGTGGCCATCATCGGGGTCGAGGCGGGGGGCCATGGCGTGAATTCCAAGATGGAACATTGCGCGTCGTTGACCGGCGGGCGGCCCGGCGTGCTGCATGGCAACCGGACCTATCTGTTGCAGGACGACGACGGGCAGATCCTCGAAGGCCATTCCATTTCCGCGGGCCTCGACTATCCCGGTATCGGCCCTGAACATGCCTGGTTGCACGACATCGGGCGCGCCCAATACGTGTCGATCACCGATGCCGAGGCGCTGGAGGCGTTCCAGCTGTCGTGCGAGACCGAGGGCATCATCCCGGCGCTGGAGCCGTCACACGCCCTGGCCCATGTCGCCAAGATCGCGCCCGACCTGCCGAAGGATCACCTGATCGTCATGAACATGTGCGGACGCGGCGACAAGGACATCTTTACCGTCGCTCGCGCGCTTGGGTGGAACATGACGGGCTGATTTCGGAACTCCCCCGGGGGGGCTTTGGTTGGAGAGGGACATAACCCACACAACCGGAGGTATCCAACCATGATTTCCCGCTTCGCTATAGCCGCCATTTTCGGCGCGCTCACCCTGCCTGCCCACGCCGACAGTCACCAGATGATGCCGTCGGTGACAATCGACGGTGTCCGGATCGATGGCGCAATGGTCACGATTCCGAATATCACAGCGGCCGAGGATGGCTTTGTCGTCATCCATACCATGCTGGACGGCGCACCGGTCGTGCCCGCGTCGATAGGGCATGCCGCTGTCATGATGGGCGAAAACACCGATGTGACGGTCGAAGTCAACTTTCCCTTCGCCGAGGGTGAAAGCTACATGGCGATGCTGCATGTCGACAGCAACGACAACGGAATGTACGAGTTCGCCGCGGGCATGACCGACGTCGATACGCCGGTGATGCAGGACGGTGGCATCGTGGCCCAGGTCTTTACCGCGTCGTCCGAGAACATGGACGCAATGGCTGCCGCCGACGATCTGACCCCGATCGTCGTCACCGAAGGCATCATGATCGACGGCGACACCGCGATGGTGCCGTCAGTCACTGCCGCTGCGGATGGCTATCTGGTGATCCATGCGATGTCGGATGGCGCGCCGGTGGTACCTGCTTCCATCGGGCATGTGATGGTGCCGCAGGGCGTCCACACCGATCTGCCGGTTACGATCAATTATCCATTCGTCAGCGGCGAAAGCTACATGGCGATGCTGCATGTCGAAACCAACGGTAACGATACCTATGATTTTGCCGCGGGCATGACCGACGTCGATACGCCGGTGATGCAGGACGGTGGCATCGTGGCGAGCGTGTTCACGGTCGATTGACGCGTAAACCGCAACCCAGAACGGGGCGGCGTCAGGCCGCCCCTTTTCGCTGTCTAAAGCACTTTGCGTCTGGTCTGAATCAAAAGACTCTGCATTCCGCCTTTGGCGCGAACGCCTCTTTCAATGCGTGTCGGCTAAGATAAAACGCAACGCGCTTCAGTCATTGGAAGTGGCGTTGGCCTGCAAGACGTCCAGCGGCACGATATCCATCGCGCGTTATGTCCCCATCACCGATGTCGAGGCGCTGGAGGCGTTCCAGCTGTCGTGCGAGGCCGAGGGCATCATCCCGCCGCTGGAGCCGTCACACGCCTTGGCCCATGTGCCAAGATCGCACCCGACCTGCCGAAGGATCACCTGATCGTCATGAATATGTGCGCACGCGGCGACAAGGACATCTTTACCGTCGCTCGCGCGCCTGGGTGGAAAATGACCCGCTGATCGCAGATACTGCTACGAAAAGGGCCGCCCAATTCGGTGGCCCTTTTGCATAGGCAGAATCGAAATCTCTCGTGAATAGTGTGAACGGCGCTCTAAACTGGGGTTTAGAGGCATCTAATCTGTGTTTACGAGGGCGGAAATAAACGCATCCTGCATATCATGTTTCGGGCTTGGCCGGTCTTGTTGCTGTACTGCGTGGTGCATCCAGCGCCGCGTGCATGTAAATAGAGGAGACACGACATGATCATCAAGACTATCCTCGCTGGCTCGGTGGCTGCGGCCCTTTTGTCGAGCACGGCGCTGGCCCAGACCACGGACAACGCCATCGTCAACGCGGTCGTCGCCGAGCTTTCGGCACAGGGCTATAACCGGTTCGAGTTCAGCAACCGCATGAATCGGCTGAAAATCGAGGCCTATGATGAAAGTGGCCGCAACATTGAGCGCGTCTATTCGCTGGATGGCATCCTGCTACGCGAGGAAATCGAAGCGGACGGGCTTGATATCGAACGAGTCTTCGACGCCGAGGGCAACCTCGTCCGTGAGGAAATCGAGCCGTCCGATGACGACGATGACGATGATGATGACGACGATGACGACGATGATGACGATGATGACGACGATTACGACGATGATGATGATGATGATGATGACGACGGTGATGACGACTGAGCTGGTGTGTCAGCCATGCCGCATCTGACGGTCCTGCGACCTCCGGCATTTTGCCGGGGGTCCCCTTACATGAGTGGGTGGGTGACATGGCCCTGACACGTAGACACTTCCTGATATCGCTGGCCGTCGTGCCCGCATCGGCCGGGATGGCGTTTGCACAGGCGTCGCCGGACGATCAGGTCATGGCGCAGTTGGTTGCGCAGGGGTTCTCCATAACCTCGGTGCGGCGCACCCTTCTGGGCCGCGTCCAGATCATCGCCGCGCGCGCTGACCAGACCCGCGAGATCGTCATCGACCCGCGCAACGGCGTTATCTTGCGCGATTATCTGTTCACCAACGAAGCCGGCACGAGCAGTAGCAGCACGACCCGCCAAAGTGGTCGTAGCGGCAATAGCTATGACGATGACGATGACGATGACGACGATGACGGCGACGATGACGGCGACGATGATGACGATGATGACGACGATGATGACGACGGAGACGATGACGAAGATGACTGATCCCGCAGGTCACATGGGCAAGGGTCCATGCTGAAACGTCCTTGGGTCTTCATCGTGATCCTTGTGGCACAATCGGCCTGCGCGCTGTTTTTCGTGTCCGACATCGTGCTCAGCGTGCTGGGCGTTCCGGTCGACCCGATCCCGTGGCGTTTGCTGGAATTGATCGAAATCGCGGCCGCGATCGGCCTGATCATGGGTGTGGTTTTGGGGGCATTGCTGTTGCGCATGTCCCTGCGCCGCACCCACGCGGCGGAACAGGCCCTGCGCGCGGCATCGGGCGCGTTCATGGAGCTTGTCGACGACCGGTTTACGGAATGGGGGCTGACGCCCGCGGAACGCGATGTCGCTCTATTTGCCCTGAAAGGGCTGAACCTGTCCGAGATTGCCCGGTTGCGCACCACGTCCGAGGGGACGATCAAGGCGCAGACCAACGCTATCTATCGCAAGGCCGGGGTCAGCGGCCGCCCTCAACTTCTCAGTTTGTTTGTTGATGATCTGATGGGCGACGGGATCCTCCCCGCGCTTCAGACATCATCGACGGCATAACGGTGGAGGACGTCCAGCGGCACGATATCCATCGCGCGTTCGTGGGTGGCGTTCAGGTTGACGTGTGGCGCGACGCCTTCCTCATGCGCCTGCAGGAACCGCGCTGCGCACAGGCACCATTGATCCCCTGCTTTGAGGCCAGCGAACCCGTATTCCGGGCGTGGCGTCGACAGATCATTTCCCACATATTTTGAGAAGGCGAGAAATTCGGCGGTCATCACCGCGCAGACCGTGTGGCTGCCGCCATCCGCATCGCCGGTGTCGCAGCATCCGTTGCGGAAAAACCCGGTGAGGGGGGATGTCGAACAACTGGTCAGCGTGCCGCCCAGCACGTTCACCGATGGGGCCATGTGGTTTGTCATCTCTGCCTCCGTTCGCGCCTGTGTTGCCGGACAACTAGCTTGCTTTGCCCGACCCGACAGGCATTTCAGGAAAACTGCAGCCAACGTCCGTGAAAGTCCACCCGCGCCAGCAT
>Ga0136559_1000744_pt1 | contig 11025 bp, 10 predicted proteins | sample AntRauMeHopE1496_FD_104633 | JGI IMG/M metagenome (GOLD analysis project Ga0136559, IMG submission 104633) | Saline lake microbial communities from Rauer Islands, Antarctica - Metagenome Hop E1 #496 | ecosystem: Environmental > Aquatic > Non-marine Saline and Alkaline > Saline | place... | reverse complement strand
CTTCTTCTTCCTGATCTGAATGGTCTGAATCATCTTTTTTCGGTACCGCTTGCTCTGTCACTTCATTAGCAAGATCCGGTACAATGCCGCCCTTGGCTTCAGGTTTTTCACTTATTTCAGAACCTTCAACTTGAGGATTTTCCGCTATAATTTCAACTTCTAACTGATCTGTTTCAGCCTCAACAGCTGAATTTTCAGCCGGCTGATCCAAATCGGAAATAATCTCTTCTGATACAGGTGTGTCATCAAAATTATCCTCTAACAGATCATTTTCTGATTTTACAGCGGAGGCATTTTTTTCTGAAAGTTCTTCGGAAGGGGTCTCCAAAGACATATCCTCATTTGAATTTGGTGTATCTTGATTCTCAATACCCTTTCCCTCAGTAGAATCAGAGGCTTGGGTCACCTTGTCTTTGTCAGACAAATCATTACTTTTCTCAGTCATAAAAACGGTACTATTTTCCCGCAATATGGGCAAAAGTAGGCATTTTGCCTAATTTAATCTTGGGTCAACCGGATAATTTGCGATTACTTTAAACTCACCTCCCATGTTTTTGAGTAGGTTTCTCCAAAGCTCCTCAGGAGTAAAATCAAAGTTAGCCAAGTCCAAATTTTCCTTGCAAATAATCCAAGTATCCTCATTCAATTCATCCATCAACTGACCTGATCCCCAGCCGCTATATCCTAAAAAAAATCGAACATGATCTGGTTTTAAAGATCCAACTTTTAATATTTCAAGCAAAGAATCAAAATTGCCACCCCACCAAAGATTGGAGCCCAAGTCAATGCTACTCTCTAGCAACTTTTCTCCGAAATAGATAAAATGAAGCGTATTCTGTTCAACTGGGCCACCTACAAAAACCTCCTTGTCCAAAAATTCCAATTCCTCAACGAGCTCAGCCAACCTGAGAATAGAAGGCTTATTCACAACTAAGCCAAAACTACCTTCCTCATTGTGTTCACATAAGAGTACCACAGATCTCACAAAATTCTCATCCTGCAAGAAGGGTTCGGAAATTAGAAGATTTCCGGCTATAGGATTTTCTACACCACCTTGATTCATATATTTTAAAAAAGAATTTAAGGAAAAATATAGATCATAATTTTATAAATCCAATGGCTGAAGTACATTTATCTTAAAGTTTTAACAATTACTCAGATTTTATGAACATTTCATCCATCCGTAAAGACTATACATTTAAAACCTTGGAGATTGAGGATGTAAAACATAGTCCTATTGATCAATTTCACCTATGGCTCCAAGAAGCAATCAATTCTGAAGCGCTGGAAGTAAATGCCATGACCCTTTCTACTTTAGGATTGGATGGTTTTCCAAATGGCAGGATTGTCTTGTTGAAAGAATTGGATACTGGATTTATATTTTTCACCAATTATGAAAGTGAGAAAGGAAAAGAACTTGAAAATTCTCCGAAAGCTTCGCTGACTTTTTTTTGGGCGGAACTCGAAAGACAGGTCAGGGTAGTTGGACAAGTCGAGAAAATTTCAGAAAAAGAGTCAGATGATTATTTTTTTTCTAGACCGATAGGTTCTCAGATCGGAGCTTGGACTTCACCGCAAAGTAAGAAAATCCCATCACGAGAGATCTTGGACCAAATGAAGGAGGATGTGGAAAATGAGTTTTCAACCAAGCCGATGATAAGACCACCTCATTGGGGAGGATTTCGATTAATTCCGGCTAAAATTGAGTTTTGGCAAGGACGATCAAGCAGGCTTCATGATCGCGTACTTTACGAAAAAATAGAAGCAGAATGGGAAATAACTAGACTGGCGCCTTGATCAAATCAGATCAAAAAGATCAACCACTCCAGGCATTCGCTCTGTAGTAAAACCTTCTCCATATTTAACCAAGATTTTATGCCCATATTCCCTGGCTCTTGATTCTATAAATGGTAAAAAATCAGGATCTGAGATGAAAGAATTGGGTTCTTGACTGTTTGTGTCATGAAACTGGGATTTGAAAGCTTGAATACTTTCTATTTTGGTTTTCCAGAAAGGCGTAATATCCACTACGAAATCAGGCTCGATGTAATTATTTTGAATATAGTGATATACTGCTTTGGGTCTCCATGGAGCTTGAATTTCGCCTTCATAAGTGGTCTCGATTTTTCGCAAACCACTCATAAAACAAGCATGTGTAGCCAAATTGGATCCTTTGCCGTGGTCAGGATGACGATCCGAAATAGCGTTTGCCAAGATTATCTCAGGCTGATATTTACGAATCATTTCAATCATTTTCAGCTGATGAAATTCATCATCTTGGAAATAGATATCTTTGAAGCCCAAGTTTTCTCTTGCGGACAGTTTCAGAATTCTGGATGCATTGGCAGATTCCTGAAGTCGTATCTCAGGTGTTCCACGAGTACCCATTTCTCCTTGAGTTAAATCTACTATTCCCACTTTTTTTCCTTTGGAAATATGAGAAGCAATTGTTCCAGAACAACCCAACTCCGCGTCATCCGGATGAGCAGCAAAAACTAATATATCTAACTTATTCATATTGCTTTTTTACTTAATCCGCAGATTTTGACCTATTCTTAAGATTGTCCGAGTGGAGATTCCATTCAATTTAGTAATTGATGCTACAGAGACTCCATATTTTCTGGCAATAGCTCCTAAGTTTTCACCTTTCCGTACTTTGTGGTAAGCACTTGTACTTGCTTTGGCCACATGTGAAAACAGACTTGAAGTAATGGTGAAATTAGGACTTACTATGGATGGTGCTGCAAAATCATAAACAGATTGGGGATCAAATGGCAATCCCTTATATCGAAGCTCATAGTGCAAGTGTGAGCCTGTACTCCTTCCTGTATTCCCTCCTTTTGCAATAAGATCACCAGCTTTTACCTCTTGCCCAATTTCTACGAGTTGCTTAGATAAGTGACCATAAACAGATTCAAGTCCATTTTTATGTCGGATTACAATGTAATACCCATAACCGTATCGATCATATGATTTGATTCGGACGATGCCATCAAAACCGCTGTAAACCGGATCCCCTGTATTGAGGTCCAGATCGGTTCCGTAATGCCAGCGCCGCCAGCGGTAACCAAAAGGTGAGGTGACTGGAGTGCGATCCAGGGGCATTTTCCAATCGTAGCCAAAAAAAGTATCATACAATCGTATGTTAACCGTATCTCGAAAATTCTTCAAATCAAAATTATAAATATCAATCTTGTTCGAATCCCAAGAAGAATAATGCTCAAAAGCAGTAACCCAAATACTATCAATCAAGATTTGTTCAGAGATCTTAACCAGCTGATTAGTAGGTGCCCAAAGCATTGTATTTCGATCTTCACTTACGATAGATCTCACCCGTCCTAGATTGACATTATTCTCAAAAATAATTGAGTCAGTGACTGAAGAAAGTGTTCTGAGATAGGATTCTTGATCAAACGTGCGAAGCTCTATTGACTTTCGCTCCTGTCCGGTTGTAGTTGTGTTGGTACTATTTTTCTTAATAATCTTGGGAAAAATTTGAGCATTGGCTTCCGAGAAACCAATGCTCAAAAAAGCACTTAAGATTATTATTACGAATGAATACCTCATGAATTGGGATTAGTGATTCTCAGTCTCAGCCAAAAACCGCTCAGCATCTAAAGCGGCCATACAACCTGTACCGGCAGCAGTTACAGCTTGTCGATATATGTTATCTTGAGCATCTCCACATGCAAATACACCCTCTACATTGGTCCTAGTACTTCCGGGAATAGTCTTAATATATCCTGAATTATCCATATGGATGAATTCTTTGAATATTGAGGTGTTTGGTTCGTGACCAATAGCAACAAAGAAGCCAGAAATTGCAATATCTCTTTTTTGTTGAGTTTTGTTATTCAAAATTCTAACACCAGTAACTTCCTCTTCACCTAAAATCTCATCTGTCTCTGTATTCCAGAGAATCTCAATTTTAGGATTGTTCTTTACTCTGTTTTGCATAATCTGGGAAGCCCTCATCTCATCGCGTCTGATGATCATATAGACTTTACTACAGATGTTAGATAGGTAGGAAGCTTCCTCACATGCGGTATCACCAGCTCCCACTATGGCTACTTCTTGACCTTTGAAAAAGAATCCGTCACAAACAGCACAGGCAGAGACACCTCTTCCGTTTAAACGAGCTTCACTTTCAATACCGAGCCATTTGGCAGAGGCACCAGTTGAGATCAATATTGTATCAGCCAGCACTATCGATTTCTCATCAATCTCCACTTTATACGGTCGTGAGGTGAAATCTACTTTAGTAGCAAGACCATATCGAACCTTAGTACCAAATCTTTCGGCCTGCTTTCTAAAGTCTTCCATCATTTGGGGACCCATTACACCATCAGGGTAACCGGGATAGTTTTCCACATCATTGGTAATAGTGAGTTGCCCTCCAGGTTGACCACCGGTGTATAAGACAGGAGAAAGTCCCGCTCGAGCAGCATAAATAGCCGCAGTATAGCCTGCAGGCCCTGAACCAATAATTAAGACCTTGATGTGTTCTATTTCTTGACTCATTAATTTTGAATTAATATCTGGCAAATTTTGTGAATTCTAGCTCCTACTCAAAATTACATTATGTTGAAATTCGCATATGAAATATGAATGCAGGAAATTATAGGAATAATTTGAATCAAAAAAGGGGGCTAAAGACCCCCTTTTATTTAATTTACTAACCTAGGTAAGGCTTTAGGGTCTTACTTCTGGAGGTATGTCGTAGCCTTCGAATTGCTTTTTCTTTGATTTGTCTTACTCGCTCACGAGTTAGATTGAATTTTTCGCCAATTTCTTCCAGAGTCATAGCGTGTTCGCCATTCAGGCCAAAGTAAAGCGTAATCACATCTGCTTCTCGCTGTGTCAACGTTGACAGTGCCCGCTGAACTTCTTTTCGAAGTGAATCGGTCATCAAACCATCATCTGGCTTTTCATCCCCATCATTTTCCAAAACATCAAGCAAGCTATTTTCTTCACCCTGAACGAAAGGTGCATCCATAGATACGTGTCGACCTGAGATCTTCATGGTATCTACTACCTCATTTGCAGTGATTTCAAGTACCTCAGCAAGTTCTTCCGGCGATGGCTCTCTTTCAAATTTTTGCTCTAATTCACTGAAGGTCTTGCTGATTTTATTCAGGGAGCCTACTCTGTTCAGTGGTAACCTTACGATACGTGACTGCTCTGCAAGTGCTTGAAGAATAGACTGTCTAATCCACCAAACTGCATATGAAATAAACTTAAAACCTCTTGTTTCATCAAATCGCTGAGCAGCTTTGATCAAGCCAAGATTACCTTCATTGATTAGATCTCCTAGGGAAAGACCTTGATTTTGGTACTGTTTTGCTACAGAAACAACGAATCTAAGATTGGCCTTGGTCAATTTTTCAAGTGCGAGCTGATCGCCTTCACGTATTCTTTTGGCCAAAACTACCTCTTCATCTGCTGTCAACAGGTCAACCTTTCCAATCTCTTGAAGATATTTATCCAGAGACTGACTTTCTCTATTGGTAATCTGCTTGCTAATTTTTAGCTGCCTCATTCAGGTATATGATTTGTGAAATTCAAAGAAATATTAACTCAATACAGATTTTTTGCAACCGATATTTACGAATTAGTTGCAGGCTTTTCTGGTTTTGGAAGCAAAGCTTTTCTGGAAAGTTTGAACTTACCAGTTCGCTGATCAACATCAATCAGTTTAACCATAATCTCCTCTCCTGGCTCAAGTACGCCGTCCATTGTTTCTAAACGCTCATGCTTAATCTCGGAGATATGGAGTAAACCATCCTTGCCCGGCATAAATTCCACAAATGCTCCGAAAGGTTGAATATTTTTCACTTTTCCAGTATAAGTCTCTCCTATTTCCGGTTGAGCCACGATCGATTTGATTCGTGAAAGTGCAGCATTGAGTTTATCTTGATTTGCAGAGAAAATATTGATTTTACCCTGATTATCCACCTCTTCGATAATAATCGTAGCGCCAGTGTCCTTCTGGATCTCCTGAATGACTTTTCCTCCTGGCCCGATCACTGCGCCAATCAATTCCTTAGGAATCATCATGATAAATGAACGAGGGGTATGAGGCTTAAGCTCAGATTTTGGAGCGGCCAATGTCTTGTTGATTTCATCCAAGATATGAAGCCTTCCAGTCCTCGCCTGAAGTAGCGCTTCCTTCAAGACAGAGTAATCAAGACCTTCTACTTTAAGATCCATCTGGCAGGCAGTGATTCCTGTAGCCGTACCGGTTACTTTAAAATCCATATCTCCTAAATGGTCTTCATCACCCAAAATATCTGATAGTATTGAATATTTACCAGTTTTGGAATCCGAAATCATTCCCATGGCAATACCAGTAACTGCAGATTTGATCTGAATTCCGGCATCCATCAATGCTAATGACCCCGCGCAGACTGTCGCCATAGACGATGATCCGTTTGATTCAAGAATATCCGAAACGATACGAATCGTGTAAGGATTTTCTGCGGCAGCGGGAAGTACTTTTCTCAAAGCACGCATTGCTAAATTTCCATGTCCTACTTCTCTTCTTCCAGGTCCTCGGTTTGGTTTTACTTCACCTGTAGAGAATCCTGGGAAATTGTAATGAAGGTAAAATTTATTGTAGCCAGAGTGAGTTGCTCCATCTATCATCATCTCATCCATCTTAGTACCTAACGTACAAGTAGTAAGCGATTGGGTTTCGCCTCTTGTGAATACCGCAGAACCGTGTGCAGATGGTAAATAATCAACAACAGACCAGATAGGTCTTACCTCGTCCAGTCTTCTACCGTCCAGTCGTTTCTTCTCATCCAATGTCAAGTTTCTAGCCGCTTCTTTATGAATTTTGCTGAAATATGGACTAATCAAGCTTGATTCAAAGCCGTGATCCTCGCCCAGGCTTGCTACAAATCCTTCTTTAATTTCTTTTGTCAGAGCAGAACGTTCTGATTTGTTAGCAATCTGCTTGCTTACTGCTGTATACAATTTATCGTACACATCAGCTCTCATTTTATCGAATAGCTCGGGGTCTGACTTCTCGTGATTGTAGGATCTTTTTACTTCTTTTCCGACCATTTTGGTCAATTCAATTTGTGCTTGGCAATGTCTCTTGATCTCTTCATGAGCAAATTGCATTGCTTCAAGCATTTCTTCCTCTTGAATTTCGTTTGCTTCGCCCTCTACCATTAGGATAAAGTCAAGCGAACCCGCTACAATAAATTCCAAAGAAGCTGTTGCCAACTCGGCTGGAGTTGGGTTGATTTTCAATTTACCTTCTATTTTCGCTACGCGAACTTCTGAGATAGGACCATTGAAAGGGATGTCAGAAACTGCTAATGCTGCTGATGCTGCAAGACCTGCCAAAGCATCAGGAAGTACCTCTTCATCTCCACTGATCAGCGTAATGGCGATCTGTGTATCGGCGTGATAATCATCAGGAAAAATAGGACGGATTGCACGATCAACAATTCGTGAAATCAAGATTTCATAGTCTGAAAGTCGTCCTTCTCTTTTCAAGAATCCTCCAGGGATTTTTCCAGAGGAGGCAAATTTCTCTTGGTAATCAACGGACATAGGCAAAAAATCAACTCCTTCTGCAGCATCCTTTTTAGAAACCACAGTAGCCAAAAGCATAGCTTTTCCCATTTTTACTACGACAGAACCATCTGCCTGCTTGGCCAATGCGCCAGTTTCAATTATTATTTCTCTGCCATCTTCCAGTGTGATGGTCTTGGTGATTAAGTTCGGTAACATATGTGCGTGTTAATAATAAGCTTATAAATGTAAAAGTGATCGGAAACCTTAAAAATAAAAAAGTAAGGTTCTCATTTAAGAGAACCTTACTAAGTTGGTTATTTCCTGATTCCTAGCTCGGCGATGATCGATCTGTATCGTTCGATCTCTTTCTTATGAAGATAATCAAGTAGGCTTCTTCTTTTACCTACTAACTTCAATAGACCTAGTCTAGTGGAGTGATCTTTCTTATTTGACTTCAAATGCTCAGTCAAATGCTTAATTCTGTGAGTAAAGAGGGCAATCTGAGACTCAGGAGATCCTGTATCTGTAGCAGATTTTAACCGTCCATGATTCGAAAACAACTCTTGTTTTTTCTCTGATGTTAAATACATGTTTAGCTAAATTTTTTTTAAAACAACCACAAAGGTAGGGTTAAATTCCAATATATAAAACGTTAAGCCCGCTTTGGATTCAATACTTTGTATCTTTTTTGGACATTTCGCCAGATTTGAATGTAGAAATCAGGTTCAAATAGTCGAGAGTCTTTTCGAGCTTGCCTCAAAAAGAAAAGTCCAAAGGGAATAAGACATAAAATTGAAAACCATGTCCCAAATAATGGATCAACCAAGCCTTCCTTTGCCCATTTCTCCCCAGAAATGGTAAGCATGTAATAGACTATAAAGAAAATAATGGATATTAAAACAGGCATCCCCAATCCTCCCTTTTTGATTATCGCACCAAGTGGCGCTCCTATCATAAACATTACAAAGCACGCAAAAGCCTGGGTATACTTTTGATACCAAGCAATCTGATACCGCCTATATTCTCGCTCATGCATGTCGATTTTAAGTTTCTTCTGATCAAACGTATTCTTAAGACTCCTGGAATTATTCAAAGCCATCGTCAGTGCGTTCGAATAATAACCTTTTTTCATGACTACTGAATCGATTAGCTCTTTTTCCGATTGTGTGAGCGAGGCTGTTCGGATTTGTTTTTGACCGAGATTTGCGTCTCCTACCCCTTCATTTATTGAGGAGTCAGAAACTGCAATGATGGAAACTTTTAGAGAATCCATTACAGTGTTCAATCTATTCGCTTTACTAAGTTTCTTTTTCCGAAGCAAAGAGTCGCTATCCGACGGAATAGACACTATTGCAATGGATGCTGTTGTTAAAGATTCTTGGCTACTAACCAAATCTCTGGATTCCGGATTTGCTGCAATTGGTATTGTTGAATCTGGTTCAGATTGATTCGCTATTAAATCAATAGAATCTCTTTTTGCCCGTTCTGATCTAGATTTTGCGACTCTGATCGTATCATCAATTGCCTTGCGATCGAGAATTTTGTCGATAGGCTTTAATTTTCGATTTCGGGTAAAAAACGGATAAATACTTTCAGCCGTTTGATAGTTTTGAAACTGCTCATCGTTGACCAAAGTACTGATTGAGTCCAAACCGACGCGGATTTCGGAAATGTTCTTGATCGATCGATTGGTAGACCAGGCATCCTCGTCAGTTCTATTGAGTCGGAAAGCATCCAAGTCAAAGATAATGATGTTTTCATCGAAGGTTGTCCTGCTGAATTCTACTGGCTTTTCATCAATTCCTCGAGTAGCTCTAGCCTCTTTGTAATTTTGACCATTATATAGCGAAAGCCGCATGTAATTTTCGTTAAAAAATGGTTCCATTGCTCCAGAATCGGCTAAGGTTATATTCAGATTTCCCTGAGTTCCTCCGGAATGATCGTAAATCACAATATTTTTAAGACCAAAATCTCCTTTTTTCTCATTTACCTTAATGCTGTATCCGGGTATACCATCATAAAAAACTCCTGCTTTGATATCTAAAGCTGGCGATTTCATTCTCATGTCATAGAGCAAACTAAAAGTCTTCAGATTTACTTTTGGAACCAGGTAGTTATTGGAAAGATACGCTGCAAAAGCCAAAAAGATCACAAATATTCCTATCGGGCGAAGCGCTCTTAAAAGTGAGATCCCACTACTCTTGATGGCTGTTAACTCAAAATGCTCACCTAGATTGCCAAAAGTCATCAAACTCGAAAGCAAGACTGCAAGAGGTAAAGCCATAGGTGAAATACTGATCACGAAATAGCTGATCAGTTCCAAGTAAATCCAGAAACCAAGCCCCTTTCCGAAAATCTCATCGAAGTATTTCAGCATGTTGACAGTCAACAATATAAAATCCACCACAAGGAAAGTCAATAAAAATGGACCTAAAAAAGACCCAAGTATAAGCTTGTCTAATTTCTTCATTGTTCAAACATTTGACTTTGGCCTGTACGAATGTCCCCAATCAAAGTTCAAAGTTGCTAAATAGTCTTGACTTTAACCACCGATAATTTCCTTCAGTCTTCCAATCAAGCCTTCCCAAATTGCTACAGACTCCTCCTCGTCGTATTCATCGGAATAATCGATGACAGTCACAAAAAGAGTCTGAGTCAGATCGTTTTCTTCTAATTTGAATTCGATGAAAGATTTATCTTCTTCGTCCGGATTTGCAGGATCATAAAATTCATATTTGACATGAAGATTACTCCTGATAGAAACCTGACGTGCGAAATGGTCTTCATTGTCAAAATGAAAAACGTAATGCTTATCCTCATTGATATTCACATCATCTGCGAACCATTCGGACAAACCGCTTGGAGTACTCAAATAACTGAAAACAATTTTTTTGGATGCATTGATTTGATAATCAGATATAAATTTATTTTTTACCATGTTCTAAGATTTTTCGAAGTAGAAAAAATCATTTATTTAAATTCCGTCAACTTGGATTTCACATTACAAGACCACATATTTGCATTCCAATTTGAGGAAAGCCAAATAAGATGGAAGATAAACGATCCTCCCCTGAAGGTTTTCTGAATCCGACAGAGCTTTAATATAGGGATTAAATTCAGAAAAATTTATCATAATATATTTTGATTGAAGGTTAATAAATACAAATTAATTTTCATTCGAATTCCTGAAAAAATAACTAGTTGAGGTTCAGACGATAGATTTAAAACGGCGAGGTAGCTCATTCCGATAATTATCGGGAGGTTAGAGCGCAGGATTCATATCCACTACGCCACAGCGCACGGCCGCGGCGTACGGGAGCTCAAATTTCGTAGAAATTGAAATAAGGTACTAAATGGCGAGGTAGCTCAGTTGGTTAGAGCGCAGGATTCATAACCCTGAGGTCGGGAGTTCAAATCTCCCTCTCGCTACTCTTTAAGGCTTCCAGAAATGGAAGCTTTTTTTATTTTCACAAATGGGTGATTTTGTAGTCTACG
>Ga0136559_1000742_pt1 | contig 11030 bp, 8 predicted proteins | sample AntRauMeHopE1496_FD_104633 | JGI IMG/M metagenome (GOLD analysis project Ga0136559, IMG submission 104633) | Saline lake microbial communities from Rauer Islands, Antarctica - Metagenome Hop E1 #496 | ecosystem: Environmental > Aquatic > Non-marine Saline and Alkaline > Saline | place... | reverse complement strand
CGCCTTCCTTGAAATCGCGGGTCTTGCCGCATCTTCCCTGTTCGCGCGCCTCAAGGGCCAGCTGGTCTTCGAAGCTGTTGTCCCAGCTGTCGCGGATCACGGTTTTGGCCGCCGCATAGGCAACCGTCGGTCCCGATGCAAGCTGGGCCGCCCGCGCGCGCCAATGGGCGTCGAACGCGCCATCCTCGACAGCTTCCCAGATCATGCCCCAGTCATCCGCCTGCTGCGCGCTGATCCGGTCCGCAAAAAGCGCCGCGCCCATCGCCTTGGCCATGCCCATCTGCCGGGGCATCGTATAGGTGCCGCCCGCGTCGGGAATGAGGCCGATACGGGTGAAGGCCTGCAGGAAATAAGCGCTATGGGTTGCGAAAACCACATCCGTGGCCAGCGCCAGATTGGCCCCCGCCCCTGCCGCCGCACCGTTCACGGCGGCGATGGTCGGTACCGGACAGGTGCTGATGGCGCGCAGCATCGGTGCATATTCATCGCGCAGGGTCCGCTCCAGATCGAGGGTGGAGGCATTGGCACGGTCGCCCAGATCCTGACCCGAGCAAAACGCCTTGCCCGCACCGGTGATCACCACCACCCGCGCCTCGAGCCCGCCACGCTTGAACGCATGCTCGATCTCGGCCCGCATCTGGGTGGTCAGCGCATTATACTTCTCCGCGCGATCCATGGTCACGACAGCCATGCCGCCGCTCAGCTCATAGGTGATTGTCTGATAGTCCATCGCGCCCTCATCTGTCCTGTGTCGCCCCTCCTCTAGCATGCTGGAGGCGCGCGCCGCCAGCCTGACGCGGAGCTACTTGCTGAGGATCTCGCGCAATGCCTTCGCCTCATCCGCGTCCAGACCTTCATCTTGCGGGGCTGCGGCGCGGCTGCGGCGGCGCACGTAACTCGTGCCCACCCCAGCCGCAACCAGCAGCATGAACGGCCCTGCAGCCCAAAGGATCCAGTTCGCCCCGCCAAATGTAGGCTTGAGCAGCACAAATTCGCCATAGCGAGCCACGATGAAATCCAGCGCCTCGCGGTCACTGTCGCCGGCAACCAGACGCTCGCGCACCAGCAGCCGCAGATCCTTGGAGATGGGCGCATTGCTCTCGTCGATGCTCTCGCTCTGGCAGACCGGACAGCGCAGGCCTTTGGACAGATCCAGCGCGCGCGCCTCCAGCACAGGATCGGACAGCACCTCGTCCGGCTCCACCGCCGCCAGCGGTGTGGCCAGCAGCATCAGAATGAGGACCAGATGTTTCATTCCGCAGGCACCGGATCGGGCTTTGCCGGTTTGTCGGCCTTTCTCGCACCCACAGCCACCCGGAAGCGACGGTCCAGCAGGCTGAACAAGCCGCCCAACGCCATCAGCGTACAGCCCAGCCAGATCCAGCTGGTCATCACCTTGATGTAGGTCCGCACTGCCCAGCCGCCGTTCTCCTGCTCATCCCCGATCACCACATAGAGATCGCGCTTCCAGTTCTGGTGGATCGCGGCCTCCGTCGTGGGCATCTGTGCCACGGGATAGAAGCGTTTCTCCGGCATCAGCGTCGCAAGGAAGACCCCGTCGTGCACCACATCAATCACCGCCGTCGTCGCCACATAATTGGGGCCGTTGCTGTTGGACACACTGCGCAGGGTCAGCTCATAGCCGCGCACATCGAAAGGCTCGTTGTAGCGCGCCACCTGAATGTCCTCGACCGTCCAGGCATAGATGCCAGCCACGCCCAGCATGGTCACGCCAAGACCCGCATGCGCCGTGGCCTTGCCCCAATCCGCGCCGGGCAGGCGAAACAGCCGCGCCAGACGGTTGGGGCCACGCCCGGTGCGCTGCGCCAGATCAATCACGACCCCCATCAGCACCCAGGCGCCAAGGAACATGCCCACCGGCCCGATCAGGCTGCGTCCGGTCTGCATCGCCCAGGCCAGGCCCCCAATCGCCACTGCCGCCACAAAAGCATAGCGCAGCGGATAGAGCGCGCGGCCAAGATAGGCGCGTTTCCACGGCATCGACGATCCGATCGGCAAGGCAAGGCCCAGCAGGATCATGAAAGGGGTAAACGCGGCATCGAAAAACGGCGGTCCGACGCTCAGCTTGCGGTCAAAGAACATCTCCGCCACCAGCGGCCACATGGTGCCGAAAAACACCACGAAGCATGACACCGCCAGCAACAGATTGTTCACCACCAGCGCGCTCTCGCGAGAGGCAAGAGAGAACACGCCCTTCGCCTCCATGGCACCGGCCCGGAACGCGAACAGAATAAGCGCGCCGCCCATGAAGAAAACCATGATGGCAAGGATGAAAACGCCCCGGTCCGGATCATTGGCGAAGGCATGCACCGACGTCAGCAGCCCTGAGCGCACGATGAAAGTCCCGATCAGCGAGAAGCCGAAGGCGAGGATCGCCAGCAGGATGGTCCAGCTTTTCAGCGCCTCGCGCTTTTCCACCACGATGGCGGAATGCACCAGTGCTGCTGCCAGAAGCCATGGCATAAAGCTCGCATTCTCCACCGGATCCCAGAACCAGAAACCGCCCCAGCCCAGCTCATAGTAGGCCCACCACGAGCCGAGCGCGATCCCGATGGTCAGGAACACCCAGGCCGCAAGCGTCCATGGCCGCACCCAGCGCCCCCAAGCGGCATCCACACGCCCCTCGATCAGAGCGGCCACGGCAAAGCTGAACGCCATGCTCAGGCCCACATAGCCGAGGTAGAGAAACGGAGGATGAAACGCGAGGCCAGGATCCTGCAACAGCGGATTGAGGTCCTGCCCGTCAAAGGGCGGCACCATCATGCGGTCAAACGGATTGGAGGTGAACAGGATGAACGCCATGAAGGCCACGCCGATGGAGGCCTGCACCGCCAGAACCCGCGCCCGCAGGCTGGTGGGCAACTGCGCGCCGAACCATGCCGCCATGGCACCGAAAAGCGCCACGATCAGCACCCAGAGCAGCATTGATCCCTCGTGATTGCCCCAAACCCCTGAAATCTTGTAAATCATCGGCTTCATCGAATGGCTGTTGGCCACCACGACCGACAGGCTGAAATCCGAGGTCACAAAGGCCCATGTCAGAGCGCCAAAAGACGCGGCAATCAACACGAACTGGACCGTCGCCGCAGGTTCTGCCACGGCCATCCAGCCGGGCCAGCCTTTTGCCGCCCCCACGAGGGGCACAATCGTCTGAATGATTGCCACGCCAAAGGCGAGCAGGAGGGCGAAATGTCCAAGTTCTGTAATCATGGGCTGAATATAGTCGCAGCTGCGGCGCGTTCCAATCAGAATCCGCAGGGCGCAATCTGACGGGTCAAAGCGCCGCAGCTCCCACGCCGTTATTGCCCGTCGCGCCATACGTGCAGCGCCGGATTGTCATCCACCGTCAGCGCTTGTGCCGCCAGCCGCACATCAGACCCCGCATCGGCCACGCCCACAGAATCAGCGCGGACCTTTGCGATCATCTCGATGTTTTCCACCACCTTTGGCACATGCTTGACCGTCTCCACGATGCTGCGCTGGAACTGCTGGGATTTCACCTGGTGACGCGCACCAAAGTAAAAGGACACGATCACCCCCAAAAGCCACCACAGCGGCTCCGGCACCAGCGCGATCCCCTGCATCCGCTGGGCAAACCACAAGGGTGCCACCATGGCAGAGATGAACAACCCCAGCGTGCCCAGTGCCATCGCCGGACGCGGCAGCCGGTTGACCCCGTCCATGAAGCGGTCAAACCCCCCGCCGCCCACAGTGCGGAACTCATCACCGTACTGGCCCATCGCCTGACCCTGCACAACCGCCCCACGCGCAGAGGCAGCCTCAGCGTTCTCGCGAAAGACCTCGACCGTCTCGCGCACCGCTGTACCGGTGGACCCAAACACCGCCCCGAACAAACGCTCGATCAAACCCATTGCTGTGTCCTCGCTTTGAATTGCGCCGCCGTCATGTGATAGCGCGGTGCGATGAATTCCTCCGCGCGCCGGATCCAGCCGCCCTTGGTGCCCGCCCGGGTGCGCGCGAATTTGCGGCTGGCCACACGACGGTCCGCCAGGCGAAAGTAGTAATTGCGCCGCGCGATCCCGTAGGCATCCACAAAAGCCTCAGGTGCCCTGGCCGATGCAGCGCGCACCGCCGCCAGCGTCTGCGGCCCCAGCGCCCCGTCCACCGTTACGGCGTAGCCCATCTCCACCAGCAGCCGCTGCAGGATCTTCACCGCATTGGCCCCCGCATTGACATACATGTCAAAGACGCTCGCCTGCAGACCTTGCGGCAGTTCCGCGATCAGCGGGCGGGTGTAATAATGCTCTAGGAAAATCTCGATGGCCTGCGCGCGGGTCAGGCGCTTTACATCTGCGGGTGTGATCGCCCCGTCCCCGTCCAGATCAAGGCGCAGCCTGCGCATGGTGTGAATCGTCACGCCAAAATTCGTGGCCCCACCCGGATCATCGGGATCGTTCACATAGCCGCCCTCCCGGACGACAATCTCTTCGGCAATCTGGCGTACTGTCTGCATGGATGATCCCCTATTTGTTCAGGGGGATCAGGCCGCAAATTGGTTAATGCTCGCGAAACAGAGCGTGCGCTCTCAGCCCTCGGGATCCTGATAGATGCCTTGCGCTTCAAGCGCATCAACCACTTCCTTGGGCATATAGGTCTCGTCATGGCGCGCCAGGATTTCGGTGGCCACAAAGACCCCGTCCACCATGCTGCCCGTACCGACCATGCCCTGATTTTCTATGAAAAGATCGGGCAAGACGCCGGTATAGACCGCAGGCACACTCGCCCCGCCATCGGTCACGGAAAAGCTGATCTGCTCGCCCTGACCACGCAGCAAGGACCCCTCCTCCACCAGACCGCCGATGCGAAACACCTCGGACGCGGCAGGCGGTTCGGCTGCAATCTGCGAGGGCGTGCGGAAAAAGTTGATCCCGTCACGCATCCCGTACCCGATGAGTGCCGTAGACCCGATGAGGGCCACGACCGCCACCGCAATCAACTGGATACGCCGCTGTTTTTTCAGGCTTTTCATGATCTCTTCCGGCTCAACGTCGCCGCCTCACAGGCTCAGGGGAACAAAGGCGCCATCATCAGCCCCTCGGTCTCTTCGATATTTAGCATCAGATTGGCATTTTGCAACGCCTGACCGGAGGACCCCTTGGTCAGATTGTCCAGCGCCGCCACCACGATCGCACGGCCCCCGACACGGTCGCCACTCACCCCGATATGGCAAAAATTCGACCCCCGGATGTGCCGGGTCGACGGCGCCTCGCCAAAGGGCAGCACCTCAATGAAGGTCTCCGCCGCATAGGCCGCGCGCAGGGCGCCGTGGATCGCCTGGGGATCGCCCTTTACATAGATTGTCGCCAGAATACCCCGGTTTGCAGGCACCAGATGCGGCGTGAACTGCACCCGCACAGGCCGCCCCGCCAGCGCCGAGAACTCCTGATCGAACTCGCCCAGGTGACGATGCGTGCCCCCCAGCGCATAGGCATGATAGCCCTCCGACAGCTCCGCATGCAGCAGGTTTTCCCTGAGCGCGCGGCCCGCGCCTGACACCGCACATTTGAGATCCAGAATGATGTCATCTAGGTCAATCAGCCCCGCTGCGATCAAAGGCCGCAGCGCGTATTGCCCCGTCGCCGCATTGCAGCCCGTGCCCGCCACCAGCCGGGCCGCGCGGATCTCCTCGCGGTAAAATTCGGTCAGCCCGTACACCGCCTCCGCCTGCTGCGACATCGCCGCATGGGGGTTGCCGTACCAGCGCGCATATTCCTCCGGATCGCGCAGCCGGAAATCCGCCGACAGATCCACGATTTTCAGATCCTTCGGCAGGGCGGCAATCACCTCCTGCGAGGTCTTGTGCGGCAGCGCACAAAAGCACAGATCAATGGCGCTGAAATCAATCTGCTCCATGCTCACCAGATCCGGCAGGTCCAGATGCCGCAGATGCGGAAACACCGATGCCATGCTCTGCCCGGCTTTGGAATTCCCGCCCAAGGCCTTGATCTTCATCAACGAATGCCCGGCAATCAACCGGATCAGCTCTGCCCCGGTATAGCCCGAGGCCCCAAGAATTGCGATGTTGTAACTCATGTCAGGCTCCGAATGGGGTCAGGTCAGGCGGCGGTAAATTTCATCTCGCGGCGCAGGAACTGTGTCGCGCGCAGGCTCACCCGCCTCGGATCGCCCGTGGTCAGAAAGCCTGCCTGCCCGCGCCCGCGCTTGTCGGGATGGCGCTGCAGATAATCGGCCAAACTCTCCGCCACCAGCCCCGCCTGCGAGAAGACACTGACACCATCGCCCAGCGCATCCTGAAACACATCCTTCATCAGCGGATAATGCGTGCAGCCCAGAATGGCCGCATCGGGCAGCGGCATCTTGCGCTTGAGGGCATCCACATGGCTGCGCACCAGCGCTTCGGCGAGGATCATATCGCCCTCCTCGATGGCATCGACCACGCCGCCGCAAGCCTGCGCCTCAACATCCACACCAATCGCGCGAAACGCCAGCTCGCGCTGAAAGGCGCGCGTGGCCACGGTGGCGGGTGTCGCGAACAGCGCCACATGGTTCACAGCCACCTCGCGGGGCGGCGAATTATCGCCCCACTGCCGCTCGGTCAGCGCCTCGATCAGCGGCACGAATACACCCAACACCCGCTTTTCGGGCGGCACCCAGGACTCCTGCATCCGGCGCAGTGCCGCAGCAGAGGCGGTATTGCAGGCCAGTACCACCAGATCGCAGCCCGCATCAAACAGCCGCTGGGTCGCGGCCACCGTCAGATTGTAGATGTCATCGGGGGTGCGCACGCCGTAGGGCGCATTGGCGCTGTCCGCCAGGTAGACGAACTCCTGATCGGGCAGGCGCGCCTGCACCGCCTCCCAGATCGTCAGACCGCCCAGACCACTGTCGAAAATACCTACTGCCATGCGCCCTTCCGGCACCCGCGCCGGTCCTTGAATCCACGTCCCGCGTCAAAGGATTTGAGCGGCTCTTTCGATCCGTCATAAGCAGCTTTGCGGGGGAAATCCATCACCGCTTTGCGCGCAGGGATGCGAGGGGGGCAGCCTCTCTCGCATCGCCCCGCACCCGCCTACTCCGCCGCGCGCGCCAGCGGTTTGCCCCCCGCCCGGATCACCGCCAACAGCTCCTTGCGCCGTTTGGCGGCGTTCTGTGCATTGGCCTCCTTCACGGGCCCAAAGCCGCGGATCTGCAGCGGCAGCAAGGCCAGCGCGAGGATGGCATCGCGGGTATCGTCGTTCAGCAGCGGCAGCACCGCGCCCATATCGGCCTCATACTGCTGGATCAGACCCCGCTCCATCCGCCGCTCGGCGGTATAGCCAAAGACGTCCAGCGGCGTGCCGCGCAGCCCGCGCAGCTTGGCCACCACCCGCAGGGGCCGCTCCAGCCATGGCCCGAACTCCCGCTTCATGGGCCGCCCGTCAGGCCCTTTGCGGGAAATCATCGGCGGGGCGAGGTTGAAGGACATTTTGAAATCCCCCTCAAACTCGGCCTTTGCCTTATCGCGACTGCTCAGCAGCAAGCGCGCCACCTCATATTCGTCCTTATAGGCCAGCAGCTTGTGATAGCCCTCCGCCACCGCTCCGCGCAGCCCCTGATCCGCAATACCGTCAAGCATCCTGCCATAGCGCTTGGCCAGACGCGCGCCGCCATAGGCCACCAGATGGTCGCGGCGAAAAGCGATCTTCTCCTCCACCGTCTTGGGCAGGGCCACCACATTCGGGGTCAGCACCGCCTGCGCCTCGCGCGGGTAAAGCACCGCCCAGCGCCCGATCTCGAACGCCCGCAGGTTCCGCTCCACCGCAGCCCCGTTGAGCCGGATCGCCTCCGTCACCGCCTCCAGCGTCAGCGGCACCAGCCCACGCTGCCAGGCCGCCCCGAAAATCATCATGTTGGAGTAGATCGAATCGCCCAAGGTGGCCTTGGCCAGATCCGAGGCATCGAACATCGCCAGCCGGTCCTTCAGCCGCGCCTCCAGCGCCAGCTCCAACCTGTCATAGGGCAGCTGGAATTCGGTGTTACGGGTGAAATCGCCGGTGATGATCTGATGGCTGTTCACCACTCCGCCCGTACGCCCCGTGGCCGTCAGCCCCAGCGTCTTGGCGCCCGCACTCACCACCAGATCGCCCCCGATCAGCGCATCACACTCGCCCGTGGCCACCCGAATGGCAGAGATATCCTCGGGCCGCTCCGCCAGACGGCAATGGATGCTGACCGCCCCGCCCTTCTGGGCCAGCCCCGCCATCTCCATCATGCCGGCCCCTTTGCCGTCAATCTGCGCCGCCTGCGCCAGCACCGCCCCGATGGTCACCACACCCGTGCCACCAACGCCGGTGATCACCACGTTGAAGGTGCCGTTGATCACCGGCAGCACCGGCATCGGCAGATCGGGAATTACCACTTCCGTCGTCGGATCCTTGCGGATCTTCGCCCCTTCAAGGGTCACAAACGAGGGACAGAACCCCTTGATACAGCTGAAATCCTTGTTGCACGACGACTGGTCGATCGCGCGCTTGCGCCCAAGCTCCGTCTCGGCGGGCACGATGGAGACGCAGTTGGACTGCACCCCGCAATCGCCACAGCCTTCGCAGACGTCCGTGTTGATGAACAGCCGCTTGTCAGGATCCGGGAACAGCCCGCGCTTGCGGCGGCGGCGCTTTTCGGCGGCGCAGGTCTGGATGTAGACGATGGCGCTCACGCCTTCCACCTTCGCCAGCCGCTCCTGCACGCCCATCAGGTTTGCGCGCTCATGCGTGGGCGTGCCCTTGAAGGCCGCGAAATCCACATCTTCCTTCTCATCATAGACCACTTCGAGGGTCTTGATCCCCATCGCCTTCAGCTCCGCCACAATGCGCGGCGCATCCAGATCGCCCTCGTTGTGCTGGCCGCCCGTCATGGCAACCGCATCATTATAGAGGATCTTGTAGGTGATGTTCGTCTTGGCCGCGATGGCCGCACGGATCGCCTGCACGCCCGAATGGTTGTAGGTGCCATCGCCAAGGTTCTGGAACACATGCGGCCGCTTGGAAAACGGCGCCTCCCCGATCCAGTTGGCCCCCTCGCCGCCCATATGGGTGAAGCCGGATGTCTCGCGGTCCATCCACTGCACCATAAAGTGACAGCCGATGCCTGCATAGGCGCGACTGCCTTCGGGCACTTTAGTGGATGAATTATGCGGACAGCCCGAACAGAAGTAAGGCAGCCGCGCCGCCAGCTCCTCCGAATTATCCGCCCGCTTGGCCTCCGCCAGATTGGCCAGCCCCGCACGGATCCCGTCTGTCCCGCGCCCCTCTTCGCACAGCACAGCACCCAGCTTTTCCGCGATATCCACCGGATCCAGCGCCCAGCGCGCGGAAAGGAATTCCTCGCCGTTCTTGCGCCCGCCATAGACGCGGTGGCGCATATCATCATCAAAGAGCGCCTCTTTGATTTGCACTTCCAACAGCTTGCGCTTTTCCTCGACCACCACGATCAGGTCCAGATCCTCGGCCCAGTCGTGAAAGCCCTTCATATCCAGCGGCCAGACCTGCCCCACCTTGTAGGTGGTAATCCCCAGCCGCTCGGCCTCGGCGGCGTCAATGTTGAGCAGGCTCAGCGCATGCACCACATCGAGGTAGTTCTTGCCCGCAGCAACAAAACCGATCTTGGCCCCGGCCTTGCCCCACACCCGGCGGTCGATCCCGTTGGCATTGGCAAAGGCCTCCGCTGCATACCGCTTGAAATCAATCAGCCGCGCCTCCTGCGCGATCCGCTCGTCCACCAGACGAATGTTCAGCCCTCCTTCGGGCATCTTAAACTCCGGCGTCACAAACTGCATCCGGTGCGGATCCCCGTCCACCACGGACGTCACCTCCACCGTGTCCTTCATCGTCTTGAGGCCCACCCAAAGCCCCGAATACCGTGAGAGCGCCCAGCCATAGAGGCTGTAATCCAGAATTTCCTGCACCCCCGCAGGCGACAGCACCGGCATGTAAGCATCGACCATGGCAAAATCCGACTGGTGCAGCACGGTAGACGATTCGCCCGTGTGATCATCGCCCATGGCCATGACCACGCCGCCATGCTCCGAGCTGCCCGCCATATTCGCATGCCGCATCACATCGCCCGAGCGGTCCACGCCGGGCCCCTTGCCATACCACAGCCCGAAGACACCGTCATAGCGCCCTTCGCCCCGCACCTCCGCCTGCTGCGCCCCCCAGAGCGCCGTCGCCGCCAGATCCTCGTTCAGCCCGGCCTGAAAGGTCACATCGTGCTGTGCCAGCTGCTTTTCTGCCCGCATCATCTGCATGTCGACAGCCCCCAGCGGCGACCCGCGATAGCCCGTCACCAGCCCTGCAGTATTCAGCCCCGCCGCCTTGTCGCGCGCGGCTTGCATCATCATCACCCGCACCAGCGCCTGCGTGCCGTTCAGCAGCACAGTGCCCTTCTCCAGATCAAAGCGGTCGTTCAGTGAAATCTTTTGCGTTGTCATGGCTTCCCTCCCAAGAGACCGGCGGCCAGCGCGTCACCCGCTGCCGCCTTCAAACATGCATCATTTCCCGGCATAATAGGTCACAAAGACTGACCTGTATAGTATCTATTCGAAATTCCTCCTACTTTCCCTCATGCACAGGGCTGTGTCACGCCTTTCTAATGCGCTAGAGTGCTTGCAACAGGAGGGGCATCATGGACTGGGACAAACTGAGGATTTTTCACGCGGTGGCCGATGCAGGCTCGCTCACCCATGCGGGTGACAAGCTGAACCTGTCGCAATCCGCTGTCAGCCGTCAGGTGCGCGGTCTTGAAGAACAGCTCAACACCAACCTCTTCCACCGCCACGCACGCGGCCTGATTCTGACCGAGCAGCGCGAATTGCTGTTCGACGCAACCCGCGCGATGACCAAACGCCTCGATGCCGCCTCCGCCCGGATTCGTGACAGTGAAGAAGAGGTCTTCGGAGAATTACGCGTCACTACCACCACCGGCTTCGGCACGCTCTGGCTCGCCCCGCGCCTGTCCAAACTCTGTTTCAAATACCCCGACCTCAAAGT
>Ga0136559_1000739_pt1 | contig 11086 bp, 12 predicted proteins | sample AntRauMeHopE1496_FD_104633 | JGI IMG/M metagenome (GOLD analysis project Ga0136559, IMG submission 104633) | Saline lake microbial communities from Rauer Islands, Antarctica - Metagenome Hop E1 #496 | ecosystem: Environmental > Aquatic > Non-marine Saline and Alkaline > Saline | place... | reverse complement strand
TCCGTCACCTTGAAAAGCATCCGGAGCACCGCTTCCACCCGATTTTCAAGTGGTTCGAGGAATGGTGCAACGATGAGTTTTCGCACGGCGAAGCCTTTGCATTGCTGATGAAAACAGACCCCAAGCTGACCCAAGGCAACAACAAGTTGTGGATCAAGTTCTTCCTGACGGCGGTCTATTCCACGATGTACGTGCGCGATCATCAGCGCCCGGAATTCCATAAGGCGCTGGGCGTCGACCCCGATTGGTACGCACATGAGGTGTTTACAAAAACATCCGCGCTGACCGGTCAGATTTTCCCGCTGATGGTGGATATCGAACACCCGCGCTGGCAGAAAAACCTTGTGCGGATGCAGGCGGCCAATGTGCAGATTGCGCATGCCAAGAAGGCCGGCGGCGTTGGCGGGTTTGTGGCGCGTATGCTCGGGGCGGCCAAGGCGGCGTATGCCTTTGCCGCGCTCTATACCATTCCGGCGATCAAACACGATGTGCCCGAGGTGACTTTGATGAAGCCCGCGTACTGATGGAAGTCTGGGGCGCATCTCTCATTGCGCTCTTCACCTGGTGGTTTGCCACCGGGTTGATCCTGCTCGTCATCCGTCGGGCCGACCGCACGGGTGGCAATGCTTATAACAAAGCGGTGTTCTTCTCTGTTCCAGTTCTGGCGCTGGGCGTGGCAGGCGTTATCCTGTCCACGCCCGACACCAGCCTGTCGGGTCTGTACAAGGGTTTTTTTGGCGCATTGGCGATCTGGGGCTGGATTGAACTGTCGTTCCTCTCTGGCGTTATCACGGGCCCAAATCGGGGCACTGCGCCGGAAAATGCCGCGCGCTCTGACCGGTTCTGGAAGTCGTGGGATGCCTTGGCGCATCATGAAATCCTACTGCTCAGCGGTTTGGTGTTCGTGGTTTTCGCCACCACGGGCGCGGAAAACACGATTGCGGTGTGGACCTACGCGATCCTGTTTTTCGCGCGTATCAGTGCCAAGCTGAACCTGTTTCTAGGTGTTCCGCGTATCAATTTCGAATTTCTGCCGCTGCCGTTGCAGCACCTCAAAAGCTACATGGTAAAAGGTCCGATTACCGCATTTTTTCCGTTTTCGGTGACTGTGCTGTCGTTTGCGACACTGTGGTTTGGCGAACGGTTGTTCGCCGCCGAAACGATGGTCGATGCCACTGGCTTTGCCCTTCTTACATCACTTTGCGCGCTGGCGCTTTTGGAACACTGGTTTATGGTTGTTCCTTTGCCCGACGCAAAACTCTGGCGCTGGATGCTTCCCGCGCAAAAACAAATAACGACCAAGGAAAAAGTTAATGGACTTTGACGCCCTTTTTAATGAACAGCTCGACGCCCTGAAGACCGATGGAAATTATCGCTACTTTGCGGAGCTTGAGCGTCAGGCGGGCAAATTCCCCCGTGCTGCCAGCCATTCGGCGGATGGCGTGCGCGATGTGACGGTTTGGTGTTCAAACGACTACCTCGGTATGGGCCAGCACCCCAAAGTGATCGACGCGATGGTTGAAGCCGTGCAACGCACCGGCACAGGCGCCGGTGGCACGCGCAACATTTCCGGCACGAACCACGACCACCTTTTGCTGGAACGCGAGTTGGCAGATTTGCACGGCAAAGAAGCAGCGTTGATTTTTACGTCAGGTTACGTGTCAAACTGGGCGTCCTTGTCGACCTTGGGCAGCCGGTTGGAAAACTGTGTTATCTTGTCCGATGCAGGCAACCACGCGTCGATGATCGAAGGCATCCGTCATTCCAAGGCACACAAAACCATCTGGAAGCACAATGATGTGGTCGATCTGGAGCGCAAATTGCGTGCCCTTCCCGCCGATTACCCCAAAATTGTCGCGTTCGAATCCGTCTATTCGATGGACGGCGACATCGCCCCGATTGAGGCGATTCTCGACGTGGCGGAAAAATATGGCGCGATGACCTATATCGACGAGGTGCACGCCGTCGGCATGTACGGAGAACGCGGTGGCGGTGTGTCCGAAGAACTAGGTCTGGCCCATCGGATCACCCTGATCGAGGGCACTTTGGGCAAGGCGTTCGGTTGCGTTGGTGGTTACATCACCGGCTCTGCTGCGATGTGTGATTTCATCCGTTCCTTCGCAAGCGGCTTCATTTTTACAACCGCCCTGCCGCCCGCCGTGGCCGCCGCCGCATGCAGCTCCATCCGCCACCTGAAAGTCAGCCAGCTAGAACGCGCCGGTCAGCGCCGTCAGGTTGCGCGCCTGCGTAAGATGCTGGATGCAAAGGGAATTCCGCACATGGCCAACGACAGCCATATCATACCCGTAATGATTGGCGATCCGGTAAAAACCAAAATGCTGGCAGATTACCTGATGGATGAATGGGGTATTTATGTGCAGCCTATCAACTATCCGACCGTTCCAAAAGGCACCGAACGTCTGCGGTTTACGCCGTCGCCGTTGCACACCGACGCGGATATCGATCATTTGGTCAATGCGCTGACGTCGCTTTGGAAGCAATGCGCGATTGCCCACGCTGTGGCGTGATATCGTATATCAATGCGCTAGGCGTTATTTCTGCTGGACGGCGCAAGCTAGAACGCTATTTTCATTTCATAAGCGGTATACCACCGCGCACGACAAAGACGTTAGGGAGAAACCTATGACCAAGTTTATCTACGCAGCTGCCGCCGCCTTGCTGGCCTCACCTGCTTTCGCAGACGTTACCGCAACCGGTGATGCCGCTGCCGGAGAAGAACAATTCAACCGCCAGTGCGTGGCCTGTCACATCGTGGCGGACGCTGATGGCGAAGTGTTGGCAGGTCGCAATGCGCGCACCGGCCCGAATCTTTATGGTGTTGCTGGCCGTCAGTTGGGCGTCGTCGAGGACTTCCGGTACGGCGATCCAATTGTCGAACTGGGCGAAACCGGCGCAGTCTGGACCGAAGAAGCATTTGTGGGCTACGTGCAGGACCCGACAGGGTGGCTGCGTGAGCAGTTGGACGACAACCGCGCGCGTGGCAAGATGGCATACCGTGTTCGCGACGCCGAAGAGGCGACAAATATCTATGCATACTTGTCGACATTCGCGCCGGCCGAATAAGTTCGCATGCCTGTCATGTGACAGACAAGGGGCCGCGCATCTGCGTGGCCCTTTTTCGTTTCGCGCCCTGATACGTCATCGGGTCACATTGTTGTCACCCCGATTGCGCGACAACAGCGCATAGGCCACAAGATCGCTACATGTCTCGAAGAGGTCCCATGCTGGATGCCGCCGCCCGTACATTGATCGACTCGCCGCTGAACGCGCTTGGCCAGCGCTTGGCGGCGCGCGGCGTTACGGCGGATAGCGTCACACTGGCAGGTTTGGCCCTTGGTTTGATCGCTGCGCTTTTTATTGCGCTGGGGTGGACCGGTTTTGCACTGCTGCCGCTGCTTGCCTCGCGGATTGCGGATGGATTGGACGGCGCAGTCGCCCGCGCCTCTCGCAGAACAGACTTTGGTGGCTACCTTGATATTGCCTGTGATTTTCTGTTTTACGGCGCGATCCCCTTTGCCTTTGTCGTAATGGACGCCGCCGCAAACGGCGTCGCGGGCGCGTTTTTGCTGACCAGCTTTTATTTCAACGGCACCAGCTTTCTGGGCTATGCGATCCTCGCGGAGAAGCGCGGTATGGAAACGTCGGCACAAGGCGCAAAATCCTTGTATTTCTCCAATGGTCTGCTGGAAGGCACCGAAACGATCATGTTCTTCGTCGCGCTTTGCCTGTTCCCGTCATCATTTGCGGTATTGGCCTGGGTTTTTGGCGCGCTTTGCTTCTGCACGGCGGCTTTGCGCTTGTTCGCTGCCCGCCGCGTATTCACTGAAAAGGAAAACCTATGAAACATCTTGCGTTAATTGTCGCGCTGGCTGCCCCCACGGGTGCATTGGCCAACCCTGATCCTGCAGATTGGACCGCCGTGACAGGCGAAGCCACCGGCCAGACTGTGTTCTGGAATGCATGGGGCGGGTCCACCACCACCAATGATTTCATTGCATGGGTCGGCACACGCGTCATGGAAGATTATGGTGTTACGCTGGAACACGTCAAGCTGACCGACACAGCCGATGCCGTCACCCGTGTGCTGAGCGAGAAGCAAGCTGGCGAAAACGACGATGGCGCCATCGACATGATCTGGATCAACGGATCCAACTTTGCCGCCATGAAAGAGGCGGATTTGCTGTTTGGCCCCTTCGCGGAACAGCTCCCGAATTGGGCCTTTGTCGACGTCGAAGGCAAAACCGTGCAGACCGATTTTACCGTCCCCGTCGAGGGTTTCGAGGCCCCGTGGGCCATGGCGCAGGTCGTGTTCATGTACGACACCGCCGATATTGAACGCCCCCTGACGTCCATGCCTGCGATCCTCGAATGGGCGCGTGCCAACCCCGGCCGCTTCACCTATCCCCAGCCACCAGATTTCCTCGGCTCCACCTTCCTGAAACAAGCCTTGGTCGACCTGCTGGAAGACCCCGGCGTGTTGCAAGACCCCGTGTCGGAGGAAAGCTACATCGGCGTAACCGGTCCGTTATGGGCTTACCTTGATGAATTGACGCCCTTGTTATGGCGCGAAGGCCGCGCATATCCCGCGACAGGCCCGGCGCAATTGCAGCTGATCGCGGATGGCGAGATTGATCTGGCCATCTCGTTCAGCCCCGGCGAGGCCACAGCCGCCATCGCCAATGCGCAGCTGCCTGACACCGTGCGCACCTTCGTGCTGGACAAAGGCACTATCGGAAATGCGTCCTTTGTGGCGATCCCCTATAATTCCGGCTCCGCCGCCGGTGCGATGGTGGTCGCGAATTTCCTGATGTCACCCGAAGCACAGGCGCGGGCACAGGACCCGAACATTCTGGGCTACGGCACGGTTTTGAACATGGATGCCCTGTCGGTCGATCAACGCGCCGCCTTCGATGCGCTCGATCTGGGTATCGCCACGCTGTCGCCCGCAGAACTCGGTCCCGTTCAGGCCGAACCGCACCCCTCGTGGATGACGCGCATTGCTGATGACTGGGCCGACCGCTACGGTTCCGGACAGTAGCGCAACCATGCTCCGTTTCCTGCCTGCGCTGACATTGCTTGCGATGTTGGGCCCCGTGATCGCGGGCCTGTGGGGGACGGTGCTGCCCGCGTTCGGGCATTTGCCCGCCGCCGGGTTGACCGGCCCGACCCTTGATCCGTTCCGGGCATTGATTGACTGGCCGGGCCTGGCCGCCGCGATGCGATTGTCGCTGTCGGCGGGGTTGGTGTCGACCGCAATATCATTGTTGATCGTGGCCTTGATTGCCGCAAGCTGGTCTGGCACGCGGGCGTTTCGTGTGCTGGAACGCCTGCTGTCGCCTTTGTTGTCGGTGCCCCATGCGGCAGCGGCGTTCGGGCTTGCGTTCCTTATCGCGCCATCGGGCTGGGTGGCGCGGCTGGTGTCGCCCACCATAACGGGATGGGACCGACCACCTGATTTGTTGATCGTGCAGGACCCGCTGGGCATCGCCATGATTGCCGGTCTCATCGTCAAAGAAGTGCCGTTTTTGTTGCTGATGACGATTGCCGCAATGGGGCAGGCACAGCCGCGCCAATCGCTGCTGGTGGCGCAGGCCTTGGGGTACGGGCGCGTCACCGGTTGGCTGAAAACCGTGTTCCCAAGGGTCTACGCCCAGATCAGATTGCCGGTGTACGTTGTCCTCGCCTATTCGATGAGCGTGGTTGACGTGGCGGTCATCCTCGGCCCCTCGACACCGCCGACCCTCTCGGTGCAAATCGTAAAACTGATGAGCGATCCTGACCTTGCCATGCGCCTGACGGGTGCTGCGGCGGCCTTGGTGCAACTGGCGCTTGTCATCTTCGCGCTGGCGCTTTGGTGGGTGGGCGAACGTGTGGTCGCGCGCTTGGGCAACGCATGGATCGCATCAGGTGCACGTGGGGTGTTGGACGGCCCCATTCGCGCGGTATCGCTTGGCGTCGGCAGTGTTTCAGCACTCGCCGTGGTGTTGGGGATTGCGGGGTTGTTCGTTTGGTCCTTCGCCGCTTTCTGGAGCTTTCCGAACGTCCTGCCCGACGGGTTCACGTGGCGCACCTGGGTCCGCCACGGCCCCGACGCGCTGGCCACCATGGGCGAGACGTTTCTTGTGGCGGGCGTCGCGGTGGTGCTTGCCCTCACCCTTGTGCTTGGCTGTCTGGAGGCGGAGCATCGCAGCGGGCGGCGCCTGTCACAACGCGGGCTGTGGTTGCTGTATTTGCCCTTGTTGGTGCCACAAACCGCGTTCCTGCCGGGCCTTCAAACGCTGCTTTTGACCCTTGGTGCCGATATCGGGCGACTGCCGGTCATCTTCGCGCACCTCGTCTTCGTGCTGCCCTATGTGTTCTTGTCCCTCGGCGATCCGTGGCGATCATGGGACGTGCGCAATGCAACCGTGGCCAGCGCACTTGGCGCATCGCCTGCTTCTGTGTTCTGGCGTGTTCGTGTGCCAATGCTTTTGCGCCCGGTTCTCACGGCGTGTGCGGTGGGCATCGCAGTGTCGGTCGGGCAATATCTGGCGACCCTGCTGATTGGCGGGGGGCGGGTATCGACCCTCACGACCGAGGCCGTTGCGCTGGCGTCGGGCGGTGACAGGCGCGCGATTGGTGTTTACGGGCTGATGCAGACATTGGCCGCGCTTGTGCCGTTTACCCTTGCGCTGGTCATCCCGACACTTCTATGGCGCAACCGAAGGGGATTGCATGTCTAAGGGTCTAACACTGCGCGACGTCTGCATTTTACGTGACGGTGCCCCCCTGATCGAGGTTGATCACCACATCGCGCCCGGTGAAATCCTGACCGTCATGGGGCCGTCTGGCGTGGGAAAATCGACGCTTCTGGCGTTTATTACGGGCACCTTGCCGACTGCGTTCAAAGGCATGGGGCAGGTCATGCTGGACGGGGCCGACATTACTGCCAATGCCCCGCACAAACGCCAGATCGGGATCCTGTTTCAGGACGATCTGTTGTTTCCCCATATGAGCGTCGGGGCGAACCTTGCCTTCGGGATGCAGCGCGGCGGCACGAAGGCAGTCCGTCGCGCGGCCATCGACGACGCGCTGTGCGACGTCGATCTTGCGGGGTACGCGCCGCGTGATCCGGCCACCTTGTCGGGGGGACAAAAGGCGCGCGTCGCGCTGGTGCGGATGCTGTTATCAAAGCCCAAGGCGTTGTTGCTGGACGAGGCGTTCTCGCGCCTTGATGCCGAATTGCGCGCGCAGGTGCGTGAGTTGGTGTTCTGTGTCGCCCGCGACCGCGCGCTGCCGGTTTTGATGGTGACCCATGATGCGGAAGACGCAGCGGCCGCTGGTGGCACGTTGATCGAGCTAAAAAGCCTGTCGACCATGTGAACTTGCGTGCTGACCCGAATGTGGTGTCATCAGGTCAGCACGCGTTTATTGGTTACTCGGCGGCGGCGCGGCGCGGCAACACCCAATCGGGGCGGATGAAATGGCAGGTATACCCGTTCGGAATACGCAGCAGATAGTCCTGATGCTCCGGTTCTGCCTCCCAAAAATCGCCCACAGGCTCTACTTCGGTCACGACGGCACCGGGCCACAGGCCGGAGGCATCGACATCCTTGATGGTGTCTTCAGCTTCGGCCTTTTGCGCGTCGTCCACATAATAAATCGCGGAACGGTACGACATGCCGCGGTCATTCCCCTGACGGTTAGGGGTGGTCGGGTCGTGAATTTGAAAGAAGAATTCGAGGATGCGGCGATAGCTGATCTGGTCAGGATCAAAATGAATTTCGATCCCTTCGGCGTGGGTGCCGTGGTTGCGGTAGGTCGCGTTCGCCACGTCGCCCCCGGTATAGCCCACACGGGTCGAAACCACGCCGGGCAGTTTACGGATCAAATCTTCCATGCCCCAAAAACAGCCACCGGCCAGAACTGCGCGCTGTGTCATTAGATGTCCTCCACTTGGTTGATGTACTCGCCGTATCCTTCGGCCTCCATGTCGTCCTTCGCGATAAACCGCAGGGACGCGCCGTTGATGCAATACCGCAGACCGCCCCGATCAACAGGACCGTCGGGAAACACGTGCCCCAAATGACTGTCCCCATGGGTCGAGCGGACCTCGGTGCGGACCATGCCCAGCGTCGAATCGGTCAATTCGGCCACATAGGCAGGCTCGATCGGTTTGGTGAAACTCGGCCATCCGCAGCCGGATTCGTATTTGTCGGATGACGCAAACAGCGGCTCGCCCGACACGATATCAACATACAGCCCGACCGCTTTGTTATCGAGGTAGGCGCCCGTCCACGGGCGTTCGGTGCCGTTTTCCTGCGTGACCCGAAACTGCTCGGGCGTGAGGGTCACGACGACGTCGGCGTTTTTTTCATATTTGGCCATGGTATGCCCCTTTGGCTGTGTTCTGAACAATATATGGCGTTTCTGGCACAGTATTCCAGTGGGGTTACATATCGTTCACCATAGCGCGAGGGTGGCGTGCCACAGTTTTACCCACGCCGCGCTGCTTTGTGGTCACGCCCGCAGACGCATAGTGTTTTGACTTGGGGGAGGGATTACGATTCTATCCCCCGAAAGAGCAGGATTGGAGCCAAGCCATGCGTTTTTCAGTGGCCTTCGACAACACCAAAGACACCCCCACGGGCAGCGGCCCTGTGCAGGTCGGCTGGTTCTTGAACGATAACAAAGGGGCGATCATTTATGATGCGCCCGAACGCGTGCGCTCGGTCGAGGTGAACCGCGAACACGCGAAATCTGCGTCGCGCTGTCCGGCGGTCATAAATATGGAAAGCCGCTATTTCATGGTGAAATGTCCGTTCGACATTCACATCGGGTTTGCGCGCGACAAAGATGGCAAGCCGACGCTGCGCAATCTGGCGGGCACGCAATCCAACATTCGCGCGTCAAAGCTGGGGGAAAAGCTGCACATCACATCTGAGGTGGAGTGGCGCACCAAGGGCGTGCCGACGATCCAACTGTCGCTGCCGTATGTGTTTATTTCGGACGAGCCGGTGTACGCCAGTCAGGTCAGCCCGTTCATGCACTACAACAAAGACCCGCTGCCCGGTACGATTTTTGGGGGGCGGTTCCCGATCAACGTTTGGCCGCGCCCGTTGATGTGGGCGTTCGAGTGGCACGAGCCGGAAAAGCCGATCAAGATCAAGCGGGGCGATCCGTTATTTTACATGGCGTTTGAAACGCAGTCGCCCGAACGTAGCATCGTGGTGACGGAAACCGAACTAACGCCGGAGTTAAAGGACTATATGGAGCTGATTTCGGGGGCGGTGAATTACGTGAACCAGACGTTTTCGCTGTTCGAGGCCGCCGAGGCGCGCCGACCTGAAACCCTGCTCAAACCCGTCGCTCGTAAGCGTAAGTCGTAGATATGGCGGCTGATCAACGTGTTACGCTGCGCATGGCGTCGGTCAATGCCCATCAAGCGGGCAAGCACGCCGAGGCGTTGGATGGCTACACCCGCTACCTTAGCCGCTATCCCGCCGATGCAGGCATCTGGACGAACCTTGGCGCGCTATTTCGTGCGGCGGGGCAGCACGAATTGGGCCGCACAGCACAGCAGCGCGCCTATGCGCTGGACCCTGACGATAAGGGTATCCTGAACAATTACGCCAATATTCTGTCGGATTTGGGCGACTATGCGCGTTCGATTGAACTCCGCCGCCGCTCATTAGTTAAGGACCCGACCCATCTGATGCACCACGCCATGATCGGGCGCTGTTATCGTGGCATGGGCGATTATGCGGCGGCGATTGAATACCTGACGCCGATGGCTGAAAAATTCCTGCAAGAGCCTGAGATCAAGCTGCAACTGGCTTTCGCGCAACTGGGCGCTGGGCACTACGGCGCGGCGTTTCGCAGCTATGATGCGCGGTGGGACACGCCGGAGCTGGAACAACCAAATGTGCCGTTCACGAAGTGGCGTGATGGCATGCCGGTGGCCGGAAAAACCATTCTTATCCTGCCCGAACAGGGGTTTGGGGATATGGTGCTGCTGGCCCGTTTCATTCCGCGTGTGGCGGCAATGGGAGCAAAGGTGCGGCTTGTCGCCAAAAAGCCGCTGTTGCGGTTGCTCGACGGGATCGAAGGGGTCGAGTGGATCGGGTCGGGGGCCAGCAAGGACGATCCTGTCGATCTGTGGATCACGCTGATGGATTTGCCGAAGCTGGTGTATGGCGCGGACGAGGCGGGCCGCGTGCCGCCCCCCACAACGCTGAAGATCCCGGCGGATTCAGCCGACCGCGCCAAACGCATCACCGCGCATCACCGCGATATGTTTAAGGTTGGCGTCGTCTGGACGGGGTCGGCCACTTATAAGGGCAACACGTTTCGCTCGTTCACGCATCGCGAATTTCTGCCGCTGGCGAAGCTGCCGAATGTGCAGCTGTTCTCGCTTTACAAGCGGCCGTTTCTTGAGGCGTACCAGAACGATGGCAGCGCGGCCGTGATTATCGACACGGCAAGCACCGATCGTGATTTTGCCGATTGCGCCGCGACGATGCAGGAAATGGATTTGATCATCACATCCGACACCGCCACCGCCCATATCGCCGGATCGTTGGGTGTGCCGGTTTGGGTCGTGCTGCATTGGGATGCGTTCTGGGTCTATCGCCACAGCGGCGAGACGACCGACTGGTATCCGTCCATGCGGTTGTTCCGACAGGCCGCACCCCAAGACTGGGCATCGGCGTTTACGGCGGTCGAGGCTGCATTGACTGAAAAGGTATCGCAAAATGGCTGACCATATTCTTGTGCCCACCGCGCCGGGCGAGCTGATCGACAAGCTGACGATCTTGCGCCTGAAGGAAGAACGCATCACGGACCCGGCGAAACTGGCAAATGTGCGCCGTGAAAAGTACGCGTTGATGCAAACCGCGGACGCGCATATTCCGGCCAGTGCCGCGCTGGATGATTTGTGGGACATGCTGTACCAGATCAACGCGGATCTGTGGGTGATTTGGTCTGGCGCACGAAGTTTAGACCGAAATTTGCGGCAGGCAGGGCGTTCTTGAGCAGTGACCACCGTGGACGGTCCATCATGGTCTCTTCAAGCATACAGAACCGG
>Ga0136559_1000738_pt1 | contig 11106 bp, 9 predicted proteins | sample AntRauMeHopE1496_FD_104633 | JGI IMG/M metagenome (GOLD analysis project Ga0136559, IMG submission 104633) | Saline lake microbial communities from Rauer Islands, Antarctica - Metagenome Hop E1 #496 | ecosystem: Environmental > Aquatic > Non-marine Saline and Alkaline > Saline | place... | reverse complement strand
GGCGGATGAGATCAGCAAACATGAAAAGTCATATAGGCCGAAATCCGGCCATGCACAACGTATGCACAACTGATGCACAACCGATGCATACGCATGCGCATCCGGCGCGCGGCAGATACGGCGTGAACCTGTCCGTCAGGGGAAGGATATGGCACCGGGACGGGTGATGATGAGGTCGTCGGTGGGGGCATGCGCTGACGGCAAGACCGCCGCGCCGCAGCCATCAGACGAGGCGTGATGTTTCGATCGCGGCGCGCACGAAATCACGGAACAGGGGATGCGGCGCGAAGGGCTTGGATTTCAGTTCAGGGTGAAACTGCACGCCGATGAACCAGGGGTGGTCCCTGACCTCCACAATCTCGGGCAGGCGGCCATCGGGCGACATGCCGGAAAAGATCAGGCCCTGATCTTCCAGAGCGTCGCGGTATTTGATGTCCACCTCATAGCGGTGGCGATGGCGTTCTTCGATCGTGGTGGTGCCGTAAACCGCCGCCACGCGGGATCCGGGTTTCAGCACGGCGTCATAGGCGCCCAGTCGCATGGTGCCGCCCTTGTCGTCATGGGCCGACCGGGTGACGATATAATTGCCCTGCACCCATTCCTTGAGGTGATAGACCACCGGCTCGAAGCGTTTCTTGCCGGCCTCGTGGTCAAATTCCTCGGACCCGGCGGTGGTGACGCCGGCCAGATTGCGCGCCGCCTCGATCACGGCCATCTGCATGCCAAGGCAAATCCCCAGATAGGGAATTTTGCGGGTGCGGGCAAACTCGGCGGCGCGGATCTTGCCTTCGGTCCCGCGTTCGCCAAAGCCGCCGGGCACAAGGATGGCATGAAAGCCTTCCAGATAGGGGGAGGGGTCTTCGGTGTCGAAAATCTCGGCATCGACCCATTCGACCTTGACCCTGACGCGGTTGGCCATGCCGCCGTGGATCAGCGCCTCCTTGATGGATTTATAGGCATCTTCAAGCTGCACATATTTGCCGACGATGGCGATTTTCACCTCGCCATCCACATTGGTGATGCGGTCGGCCACATCTTCCCAGACCGACAGGTCGGGGCGCGGCGCGGGCGATATGGCGAAGGCGTCCAGCACGGCCTGATCCAGACCTTCGCGGTGATAGGCCAGCGGTGCCTCGTAGATGGATTTCAGATCATATGCGGCGACCACATGTTCCTTGCGGACATTGCAGAACAGCGCGATTTTCTCGCGTTCCTTTTCGGGGATCGGGTGTTCGGACCGGCAGACAAGGATATCGGGGGCGATGCCGATGGATTGCAATTCCTTGACGCTGTGCTGGGTCGGCTTGGTCTTCAGTTCGCCCGACGCAGCCAGATAGGGCAGCAGCGTCAGATGCATGAAGATGCATTGCCCGCGCGGACGGTCATGGGAAAACTGGCGGATCGCCTCGAAAAACGGGAGGCCTTCGATATCGCCCACGGTGCCGCCGATTTCACAAAGCATGAAATCAACCTCATGCTCGCCGATGGCGAGGAAATCCTTGATCTCGTTGGTGACGTGGGGAATCACCTGAATGGTCTTGCCCAGGTAATCGCCACGGCGTTCCTTTTCGAGGACGTTGGAATAGATGCGGCCCGACGACACGCTGTCGGTCTTGCGCGCGGCGACCCCGGTGAAGCGTTCGTAATGGCCAAGGTCCAGATCGGTTTCCGCGCCATCATCGGTGACGAAGACCTCACCGTGTTCAAACGGGCTCATCGTGCCGGGATCGACGTTCAGGTAAGGGTCAAGTTTGCGCAGGCGGACGGTATAACCGCGCGCCTGCAACAGCGCGCCAAGTGCGGCGGAGGCGAGGCCTTTTCCAAGGGAAGACACCACACCGCCGGTGATGAAAATGTAACGCGCCATATGTCAGCAAACCTTCCCGTGCGGGGTGCCGTGCCAAAAGGCTGCACCCCCAACTTTCCCAGTATCACGGGAGTTGAGAATAACAGGATTCGGCACCGCAGGGCAACCCAAACCGCTATATCATGTTGCGAAAACGGGGAGCGGCCCCAGATTTGCGGATCAGTCGCTGCGCGGTGGCAGGGCGGGCGCGTCACCCGCGCTGGGCGGAAGCAGGTCGCCAGCAGGCGGCAGGGCAGGCCCTGCATCACCGGCGGGCGCATCAACGCCGATCCGGTCCAGCACCGAATCGCCGCCCGAATTCTGCGCCGCCAGGATCGTGAGCGTGATCGATGTGGCCAGAAACGCGATAGCGAAGGCCCAGGTCATCTTGCCCAATGCGGAGCCCGCCTGACGCCCGGTCATCAGACCGCCGCCGCCACCACCGCCACCGCCACCCATGCCCAGCCCGCCCCCTTCGGAACGCTGCAGCAGCACCACGCCAATCAGGCAGATGGCGAGGATCAGGTGGACGACGAGGATGATATTTTCCATGGGCTAACCGATGTCTGGCTTCTGGTGTCTGGCTTCTGGTTCGGGTCTACTTATGAGATGCGACTTGCCGCCGCAAGGGTCCGGTTGCACAAGTTTGCGGCGACGGGCCGGGGCGGATACGATGGTTTTGCGCGGTTTTCTGCGCCGGGTTCACATGGCCTGCCCCAGATTGCGGTTTCGCGCCCCTGCGGGGGCGGCTAATAGGGACGCGGGTTTTCGGGATGCAAGGAAGGGATCAGCGATATGGCCAATGTCGTCGTCGTGGGCGCGCAATGGGGTGACGAGGGGAAGGGCAAGATCGTCGATTGGCTGAGTGAACGGGCCGATGTGATCGCGCGCTTTCAGGGTGGCCATAACGCGGGCCACACGCTTGTCATCGATGGGACGGTCTACAAGCTTCAGGCGCTGCCTTCGGGTGTGGTGCGCGGCGGCAAGCTGTCGGTCATCGGCAATGGCGTGGTGCTGGACCCCTGGCATCTGCTGAAGGAGATTGACGGCATCCGCGCGCAGGGTGTGGAGATTTCCCCCGAAACGCTGATGATTGCGGAAAATACCCCCCTGATCCTGCCCATCCATGGTGAGCTGGACCGCGCCCGCGAGGCGCAGACCGGCGTGGCCAAGATCGGGACCACAGGGCGCGGCATTGGCCCGGCCTATGAGGACAAGGTGGGGCGCCGGTCGGTGCGGGTGGCCGACCTTGGCGACCGGGCCACGCTGGAGACGCGGGTGGACCGCGCGCTGGTGCATCATGATGCGCTGCGCCGGGGGCTGGGGCTGGAGCCGGTGGACCGCGACGCGCTGATCGCGGCACTGGTCGATGTCGCGCCCGCCATCCTGGAATATGCCGCGCCGGTCTGGAAGGTGCTGACCGAAAAGCGCAAGGCGGGCAAACGCATCCTGTTCGAGGGGGCGCAGGGTGCGCTGCTGGACATTGATTTTGGCACTTATCCTTTCGTGACATCATCCAACGTGATCGCGGGTCAGGCGGCCACGGGTGTGGGTTTGGGGCCGGGGGCGATCGATTTCGTGCTGGGTATCGTCAAGGCCTATACCACGCGGGTGGGCGAAGGCCCGTTTCCGACCGAACTGGATGACGCCGATGGTGAAATGCTGGGCCAACGGGGCCATGAGTTCGGCACCAACACGGGGCGCAAGCGGCGCTGTGGCTGGTTCGATGCGGTGCTGGTGCGCCAGACCTGTTCCACCAGTGGCGTGAACGGGATTGCGCTGACCAAGCTGGACGTGCTGGACGGGTTCGACACGCTGAAGATCTGCACCGGATACGAGCTGGACGGTGTGCTGCTGGATTATCTGCCCACGGCGGCGCATCAGCAGGCGCGGGTCAAACCGATCTATGAAACCATGCCTGGCTGGTCCCAGACCACGGCGGGCGCGCGCAGTTGGGCTGACCTTCCGGGGGATGCGATAAAGTACGTCCGCCGGATCGAGGAGTTGATCCAGTGCCCTGTGGCCCTACTGTCCACGTCACCCGAACGCGACGACACCATCCTGGTGACCGATCCGTTCGCCGATTGAAGAGGCCGCATATGGCATTGAGCTACAAGGCAAGGCGGCGCTGGTCTTTGGTGGTGTTGCTGGTGGGGTTACCCGCCTATATCGCAACCGCCTGGTTCGTCGCCAGCCTGTTCGAGGTCAGGTCCGTCTGGCTGGACCTGGGCATCTATACCGCACTGGGCATCGTTTGGGCGCTGCCACTCAAGGCGGTGTTCAAGGGTGTGGGGCAGGCCGACCCAGACGCGCCGCCGCCGGGCGACCAGAGATAGCAGAACACACCTGCAGAAATGCGAAAAGGCCATACCCCCAGGCATGGCCTTTTCTGTCGTCGCGGCCAGACGAGGGATCAGCCGCGATGATGCAGTGATTTGGCGGTCAGGCGATACTGGCCGCGCGCGACCTTCTGGAAAATACCATCGCGCAGAAGCGTGCCGAAGGCGCGCAGCACGTCCTCGCGGTCCATGTCATCCTCGGCTGCGTTGCGCACCATGCCCATTACCTGCGTGCGGGTGAAATCGGCCATGCCGTCGCGGTGCAGCAGATAGGCGGCACCCAGTTCGACCGCATGGGTCATCTGCTCGGCCTGGTTCTGTTCCAGATAATCCACGAAATTCGCGGCCGCTTCGGCGGACACTGGCGCGGCACGCGGCATCGGCGCACTGTCATCATCTTCTGCATCCATGTCACCGCGGCTGGCGGCGACCGGCGCCGGGGCTGTGTTGGTGGGCGGCACCAGTCCAGCACGCGCAGCAAGTGCCGCCAAGCTGGAGGATACCTTGCGCGGCGTGGGTGCGGAAACCTCGGCCATACCGACCTGAAATTCCGCATCATCGGTATCGGCACGCTGGGCCGGCATCAGGCGCATGGGTTGCGTGGAGGCGTCACCGATCTGGTCGTCGGGGTGATCAACGGTGTCGGCAAGCGCCAGGTTCGATGCCGCGACCCGCACCCGGCGGGGGCGGATGGGGGCGGCATCTTGATCGACCCGCTGCTCGGACACCAGCATCAGGGGTGCTGCGCGGTCTTGGGCGGGTTCTACTGTGGCCTTGCGGCGGCGGCTGACATCGACGCGGACCCGGCGGGGGCGCATCACGCGGGCCAGATCGTCACGGTATTCGTCGGTGCCGTCGCTGTCATCGTCGGACAGGCCTTCCGTTTCGGCAGCGCGGCGTTCCGCGAAACGGGCGGCAACGGCGGCCTTGAGATGTCCGATATTGGCGCGGCGCTGGCTGGTCTCAGGGGTGGCCAGACGGTTGCCCGCAGCATCGAAAAGGCGTTCGACCTGTGGTGCATTATCATCGGCGGAGCCTTCGAGACGCGCACGACGGCTGCCCCGCAGTGCGGTATCCGCGTCATGCACGTCATCGGTTGCCATGCGGCCCGACGGCATACCGTTATCTGAGGTGATGGCGGCGAGTTCGGCCTGCAGGGCGGCCTCGGTTTCGGGGTCGAGGGCGTCGATGCCATCGTCATCGGGGCTGGCGGCGAAGATCGAGTCGATGCCGTCGCCGTCCGTGGAACCGCCTTCATCGTCATAGTCATCGGCGTCATCTGCGTCGTCTGTGCCTGCGGCTGCCAGTGAGGCGATGAATGCGGCAACGGCACCGGCGTCGTCAGCGGACACCCATGTTGCGGCCAGGGCGGCGGCCTCGGCGTGCTGATCCTCGGTATAGGTGCCATCTTCGGCATCGGTAACCTGGCGGATGCGGGCCAGACGTGCGGCGATGCTGTCGCCCGACAGATCGGCGGCAGGCAGGACGTGCGCAACATTTGCCGCCGCGTCGGGGGCATCACCCAGCCAGTCGTCGGCATCTTCGAAATCGTCAGCGGCCTGCGGTGTGTCATCGGCAGGTGTGGTCTGGGTATCTTCGTCGTCATGGGCATCCGCGTCCGTCGGGGCATCGACATCAGCCGCGGCATCGACATCAGCCGCGGCATCGACATCAGCCGCGGCATCGATATCAGCCGGGGTATCGACATCAGCATCAGCATCGGCGGGGGCGCGGGCCGCAAACGGATCGCTGACTGCGGGGCTGTCGGCGGGGGCCTCGGCGGCGAAGTCAGCCATCAGCGCAGAGATCGCCACAATGCTGTCATCGCCCGCCAGTTGCAGATCGGGCGTGGTGGCATCTGCGGCGCTGATGTCAGTCTCTGTATCAGCATCAGTATCAGCATCGGCATCGGCGGCAGCATCAGTATAGGCATCGGCGTCAGTATCGGCGGGAGCATCAGTATCTGCATCGGCGTCAGTATCAGCATCAGTATCGGCGGCAGCATCAGTATCGGCATTGGCGTCAGTATCGGCGGGAGCATCAGTATGGGCATCAGCATCTGTATCAGCGTCTGCGATGGCGGCCTCCGCCTCGGCCTCGGCTTCAGCGACGGCACGGGCGGCCTCGATTTCGGCTTCGGCGCGAGCGGCTTCTGCGTGGGCGGCGTTATCCGCAATACGTGCGGCCTCGGCGTCCGCATCTTCTGCCAGCAGGGCGGCGGCGATTCGAGCCTCGGCGTCCGCATCTGCGGTGGTGTCATCGAACGACGCGCGCAGGCTGTCTGCCAGTTCGGCGTCGGCAATGGTTTCTTCGGGGGTGTTGTCGCGTGGCCGCATGATCAGCCCGGTGTCGGACATCCGCGCCTCCACCCGGCGCTGGATCGCGGCCTCGGTGATGCGATGCAGCATATCTGCGTCGGGGGTTGGCGGTTCGGCACCGAAATAACGATCCTCGGCAGCGAGGTCGCGGAAATATTCGGCAATGGCCTTCATTGCGGAAAACGGGTCGTCGAACGCTTCCAGGGTACAGGAAAACGTGCCGTATGAGACCGTAAGAATTTTGTTTGCATCACTCATGGGTCTGCTTCACCTTACTCGTCCGGATCTGTGCCGGAATTTACATCTTGCCTATCAGTCTAACAAACAGATTCCCCCGAAACGGGACTGGATTAGGGCCATTCGGTGATCATTAACCGCAAAAAAGGCAAGAATTTGCAAATGACCATGGAGATCGTCGAGACCGCCACATTCGTGACACTGTTGGGCGGCGGCGCGGTGGATGCCGCCGATCTGGACCTGGCGCTGACGCTGGCCCCGGTGCTGGTGGCCGCGGATGGCGGTGCCGATATGGCGCTGGCGTTGGGCCGCATGCCGCGCGCGGTGATCGGCGATCTTGATTCGCTCAGCCCCGCAGGGCGCGCGGCGCTTGACCCTTCATCAGTACACCACATACCCGAACAGGACAGCACCGATTTCGACAAGGCGCTGCGCAGCATTGCGGCCCCCTTGATCCTGGCTGTGGGGTTCACGGGGCGTCGGATCGACCATGAACTGGCGGCATATCATGTGCTGGTGATGCGGGCCGAGCGGCGCTGCGTTATCCTGGGGGCCGAGGATATCGTGTTTCATGCGCCGCCCACACTGCGGCTTGATCTGCCTGTGGGCACGCGGCTGTCGCTGTTTCCGCTGGCGGAGGTGGCGGTGGCATCGACCGGGCTGCGCTGGCCCACCGACGGGCTGGCGTTTCACCCCGCGCGGCTGATCGGGACGTCGAATGCGGTGGCGGGGGATGGTGTGACATTGCGCCCGAGCGGGCCGGGGATGCTGGTGATCTTGCCGCGTGTGCATCTGGCGGCGGTCATTCCCGCGCTGGTGGCGGCGGATATTTGGCCTCGCACAACCGCGCCTGTTTCGGTAAGGAATTGAGCGAACAACAAAACGGATGTGCCGATGACGGCTGAACTGTCACCGATCGACAAGGCCAAGTATGTCGCCGCCCGCCGCGCCGTCGATTTCGTCGAGGACGGGATGCGTGTGGGTCTGGGAACCGGGTCCACCGCCGCGTGGATGGTCCGCTGCCTTGGGGAGGTGGTCCGCGAGGAGGGGATGAAGATCACCGGCGTCGCCACCTCGGGTCGGACCGCCGATCTGGCCCGCCAGGTGGGTGTGCCCATCAAGACGCTGGACGAGGTCAAATGGCTGGACCTGACGATTGATGGGGCCGATGAATACGACCCCAACCTGAACCTGATCAAGGGCGGCGGTGCCGCGCTGTTGCACGAAAAGATCGTGGCGACGGCATCCGACCAGATGATCGTGATCGCGGACCTGTCCAAGCAGGTGGATACGCTGGGTGCCTTTCCGCTGCCGGTGGAGGTGATCCCGTTTGGCTGGCAGACCACAAAGGCCCTGATCGAGGAAATGCTGTCGAACGTCGATGTGCTGGGCCGGGGTGCATCGCTGCGCCTGAACGACCGCGCGCCGTTCCGCACGGATGAGGGGAATTTCATTCTGGACCTGCACCTGCGGCGCATCGCCAACCCGCAGCAGTTGAGCCTGATCCTGAACCAGATCCCCGGCGTGGTGGAAAACGGGCTGTTCCTGGATATCTGCGACATCCTGATCATCGGCAACGGCGATGGCAGCGTGGAGGTGCGCGACATCAACAACGGCACCGTGGAACATGAACGCATCGATATCATTGATACGGCCAATCTGTTCGTGGACATCACGGACTGACGTCTGCCGGAAGGAATACCCATGAGCTTCGATTACGATCTTTTCGTCATTGGTGGCGGGTCCGGCGGGGTGCGTGCGGCGCGCATGGCGGCGGCCGAAGGGGTAAAGGTGGCGCTGGCCGAGAAAAGCCGGATGGGCGGCACCTGCGTGATCCGGGGCTGCGTGCCGAAAAAGCTGATGGTGTTCGCCTCCGGCTACCGCGAGGAAATGGTTGATGCCCGCGCCTATGGCTGGGATGTGCAGGATGGCGCGTTCCACTGGGACGTGTTCAGCACGCATCTGAACAAGGAACTGGATCGGCTGGAACAGGCCTATCGCGGCCTGCTGGACACTTCGGGGGTGGAGATTTTCGACAGCCGCGCGGTGCTGGCCGATGCCCATACGGTCAAATTCCGCAATGGCGTGACCAAGACGGCCAAGCATATCCTTGTGGCCACGGGTGGCCACCCGGTGCGGCCCGACCTGCCCAATGCGCATCTGGGGATCGTGTCGGACGATATCTTTCACCTGCCCAAGCTGCCGAAATCCATCCTGATCGTTGGGGGCGGATATATCGCGTGTGAATTTGCCTGCATCCTCAACGGGCTGGGCGTGGCGGTGACGCAATTTTATCGCGGCGCCCAAGTCCTGCGCGGATTTGACGACGAGGCACGCGGTCTGGTGGCCGAGATGATGCGCGAAAGCGGGATCGACCTGCATGTGGGCACCAATATCGTCGATATGGCGCCAGCCGGTGCCGATCATACGACACCGAACATCAAGACGGGCAGTGACGCGGCCATGGGGGCCCCTGCGGCCCATCCGGATGCCTTGCAAGCCGCGACCAAGGATGGCGTCAAGGGTGGGCCGATCCGGGTGAAATCGACCAACGGGCACGAAGCCGTGTTCGATCAGGTGCTGTTCGCCACGGGCCGCGCGCCCAATACCGAAGGGATGGGCCTGGCGGAGATCGGGGTTGAGATCGGTCGTCACGGCGAAATCATGGTGGATGATTACAGCCAGACAGCGGTGCCATCGGTCTATGCCATCGGCGACGTGACCAACCGGCTGCAACTGACGCCCGTGGCAATCCGCGAAGGCATGGCGTTCGTGGAAACCGTGTTCAAGGGCAACCCGACCATGCCGGACCATGATCTGGTGCCATCGGCCATCTTCACCCAGCCCGAGATGGGCACCATCGGTCTGACCGAGGAAGCCGCGCGCGCGCAGGAGGAGATCGAGGTTTACTGCACCTCCTTCCGGCCGATGCAGCAGGCATTCGCGGGCAAGACGGGCCGCGTGCTGATGAAACTGATCGTCAGCAAGACCAACCGCCGCGTTCTGGGCTGCCATATCGTGGCCCCGCAGGCGGGCGAAATGATCCAGTTGGTGGGGATCGCGGTCAAGATGGGGGCCACGAAAGAGGACTTTGACCGCGTGGTCGCGGTGCATCCCACGATGGCCGAAGAACTGGTGACAATGCGCAATCCGTTGCGCAGCGCTTGAAACTGCGGCGAAAACGCGCGACGTCAGGTGCAATCCGGGCAATATGCCCCATATAAGGCACGAAGAGGAACCGAATGATGAGGGGATCAACAATCAATGGCTGGCAATAGTGGTGGACCCTGGGGCGGCGGCGGCGGCTCTGGTGGCGGAAATCGCGGAAACAACGGCAACGGCAATGGCGATGATCGCAAGCCGCCGCGCGGTGCGGGCGGTCAGCAGATCCCCGAGATCGACGAGATCGTGCGCAAGGGCCAGGAACAGCTGCGCCTGTTGATGGGTGGTCGCGGTGGCGGCACCGGCGGCAGCGGTCCAGACGGCGGCGGCGGCGGCGGGTTCGAGTTGGGACGCGGGGCATGGCTTCTTGGTGGCGCAGCGGTTGTTGCGCTTTGGCTGTTTTCGTCGTTCTATTCGGTGCGACCCGAAGAACAATCGGTCGAGCTGTTCCTGGGCGAGTTTTCGTCCATCGGGGAACCCGGTCTGAACTTTGCGCCTTGGCCACTGGTCACTGCCAACGTGATCGCCGTGACGACTGAACGGACGGAAGCCCTCGGCTCCAGCCGGTCGGGCGTGTCCGATTCGGGCCTGATGCTGACGACGGATGAAAACATTGTAGACATCGATTTTCAGGTGGTCTGGAACATCAGTGATCCTGCCCAGTTTCTGTTCAACCTGCGGGATCCGGAAAGCACAGTTCGCGCGGTGTCCGAATCGTCGATGCGTGAAGTCATCGCTGCCAGTCAACTGGCCCCGGTCCTGAACCGGGACCGTCAGCTGATTGCCGATACGGTGCGTGAACTGATCCAGTCGACATTGGATACCTATGGCAGCGGGATCAATATCGTCCGTCTGAACCTTGACCGTGCCGACCCCCCGAATGAGGTGATCGACGCCTTTCGCGACGTGCAGGCCGCCGCACAGGAACGCGATCAGCTTCAACGCCGTGCCGATGCCTATGCCAACCAGGTGCTGGCGGATGCGCGCGGTGAAGCCGCTCAAGGCGTTGCCCGAGAGAAAGCCGCTGCGCGAGTCTTGCTTGACAAAGGCCACCTTGTGTTGTATCAGCGTCTTCAACGCGTGGCGCAGCACGAGATCCGAAAAAGAACAATAGACTGGAACGTATAGGGCGTATTCAAAGTCACCCGAGCCGACCAAGGTGCTAACGGCAACGGCGGCGACAATCTTGGCCATTCCAGAGTCT
>Ga0136559_1000736_pt1 | contig 11113 bp, 8 predicted proteins | sample AntRauMeHopE1496_FD_104633 | JGI IMG/M metagenome (GOLD analysis project Ga0136559, IMG submission 104633) | Saline lake microbial communities from Rauer Islands, Antarctica - Metagenome Hop E1 #496 | ecosystem: Environmental > Aquatic > Non-marine Saline and Alkaline > Saline | place... | reverse complement strand
CACAGCAGGACTAAATGATGATATAGGTCCTGAAATTTCATTGTTTTTGAACGATGATTCATTTGTAAATGGTGGAATAACGGACGAAAACCCTATTTTAATTGTTGAATTATTCGATGAAAGTGGCATAAATACTGTCGGTAATGGCATTGGGCACGATATTACTGTCATACTAGATGAGGAAACAAGTAATACTAAAATTTTGAATGAATTTTACGAGGCAGATTTAGATACGTATAAAAGCGGAAGTTTGCGCTACCCATTCAATACACTTGAGCCGGGTATCCATGCGCTTACCTTTAAAGCCTGGGATGTAAATAACAATTCGTCAGAAGCGCGCATAGAGTTTGTTGTGCAGGAAAATGAACAAGTAGCATTAGATCACGTTTTGAATTATCCGAATCCATTTACTACAAGTACTCAGTTTATGTTTGAGCACAATCAAGTTTGTGCTGCTTTAGAAACTCAAATAGAAATTTTTACGGTGACAGGTAGGTTGGTGAAAACGATTAATGCAGAAGTTAAAACGGTCGGTTTTCGAACAGATGGAATACATTGGGATGGGAAAGATGATTTCGGAGACCAACTGGCAAAGGGTGTTTACGTTTACAGAGTAACGGTTACAAATCCCGATGGTGGAACAGCTCAAGCAATGGAAAAATTGTATCTTTTGAAATAGTTGAACAATAAAACAACTCTTTTTCCGTATATTTGTTAATTAGTTTTAATTAAGTAGAATTATTAAATGTATAAAAAACTCATTTTTACGTTAGCTGGAACACTACTTGGCATCGAGACGTTTGCACAGTCTACTGGAGGAGGTGAATTGCAGTTGAATACCATTACCACAGCAGTACCGTTTCTTCAAATCACGCCAGACTCTCGTTCTGGAGCGATGGGGGATGCAGGGACAGCCTTGAGTCCGTCTTCAAGTAGTTTTTTTTGGAACACATCAATGCTGGCGTTTACTGAAGAAGATATGGAGATTTCACTTTCGTATTCTCCTTGGTTGCAACAAATTGCTAGGGATATTAACTTGTCTCATTTATCCGGTTACAAACGTATTAACGAGCGAAATGTAATAGGAGGCTCTCTTCGATTTTTTAGTTTAGGAGAGATTGTTTTTACGGATGAAACAGGAAATCAAACGCTTGTACATGTTCCTTATGAAATGGAATTATTGGCAGGATACTCTTATAAATTGAATGATAAGTTTGCATTAGGACTCAACGGAAAATTTATTTTCTCTAATCTTACGGCTGGTATTATAGTAGCTGGAGCGCAATCCAAAGCAGGACTAGCTGGAGCTGCGGATGTTTCTTTTTCGTACCTTAATAATGACGTTAAGCTTGGTGCGGCGGGAGGTAGTGTTGCTTTTGGTGCCACCTTGAATAATGTGGGAAACCAAATTTCCTATACTGAATTAGATGATCGTGACTTTTTACCAACCAATTTGAAATTAGGTACAGCTTTAACGTTTGATTTTGATAAATATAATGTATTGACTTGGGCTCTTGATGTTTCAAAACTTCTTGTTCCAACCCCTCCTGCAATGTTGAATTTGAACGGTTCTCCTACTATCGTTTCTGGATTTGATCCTAATATTGGTGTTGTTCCGGGAATGTTGCAGTCTTTTTACGATGCGCCAGGAGCACTTACACGAGATGAAAATGGAGATTTTATAGAGAATGCAGACGGTACTTATCAAGTAGAGGATGGCTCAAAGTTAAGAGAAGAATTGTCTGAAATCATGATTGGTACGGGTGTGGAATATTGGTATAATCAAGTATTCGCAGCAAGAGCCGGTTACTTCTATGAGAATATAAACAAAGGAGCACGCCAGCATTTAACGTTTGGTATCGGGTTAAAATACAACATGTTTGGTATTGATTTCTCTTATTTAACATCGCTTCAAAGAAATAACCCTTTACAGAATACTATTCGATTCACATTGCGCTTGCACCTTGGTTCGTCTGGTGCAAATTCTGGTTCTGTTAAACCAGATTAATGAAGCTTAGAATTGGTTTTGGTGTTGATGTTCATCAACTCGTTTCAAATAGAAAATTATTTCTAGGTGGCGTTGATATCCCGTCCGACTTAGGAGCACTTGGTCATTCTGATGCAGATGTGCTCCTCCATGCTATTTGTGATGCGCTACTTGGCGCATTAAATCTGAGGGATATTGGTTTTCATTTTTCAGATCAAGATCCGAAATACAAGAATATTGATAGTAAAATCTTATTGAAGGATACTTTTCAATTGATAAAAGAAAAGGGTTTTAAAATCAATAATATTGATGCTACTATTATTGCTGAGAAGCCTAAGCTTAACCCTCATATCCCTGCTATGCAAAGTGTTATTGCAACTATTTTAGAGGCAGAAAAGGATGATATTTCGATAAAAGCTACCACGCATGAAAAAGTAGATTCATTTGGAAATAGAGAAGCAATTAAAGCGTATGCAGTTTGTTTATTAATTTCTGCGGACTAGTTTAATGCAAGAATTACTGTTGCCTAAAGGTCGAATTAAACTTAGCCTTCTGTTGTTTCTTTAAGTCGTCTAAATCGTTAGGAACTTGTCTTTTCCAACGTTTATGGGACCAAATCCAATACTCAGGTGTTTGTTCTATTATTTTTTCAAGCCTGTGTGTATGAGACTCAGTTATTTCGCCCCAAGATAATAGTCGAGGAGTTTCTGAAATTAATTCAAGGTGCATCGTGTAATGTCCACGCTTTGTCTTTTCTACATGAAAAAAGACGACAGCTTGATTGTACTTATTTGCCAATTGTTCGGGGCCAAAAATAACCGGTGTTTTTTGATTTAGAAAATTCATCCAATAACTCTTTCTAGCATCTCCAGGAGATTGGTCCGCGAGCACTAGAGTAGCAGTTGGAGTATCGTGTGCTTGTTTGAAAAAATCATGAACATTTTTGGCGTTGATAATATTCATGCCAAAACGAGCTCTGCGTGAGTTGATTTTGTGGTCCCAAAACTTACTTGTCATCGGCATTCCTATTCCAACTGCTTGATGCGGCAAGAGTAGATTTTGAACGGTAATTAACCATTCCCAGTTGTTATAGTGTCCAGAAACAAGCAGTGCACTTATGTTTTTGTCGTAAAGGGCTTGCATCACTTCTGGATTACTAACTTTAAATCGTCTTTTTAATTCTTTTTCAGAAATAGTCATATTCTTTGCTCCTTCTGCCAATAGATCTGTGAGGTGACGGTAAAATTTCTTTTCAATTTTACGTTGCTCTGGAGTGGATAAATTGGGAAATGAGCGCTCTATGTTCTGTCTAACAACGGTTCTTCGATAAGGAATAATGGTAACTAATAAGAGATAAAAGAAATCGGTAAAAAGGTACATAACCGACAATGGCATATATGAAGCGGGAAGAATCAAACAGTAATATGCTAATCGTGCGAACATGAGATGCTTTGATTCAAAAATACGATTTTCTGATGATTTATATCCCGTATTTATTGAAACCCTCGTTCTTTTTTAACAGCTTCGTAGGCATCTTGAACTTTTTGAAACTTTTCTTTCGCTCCTTTTTGAAACTCTTCCCCCATTTGCGCTACTTTATCAGGGTGGTGTTGAACAGCTAATTTACGATAAGCTTTTTTTATTTCTTGGTCAGTAGCTTCTTTGGAAATGCCTAAAATCTTATAATCACTTTCTGTATCGCGATGAAACATATTTTTCACACTGGAATAATCTCCTGAAGATAATCCCATAAAGTGAGCAATGTTTTCGATCATTTGTTTTTCATTATCCGATACATGCCCGTCTGCTTGGGCTATTCCAAATAAATAATGAATAAGTTGGATTCTTGCTTCAGGTTTTATTCTAGCTCGAATATCTGTGCATATCTCATTCAGCGGGAGGGGTTGTTGCTGCTCTAAAAAAGATTTCAACGTTTTTAGATGCTGCTGCGTGAATTGAGGTCCAAATTGTGCTGTCAAGAATTGTTTTACATAATTCAATTCTGATTTGAGAATTTTCCCATCTGCCTTCATCACTGCTGCAGAGAGAACTATAAGCATTGTAGGGAAATCGTAGCGCTGGCTTTGTTGTCTATAGAACTCAAAAACATCTTGTGATGACCTGAAGTTTTGTCTGTTTCCACCATCTTGACCAGTTCGTTGGTTTAAAGCGGCTGCAGCTCGTTGAAAATTATCGATAAATCCGCCAATCAAAAAACCAAAAAATGCTCCCCAAAAAGTTTTGGTTAAAGCATAGCCGGCAAAGGCTCCAATCCATTTAAATAATCCTGTCATATTTTATAGAAGTTAGATGTTTAGACATTAGAAGTTAGGCGGAAGACAATTTTAGTCTAATGTCTAACTTCTAACTATCTAACTTCTCTTTTAAACTAATTCAATACTTCGATTTACAAACTCAGTTAAGGCCTCTCCTTTCAACATTCCTTGAGATAGAAGCGCTAAGTCTGTTAATTGTTTTACTTTTTGTTCTTTTGCTGCTTTTTTAGTTTCATTCAGAATATCGGAAACTTTAGGGTGATTACTATTCACTACCAGGTTATACATTTCTGGAAAGGCGCCGTAAAATCCTGCTCCTCCCATTTGTTGTTGCTCCTTCATTCTTCTGATGAATTCTGGTTGCGTAATGACGATTGGCGCATCCTTTTCCGACATACTTTCAAATTGAACCTTGAATTTATCTTTACTTACAGTTCCTTCGAAAATCGGAATGAGTTTTTCCTCATCTTCTTTGCTTAATTTGGAAGGGATTTCCTCGTCTTTCTTAATTAGCTTGTCTAATGTGTCAGCATCCACACGCGCAAAGCTTACGTTTTCTAAGCTAGATTCCATTTTAGAAATCCAATGTGAAGCAAGCGGTCCTGTTAAATCTAACACGTGATATCCACGATCAGTAGCTGTTTTTACAAAACTAAACTGAGCTTCTTTATCGTTTGTATATAAATAAACTGTTTTACCATCTTTATCTGTCTGAAGTGGTGCCACTTTTTCTTTGAATTCCTCCAGCGTGAAATAATTTCCATCTGTATTTCTCATCAAAGCAAACGAGTTGGCTTTGTCAAAGAATTTGTCATCTGACAACATTCCATATTCCACAAAAATGCGTAAATCTTCAAACTTATTCTCGAAGTCTGTACGGTCTTTTGTAAACATTTCTTTTAATTTGTCAGCTACTTTCTTTGTGATGTGAGCAGAGATTTTCTTCACATTACCATCACTTTGCAAATAGGATCGAGAAACGTTTAATGGAATGTCTGGAGAGTCGATTACACCATGTAATAATGTCAAAAACTCTGGAACAATTTCAGCTACATTATCTGTAATAAATACTTGGTTTGAGTAAAGTTGAATTTTATTCTTCTGTACTTCAACATTTTCCTTAATCTTTGGGAAGTAAAGTATTCCTGTTAGGTTAAAAGGGTAATCTACATTCAAATGGATATGAAACAAAGGCTCTTCAAAGGTCATCGGATACAACTCTCTGTAGAAAGCTTTGTAGTCCTCATCTTTCAAGTCAACGGGCATTTTAGTCCACGTAGGCTCTGTATTGTTTACTTGATCTGGTACGTCGAATGATACTTGTTTTACCTTGTCGTTTTCATCTTTTTCACCGGATGGGTCGTCTGTATATTCTGTTCTTGTACCAAATATAACAGGTATGGGCAAGAATTTACAATATTTGTCAAGTATACCTTTAATTCTAGTTTCTTCTAAAAACTCTTTAGATTCTTCTGTTATGTGCAAAACTATATCTGTTCCGCGCGTTTCTTTCTGAATGTCTTCAATGGTATATTCGGTAGTGCCATTGCTTTCCCATTGAACCCCTTGAGATCCTTCATGACGAGCTAAAGATAGGATTTGAACTTTTTCAGCAACCATAAATGCGGAGTAAAATCCAAGTCCAAAATGACCAATGATTTGTTCTGCACCATCTTTTCCTTCATATTGTTTTACAAATTCTTCTGCTCCAGAAAATGCTATTTGATTGATGTATTTATCAATTTCATCCGCATTCATTCCAATACCATTATCTCGAATCGTAAGTGTTTTCTCTTCTTTGTTAAGAATTACTTCCACTTTTAGTTCGCCTACTTCATTCTTATATTCGCCTTTTTTCGAAAGTACCTTTAGCTTTTGGGATGCATCGACAGCATTGGAAACCAATTCTCTCAAGAAAATCTCATGATCTGAGTACAAAAACTTTTTGATTATCGGAAAAATATTTTCCGTTTCAACACTAATATGACCTGTTTTCATTTCGATAACTATTTTAAACGTTCACTCCATCTAGTCAATGACTATGCCATGTGCATATGACTGACAATTTGACGTTTTTTAGACAGGTAACAGACATGGTAAACCTATAAATAACTAAAAAAGCCTTTAGTCAATTGACTAAAGGCTTTTAAATGATGTATAAGATATAATTAACGTTTGTCTAACGAAACGTAATCTCTTTTGGTTGCACCAGTATAAATTTGTCTCGGACGTCCAATTGGATCTCCATTTTCGACCATTTCTTTCCATTGAGCTATCCAGCCAGGTAAGCGACCTAATGCGAACATCACGGTAAACATTTCACTTGGAATGTTTAAGGCACGATAGATAATTCCTGAGTAGAAGTCAACATTAGGATAAAGTCCTCTTTTTACAAAGTATTCATCTTCTAGTGCTACTTTCTCTAGTTTTTTCGCTAGGGCTAGAGTAGGGTCATTAATTCCTAATTTTTCTAAGACCTCATCACACGCTTTCTTAATGATACGTGCACGCGGATCAAAGTTTTTATATACTCTATGACCGAATCCCATTAAACGGAATGGATCTTCCTTATCCTTCGCTTTTGCAACCCATTTGTCCATGTCACCACCATCTGCCATGATTTGGTCTAGCATTTCTATTACAGCTTGGTTAGCTCCACCATGAAGTGGTCCCCAAAGTGCAGAAATACCGCCAGCAATCGATGAATACAGGTTGGCTTGTGATGACCCTACAATTCTCACTGTAGACGCTGAACAGTTTTGTTCGTGGTCAGCATGAAGAATTAATAACGTGTTCAGCGCATTAACCACAACTGGGTCAATTATATAATCTTCAGATGGCATAGCAAACATCATGTATAAAAAGTTCTCACAATAGCTTTTATCATTTTGTGGATACATGAAAGGATGTCTCATCTTATTTTTATAAGCCCACGCCGCTAATGTTGGCAACTTCGCAATTAAGCGATGCATTGTCATGTCAATAGCTTCTTTTGCTCTATTCGGATTCTGAGATTCTGGATAGAATGTAGAAAGCGAACACACCATAGAAGATAGAACTCCCATTGGATGAGCATTAAACGGATAAGCTTCTAAGAAGCGCTTCATGTCTTCATGAACAAGCGTATGGCGTGTGATTCCTGATTTAAAGGATTCGAATTCTTTTTTAGTAGGAAGGTCTCCATAGATCAATAAATAAGCTACTTCTAAAAAATCAGCTTTCTCTGCTAGCTGTTCAATAGGATAACCTCTGTATTGGAGAATTCCATTCTCACCATCTAAATAGGTGATCGCACTAAAACAACTTCCCGTGTTTTTATAACCTGGATCTATAGTAATATATCCCGTTTGTGCACGCAGTGTTTTGATGTCAATACCTTTTTCGTTCTCTGTTCCAGTAACTACTGGTAGTTCAATAACTTTACCGTCAATTTCTAATTTTACAACTTCGCTCATTCTTTATTTGTTTTATAATCGTCTAAAATCGCTGTCTAAGATAGTAATTTGTTTAATATAACAAAGCAGAATCTAACTTGTTTGTTAAAATGTTCATTTTTTATCACCAACTGTAAGTTTAAGATGGTCGGAACTTTCTCGTAGGACAAAAGAAATAATCATGGCGGTGAGGTAGGTTCGAAGTTCAGGAACTGAAGCAACCATTTTAATAAGTATTTCGTTTCTAAATAAATACTGATTGATTATGAAATTTTACTTCCCCATTTTTTTAGCTTTCCTATTAATAACAACAAGTTGTAAAAAAGAGCCTGTAGAACCCGTTGATGATATTGTGAATACCAGTTCTAATGTTACAGCGAAAGGTGTGCTAGTTCAGGTAGAAGATCAGAATGGTAGTGCACTGCTTGGTGTGGAAGTGAAATTAGGGAATCAAACTAAGACTTCCGATATGAACGGAGTGGTGCAGTTTTCATCAATTTCGCTTCCTTCCCAAAACGCAACTATATCGGTTTCGAAATCAGGTTATTTTGAAAATCACTATTTGATCAATCCTTCTTCAACGGCCGATGTAAGTGTTGTTTTAGTTTTAGCAGAAGCAATTAATACGACTATTGATGCATCGAATGGAGGCCAAGTTCAGAGTGGAGGAGGAGCATATATCGTTTTTCCAGCGAATGGGTTTTTAAACCAGGATGGATCTGTGTATACTGGCAACGTAGTGGTTTCCTCCAAATATATTGACCCTTCTTCCAGTGCTGATAATAAAATAATTCCGAATAGTTTTATCGGAATAGATGAATCGAATGCTACGGTTTTTGCAGAAAATCATGGAATGATTTTAGCAGAAATTTATGATAATAATGGCAATGAATTGAATATTAATCCAGCCAATAAAGCAGAGCTTCATCTTCCGGTGTTGTCCACAGACATGGGTTCAGCTCCCAATCAATTGCCTTTCTATTATTTTAATGAAGAAGCCGGGAAATGGCTGGAGGATGGAGCAGCTATGCTAGAAACGAATGAATACGTTGGTTTGGTGGATCATTTTACTTTTTGGATGTGTCCGTATGTTTATGACCATTATTCACTCTCTGGAAATATAGAGTGTGCTGGAACTCCTTATTCAGGTGCTGTTGTAAATGTGTATAATCAATTTGGTCACTTTTTAGGCTCTAGAACAACAAATGTAGTTGGTGGATTTAGCGGAAGTATTCCTGGCACACTCACTCATACAATTGAGGTAGAAGATCCTTGTGGAGATGTTCTTTATTCGGAAACTATCGGCCCCTTTGCTTCGGCTACAAATTTAGGTGCGATTGACATTTGTTCGAGCGGAAATGTGAATTTCGGATTGGTAGAGGCAACTCTTACAGATTGTGATGGCGTAATTGATCAAAATGCATATTTAAATGTTAATTTTAGTGGAAGAACAAGGTTTTTTCCAGCCAATTCATTAGGTTCATTTTCTCGTTTAATGGTGTTTTGTAATTCAACAACTCAAGTTACGTTGTTGGGTGCTAATACGATGACGAATCTAGCAAGTCAACCACAAACTCTGCCAGTAAGTCCTTCCATGAATTTTGGTAATCAATTGGTTTGTAACTTGCCAGATCAGTATTGTATTTACACAGTTAATGGAGAGAACTTTTTTATTGTAGATAGTCCTGAAAAGGAGTTTATATTATATATCGATTTTTCGTCTCCAGAATCTTCCTACATGGGGGTTTCTGACACAAGTGATGTCGCCCTATTCTCTGATTTTGTCCACTTTCAACTACGCGATTTCGGACCTTCATTAGGGCAATACTTAATCCCGGGGATTGGTGGTTTTGGTTATGTTTTTGAAGGCTTCATGGGGCAGTCTGGTACAACCTTCCCAATAGAGATAACGTATTTCGGAACTGGAGTGGGTGATTATGTTGAAGGCACAATCACGGGTTCTCATTCTTATGTTGATGGGTTTGGAAATAATGTAACAGTTGGTCCAGCGCAATTTCGTGTTCAAATTGATACTTATACTCCGTAAAAGGAGTGCCACTTCCAATATTAGATTGTAAGAAGTATAGCTGAAACGCTCTAAAACGGGGGCAGTCTTGCAAATTTGTAACCAGGATTGGGAATGCCATGTCGAACGATAATCTTATTGATTTACTTAGACAATGTTTCTCTAATCAAAGAGCCTGTTAGTATTACAATACTACTGGAAGGTGGTGTGTAAAGACTTAATCAGAAAATCATACGCTGACTTAATTTGATCCGTTATAAATTCTTGAGCGTATACTCAAACATCATGTTGAATAAGTGATTGCGCGTATTTCCTCCGTAAATACCATGGTCTTTATTCGGATAAATAAATACATCAAAATCTTTATCGGCTGCTACTAGTGCATTGATCATTTCCATCGTATTTTGAACATGGACATTGTCGTCGCCAGAACCATGGATTATGAAATAATTTCCTTTCAATTTGTCCACATGATTAATAGGTGAATTATCATCGTATCCTTCAGTGTTTTCTATTGGAGTGCGCATGAATCGTTCCGTATAAATATTATCGTAATACCTCCAGTTAGTAACAGGAGCTACAGCAATTCCCATTTTGAATACATCTGCACCTTTCGTCATGGCTAATGAGGACATATATCCTCCATAACTCCATCCCATAATCCCGATGCGATTTTCGTCTACATAATCTAATTTCTGAAGGTTTTTAGCAACGGCTATTAAGTCTTCGGTTTCAAGCTTTCCTAGTTGCAAGTAGGTCGATTTTTTAAATTTAGCTCCTCTATACATTGTGCCGCGCGTATCAACGCAGAAAACAATGTATCCGTTTTGTGCAAGTAACTGGTGGTAAGCAAAGTTTGCGGAACCATAAGAATCGGTGACCATATTAGAGCCTGGCCCACAGTATACATTGAAGTAAACAGGATATTGCTTTGTAGAGTCAAAGTCTGGGGGGTAAATCGCCCATGCGTTTAGTGTTTCATCATATCCTTCTACCTTGAGAAAAACTTTTGGTTGAAAATTGTAATCTTTTAACGCGAGCTGAAGGTATTCATTATCTTCGAGCACTTCTATCATATCCCCGTTTGAAGTGTGCAAAGAATATACAGGAGGTGTATTCGCATCGCTCCAATTATTTACATAATATTTCATCCCTGTTGAAAACTGAGCATCGTTCCACCCTTTGTTTTGACTCAGTAATAGCTTATTGTTTCCCTCTAAATCCACTACATATAGATCTTTATTGGTTGGGTGACTTTCTACAGAAGTGAAGTAGATTAGCCCTTTTTCGTGGTCAACTCCCTTGAAGTCAACTACATCCCATTCCCCCTTGGTTAGTTGTGTCTTTTTTCCAGAAATATTAATTTTGTAAATATGATTAAATCCATCTT
>Ga0136559_1000734_pt1 | contig 11118 bp, 12 predicted proteins | sample AntRauMeHopE1496_FD_104633 | JGI IMG/M metagenome (GOLD analysis project Ga0136559, IMG submission 104633) | Saline lake microbial communities from Rauer Islands, Antarctica - Metagenome Hop E1 #496 | ecosystem: Environmental > Aquatic > Non-marine Saline and Alkaline > Saline | place... | reverse complement strand
CGCTGGTCCGGATTGACGCGGGCGGCGCATTTGGCTCGCTCAACGTCTCAAATGCGGCGGCAATCGCCCTATATGCCACCAGAGAGCACAATTAGGGAGAGGGGCCATCGCGCACCCGTCGAAAATCGCCACCTGCTGCCACTGCGGCACGCGCGCCATGCTGCGGATGGGGGCAGGGCATCATACGTTGACCTGTGGCGCCTGCGGCGCACACCTGGCCCGGCTCAAGACGATCCCCGTGCCGCCGCCGCTGCCCCGACCCGCCGTGACCCACCAGCCTCAGGCGGCCAAGCCCTATAAGCCGCGCCGGGTGGCGGAGACCTATGCGCCGATGAAATCCTACCGCCCGCGCAAGCGCCGCAAGGGCATGCTGCGCTGGCTGGCAGAGGAAGCCTTTGATCTGGTGGAAGACATTTTTGATTGAAGGGGGATACAGGGTCAGATGATGTATACCGACAGCTTTCTCAAGGGAATTCTCACGCGGACCAAGCGGGTGGCCATCGTCGGCGTCTCCGACAACCCTGTGCGGCCGAGCTATTTCGTCGCCCGCTATCTGAGCCTGCGCGGCTTTGCGATTGTGCCGGTCAATCCGGCGCTGGCGGGGCAGAGCCTGTTCGGCGTGCCGGTGGTGGCCAGCCTTGGCGAGATCGAGGGCGCGGTGGATATGGTGGACATCTTCCGCCGCTCGGACGCGGTGCCGCAGATCGTGGAGGAGGCGCTGGCGCTCTGGCCGGATCTGGGGTGCATCTGGATGCAGATCGGGGTGGAGCATGCAGAGGCTGCCGCACTGGCGCAGGCGCGGGGCGTGGATGTGGTGCAGAACCGCTGCCCCAAGATCGAGTATCAGCGGCTGTTTGGCGAGTTGCGCAGGGGCGGTTTTGCGACGGGCGTGACCTCGAGCAAGCTGTGATGCAGGATCCCCGGACGGCTGCACGCCTCAGCGGGATGCTTTTTCTGCGAGGCCTGAGGTTGATTGCCTCCGCGCGAGGGTCTCCATCACGGCGCTCAGAGGCACGTCGCGGGCGGCGAGCATCACCAGCAGATGGTAGAGCACATCCGCCGCCTCCCCCGTCAGGGCCGCCGTGTCGCCTTTGACGGCTTCGATGATCGCCTCGATGGCTTCCTCACCGAATTTCTCGGCGCATTTCTCGGGGCCTTTGGCCAGCAGCTGTGCGGTCCAGCTGCTGTCAGGATCGGCGTGCCTGCGGGCAAGGATGGTGGCGTAGAGATCATCGAGCGTCTCGCCCGCCGGTGTCTTGGGGGTCATGTGAGCCTCATCGGGATGCCTGCTGCCGCCATGTGCTGCTTGGCCTGCGCAATCGTGAACTCGCCAAAGTGGAAGATCGAGGCCGCGAGCACGGCAGAGGCGCCGCCGATCGTCACGCCTTCCACCAGATGATCGAGGGTGCCCACCCCGCCCGAGGCGATCACGGGCATGTTGACCGCGTCGGAAATCGCGCGGGTCAGCGGCAGGTTGAAGCCCGCTCTTGTGCCGTCCCGGTCCATCGAGGTCAGCAAAATCTCGCCCGCGCCCTTTTCCATCATCGTGATGGCAAATTCGACCGCGTCGATGCCGGTGGGCGTGCGGCCTCCATGGGTGAAGATTTCCCATTTTCCGGGGGCCACTGTCTTGGCGTCGATGGCGGCGACGATGCACTGGCTGCCGAACTGGTCCGCCGCCCGCGCCACCACATCGGGGTCTGCCACAGCGGCGGAGTTGAAGCTGACCTTGTCGGCACCGGCAAGCAGCAGTGCGCGCACATCGGCGGCACTGCGTACACCGCCGCCCACGGTCAGGGGAATGTAGCAATGCTCGGCGGTGCGGCGGACCAGATCGAACATGGTGCCGCGATTCTCATGGGTGGCGTGAATGTCGAGAAAGCACAGCTCGTCTGCGCCGGCGGCATCATAGGCGATGGCGGCATCCACCGGATCGCCCGCATCGCGCAGTCCTATGAAATTCACGCCTTTGACCACACGGCCATCGGCAACATCGAGGCAGGGTATGATGCGGGTTTTCAGCATGGCTCTGTCTACTGTGAGGGAGGGCTCGGGGCAAGCGGTCGGATGCTGGGCCCAGAGGGAAAAACGAAGGTCAGTCGCGCAAGGCCTGAAGGGCCGCGGCCAGATCAATCGCCCCGTCATAAAGGGCGCGGCCCGAGATTGCGCCCTCGATCACGCCGGTGGCCTTGAGCGCGTGCAGATCGGCCATCGAAGACACCCCGCCCGATGCGATGACGGGGATGCGGACGGCGCGGGCCAGCGCCGCTGTGGCTTCGATGTTGGGGCCGCCCATCGCGCCGTCGCGCAGGATGTCGGTGTAGATGATCGCGGCGACACCTGCGTCCTCGAAGGAGCGGGCCAGATCGGTGACCATCACATCCGTCTCCTCCGCCCAGCCTTTGGTGGCGACGCGGCCATTGCGCGCGTCGATGCCGACGGCCACCTGGCCGGGGAAGGCATGCGCGGCCTCGCGAACCAGAGCGGGGTTCTCCACCGCGACGGTGCCCAGAATCACACGGGCCAGCCCCTTGTCGAGCCAGCTCTCGATGGTGGCCATGTCGCGGATGCCGCCGCCGAGCTGCGCGGGCACGCGGCAGCGCTTCAGGATGGCCTCCACCGGGGCGGCATTCACGGGTGTGCCTGCGAAGGCGCCGTTGAGATCTACAAGGTGCAGCCATTCGCAGCCTGCGTCCACAAAGGCCTGGGCCTGTGCGGCAGGATCGTCGTTGAACACGGTCGAGCGGTCCATATCGCCATGCACGAGGCGCACGGCCTGACCGTCTTTGAGATCAATCGCGGGATAGAGGATCATGGCAGACGTCCTTGCAGCTGGGGGCAGGGGCGGTTTTGCACGGAATGGCGCGGGGTGCAACGCGCCCTTACGTCAGCCTTGCGCGGGCTGCGTGCGGGCGGCATGCTCGGAAAAGTTTCAGGGAGGAAACCGGGATGATGAAGACTGTGATGGCAGCAATGGCCGTGTTTGGGTTTGCGGGGGCGGCATGGGCCGATCCGGCAGTGGGGACATGGCAGACGCAGGTGGATGACGGGGCCTATGCCCATATCGCAATGACGACGTGTGGCGCCAATATTTGTGGCACCATTGCGCGCACGTTCAATGATACGGGCGAGTATACATCCGAGAATGTCGGCAAGCAGCTGGTCTGGGATATGACGCCCGAGGGCGACGGGGCGTATGGCGGCGGCAAGATCTGGCAGCCGTAAACAGACAAGACCTTCCGCTCCAAGATGGAGCTTGCGGGCGACCGGCTCAATGTGGCGGGCTGTGTGGGGCCGATTTGCCGCAAGCAGACTTGGGCCCGTGTAAACTGAGGCCCGGGTTAACTGAGGCCCGGGTAGCCTGAGGCCAGGGTGAAGTGATGCCCGGGTGACCTGAACGGTCCGAATCAGGGCGTCCAGCGCAGAAAATTCGAGATGAGCCGAAGACCGGTGCTCTGGCTCTTCTCGGGGTGAAACTGCATGCCGATCATGGTGTCGCGGCCGATCACGGCGGTGACATCGCCGGCGTAATCCACATGGGCAAGGCGTTGGGCAGGGTTCTCCACCGTCATCTGGTAGCTGTGCACGAAATAGGCATGATCGCCGGTGGCAATCCCGTCGAACACCGCATGCGGCGCGTCCAGCACCAGATCGTTCCAGCCCATATGCGGCACTTTCAGCGCGGGATCGGCGGGGGTGATGCGCGCAACCTCGCCCGCAATCCAGCCCATGCCCTGGGTGTCCTCATATTCCCGGCCCCATGTTGCCATCAGCTGCATGCCGACGCAGATGCCCAGAAACGGGCGGCCCCGGTGCTCGACCGCCTCGACCATCGCTGCGTATAGGCCGCTGCGGCCCTTCAGGGCGGCCATGCAGGCAGGAAAGGCGCCGTCGCCGGGCAGCACGATGCGGTCGGCGCGGGCGATCACATCGGGATCGGCGGTCACGGTGACCTCTCCCGCATCCGCCTCCCGTGCCATCCGCTCAAACGCCTTGTGGGCGGAGTGCAGATTGCCACTCTCGTAGTCGATGATCGCGGTCAGCATTCAGAGCATGCCCTTGGTCGAGGGGATGGCGTCCGATTTGCGCGGATCAAGCGTCAGCGCGTCGCGCAGCGCACGGGCAACCGCCTTGAACGTGGCCTCCGCGATGTGGTGGCTGTTGAAGCCGTGCAGCTGATCGATGTGCAGGGTGATGCCGCCATGGGTGGCAAGCGCCTGAAAGAACTCGCGCAACAGTTCTGTATCAAACGTGCCGATCTTGGCGGTGGGCAGATCGACATTCCAGACCAGAAACGGCCGGCCCGACAGATCGAGGGCCGCGCGCACCAGCGCATCGTCCATCGGCAGCAGGCAGGAGCCGTAGCGGGCGATGCCGCGCTTGTCGCCCATGGCCTGTGTCAGGGCCTGACCGAGGGCGATGCCCACATCCTCGACGCTGTGGTGATCGTCGATGTGCAGATCGCCCGAACACCGCACTGTCATGTCCATCAGCGCATGGCGCGACAGCTGGTCGAGCATGTGGTCAAAGAACCCCACGCCGGTCTGGTTGTCGTAGACACCGGTGCCGTCGAGGTCGATCTCGACGGAAATCTGCGTCTCAGCGGTGGTGCGGGTGATCATGGCGCGGCGCATGGGGGGCCTTTCGGTGTGGGGTCCGCGCCCTTATACCACCGCAGCACCCCGCGCCAAGGGCTGATGGGGGCAGCCAAGGACCAATGAGGGATTGCGGGGCAGGGGCCTTCGTGCCAGCCTGAGGTCAAAGACAGATCAGGAGCCCCCCTTCGTGAGCACATGCGTTTTCATCCAGATCCGGTGCCGCCCCGGCACGACCTACAGCGTGGCAGAGGCGATCACCCTGCGGGAGATCCATTCGGAGCTCTACTCCACCTCCGGGGCCTTCGATCTGCTGATGAAGGTCTACATCCCCGAGGGCGAGGACGTGGGCCTCTATATCAATGACAACCTGCTGGATATCGACGGGATCGAGCGGTCGCTGACCACCATGACCTTCAAGGTGTTTTGATGCGCGCGGTGCTTCTTGTGCTAGTGCTGGCGGCAGGGGCTGTTGCAGGGGCTGCGGATGCGGCGCAGCGGGTCTATGAGGGCGAGGAAGCCTCGGCGCTGCGCTGTGCCAATATGATGGCGCTGACGGGCGTGACGCTGAACCGGGCGGGTCTGATGGGGGCGCAGGAAAAAGACGTGCTGATCGGCATTTCCGTGCTGATCCTTGAGCGGCATGTGAGCGGTACATGGGCCGAGAAGAAGCGCGCGATGGAGACCATGCGCGACCGCCGCGATGTGGAGACCACATTGGAGGATTACCAGCGCAACGCGCCGCGCTGCCTGCGCCGCTTTCCCATCAACTGAGGCGGTAGATGCCGCCGCACTGACAAAGTGCCCATTTTTGGGGCGGATTGAGCATGGATTTTGTAAGGCCCTGCGCACAGATGTGGCGAAATGACACGCCTGAACATGATGCGCCTGAACATGATACGCCTGAACATGAAAAGCCTGAACATGATCTGCATATGAAAAAGGGCCACCCGAAGGTGACCCTGAAATCCTGTGCCTCCCGGGGTGGGGAAGCCTGACTGGAGCGGGCGAGGCGATTCGAACGCCCGACCCTAACCTTGGCAAGGTTATGCTCTACCCCTGAGCTACGCCCGCATCAGTCAGTGAAGCTGATTTAGCCTTACGCGCCTAGTGCCGCAAGGGGTAAATTGGGATCTGCGCAGAAAAGTTTCTGGCCCTTCTCAGGGCTGCTTCGGAGGCAGCTTCAAAGGTCCGCCCTGCGCACCCCGCGCACCCCGCGCCGGGGGGGGCACAGGGCTGCACAGGTTCATTCCAACTCGACCAGCAGGTCCTTGGCGTCGATCTGGGCGCCGGGCGTCACATGCACGGCCTTGACCAACGCGTCGCGCTCGGCGTGCAGGCCGGTCTCCATCTTCATGGCCTCGATGGTCAGCAGCAGATCGCCTGCTTTCACCGCCTGTCCGACCACTGCACCGACGCTGGCCACGACACCGGGCATCGGCGCGCCGATGTGGGCCGGGTTGCCGGTCTCGGCCTTTGGGCGCTGGGCGGTGGTGGCCTTGACCAGTCGGTTGGGCACGCGGATCACCCGGGGCTGGCCGTTGAGCTCAAAGAACACCTTCACCTCGCCGTCCTCGTTCGTCTCTCCGATGGTTTGCAGGCGGATTTCCAGCGTCTTGCCGGGATCGATCTCGGCCGAGATTTCGGCGCCCGGCTCCATCCCGTAGAAGAACGTGGGCGTCGGCAGGGTGCGCACGGGGCCGTAGATGTCGTGGCGCGCCATGTAATCGGTATAGACCTTCGGATACATCAGATAGCCCGCCAGATCCTCTTCGTCGATCACCCTGCCATCCAGCTGGGCAGAGAGGTCCTTGCGCACCGCCTCCAGATCGACGGGGGCCAGATGTGCGCCGGGGCGGTCGGTATTGGGGGTCTCACCCTTGAGAACTTTCTTCAGGATCGCTTCGGGAAATCCGCCGGGAGGCTGGCCCAGATTGCCGCGCATCATGTCGATCACGCTCTCGGGAAAGGAGACCTCAAGGCCCGGATCCTCGACCTGGGCGCGGCTGAGGCCCTGGCTGACCATCATCAGCGCCATGTCGCCCACCACCTTGGAGCTGGGGGTGACCTTGACGATGTCGCCGAACATCTGGTTCACATCGCGGTAGGTGCGCGCCACCTCGGGCCAGCGGTCCTCGAGGCCGAGGCTGGCCGCCTGCGCCTTGAGGTTGGTGAACTGTCCGCCGGGCATCTCGTGCAGGTAGACCTCGGAGGAGGGGGCCTGCATGCCGGTCTCGAAGGCCGCGTATTGGCGGCGCACGTCCTCCCAATAGTCCGAGATTTCGCGGATCGCGGAGATATCGAGGCCGGTATCGCGGTCGGTGTGGCGCAGCGCCTCCACCACCGATCCCATCGTGGCCTGTGAGGTATTGCCCGAAAACGCATCCATCGCGCAATCCACGGCATCCACCCCCGCCTCGCAGGCGGCCAAAATCGTGGCGGTGGCGATGCCTGCGGTGTCATGGGTGTGGAAGTGGATGGGCAGCCCCACTTCGGATTTCAGCGCCTGCACCAGCACGCGGGCCTGTGCGGGCTTCAGCAGCCCCGCCATGTCCTTGAGGCCCAGCACATGGGCGCCTGCCGACTTGAGCTCCTTGCCCATGGCGACATAGTATTTCAGATCGTATTTCGCCCGCTCGGGGTCAAAGATATCGCCGGTATAGCAGATCGAGCCTTCGCAGACCTTGCCTGCGTCGATCACCGCATCCATCGCCACGCGCATGTTCTCCACCCAGTTCAGGCTGTCAAAGACCCGGAACAGATCCACGCCGGAATGGGCGGCGGTGGCCACGAAATGCTGCACCACATTGTCGGGGTAGTTGGTATAGCCCACGCCGTTGGAGGCGCGCAGCAGCATCTGGGTCATGATGTTTGGCATCGACGCGCGGATGTCGCGCAGCCGCTGCCAGGGACATTCCTGCAGGAAGCGGTAGGCCACATCAAAGGTCGCCCCGCCCCAGCATTCCACCGACAGCAGCGTCGGCAGATTGGCGGCATAGGCGGGGGCCACCTTGATCATGTCATGGCTGCGCATGCGGGTGGCAAGCAGGCTCTGGTGGGCGTCGCGCATGGTGGAATCGGTGATCAGCAGCTGGCGCTGCTGGCCCATCCAGTCGGCCACGGCCTGCGCGCCCTGCTGCTCCAGCAGGTTGCGGGTGCCCATGGCAGGCTCGGCACGGGCGGCGGGCGGCACCGGCGTGCGGGCGGCGCGGGCGGGCAGGGGCTTGTTCTTGGTCTCGGGGTGGCCGTTCACGGAGATGTCGGCGATATAGGTCAGCACCTTGGTGCCCCGGTCGCGGCGCTTCTCGAAGATGAACAGGTCGGGGTTCTCGTCGATGAATTTCGTGTGGTAGGTATTATCCAGAAACATCGGATGCTTGAGCAGGTTTTCCACAAAGGCGATGTTGGTGCTCACACCGCGGATGCGGAATTCGCGCAGGGCACGGTCCATCCGGGCGATGGCCAGCTCTGGCGTCTGCGCCTTTGCCGTCACCTTGACGAGCAGGCTGTCGTAGTAGCGCGTGATCACGCCGCCGGAATAGGCGGTGCCCCCATCGAGGCGGATGCCCATGCCCGTCGCCTCGCGGAACGCTGTAATCCGGCCATAATCGGGGATGAAGTTATTGAGCGGATCTTCGGTGGTGATGCGGGTCTGCAGGGCGTGGCCGTGCAGGTGGATGTCGGACTGGCTGGCTTTGCCGGTGGCCTGCGCCAGCGTCTTGCCCTCCGCGATCAGGATCTGGGCCTGCACGATGTCGATCCCGGTGACTTCCTCGGTCACCGTATGCTCGACCTGCACGCGCGGGTTCACCTCGATGAAGAAGAACTCCTCCGTCTCCATATCCATCAGGAATTCGACGGTGCCGGCACACTCATAGCCCACATGGGCGCAGATCTTGCGGCCCAGCTCGCAGACATGGGCGCGTTGGGCGTCTGTGAGGTAGGGGGCGGGCGCGCGCTCCACCACCTTCTGGTTGCGCCGCTGCACGGAGCAGTCGCGCTCAAACAGGTGGTAGATCCCGCCGTGGCTGTCGCCGAGGATCTGGACCTCCACATGGCGCGCCTTGAGGATCATCTTCTCGAGGTAGCCTTCGCCGTTGCCGAAGGCGGCCTCCGCCTCGCGGCGCCCCTCGCGGACCAGCCCTTCCAGCTCGCTCTCCTTGTAGATCGGACGCATGCCGCGCCCGCCGCCGCCCCAGGACGCCTTGAGCATCAGCGGAGAGCCCACCTCCGCCGCCTCGCGCCGGATCGCGTCCATGTCATCGCCCAGCACCTCCGTTGCGGGGATCACCGGCACGCCTGCGGCCATGGCCACGCGCCGCGCGCTGGCCTTGTCGCCCAGGGCGCGCATCGTCTCGGCGCGGGGGCCGATGAAGGTGATGCCATTGCTCACGCAGGCATCCACGAAATCGGGGTTCTCCGACAGCAGGCCATAGCCCGGATGGATCGCATCCGCGCCGCTGGCCTTGGCCACGCGGATCATCTCGTCGATGCTCAGGTACGCCGCGACCGGCCCCAGACCCGCGCCGATGCGGTAGGCCTCATCGGCCTTGAAGCGGTGCAGGCCCAGCTTGTCCTCCTCGGCAAAGACGGCGACGGTGGTTTTGCCCATCTCCGTGGCCGCGCGCATGATGCGGATGGCGATTTCGCCCCGGTTGGCGATGAGGATTTTTTTGAAGTCGGTCATGTGAGGCCTTTGGGTTTGGGCAGTTTTTCGCGGATGTCCTGACAGTTTTGGCGCAACACGTGCCACGCCGCAATGCGTCTGATGGGACCGCACTATCAGTTTCGACGCCCCTGTGGCAGTTTATCCGGTTTTCGCAGACAATTTTCGCAGATGATCAAGAGTCGGTTGCCCCGCTCTTGCACAGGGTGCGACAGGCGCGTGCGGTTCACCGACGCGGTCCGGGGGCTACGGCAGCATGCCGCCTGCATCCAGCATCAGCGGGCTGGGCAGATCCTTCAGCGTCCGCGCTCCGATCTGGCCCATGTTCGACGCCATGTCCTTGGCCAGAATGTCGATCAGATGGTCGATGCCCTTTGGCCCAAGCGCCCCCAGCGCGAAATGAAACGCCCGGCCCAGCATGACGAAATCCGCCCCCAGCGCCAGTGCACGCAGAATATCCAGCCCGCCCTCGATGCCGCTGTCAAAGATCAGCGGCAGGGTCGTGGCCGCGCGCACCTGTGCGAGCACGTCTATGGCGGCGGGGGCCCCGTCAAACTGGCGGCCCGCATGGTTGGAGACCCAGATCGCATCGGCGCCCATCTGCTGAAGCCGGGCGGCATCCGCGTCGCGCATCACACCCTTGACGATGAAATGCCCCTGCCATTCGCGGCGCAGATCGTCGACATAGCTCCAGTCGGGGGCGGTGCGCAAAAGATAGCCCACATGTGCCGTGGGCGAGAGGCCCTGACTGGCCGCATCGGTGTATTTGTCGAGGCCGCGCATATGCGGCATGCCGCGTTTTGCCATGCCCATGGCCCAGGCGGGGCACAGCGCCACCTGCGCCAGCAGACGCGGCGTGAGGCGCGGCGGATTGGTCAGGCCTGAGCGCACCTGCCGTTCCCGGCGGCTCGCGACGGGGACATCCACGGTCAGGATCAGCGCCCCGAATCCCGCCGCCTTGGCGCGTGCCAGCATGTCGCGGCGGATGTCGGGATCGCGCGGCGGATACATCTGGAACCAGGCCTGCGGCCCCAGATGCGGGGCGATGTCCTCCGGGCTCTGGGTGGCGACGGTGGAGATGGTGTAGGGGATGCCCGCGCGGGCGGCGGCGCGGGCCAGATGGCCTTCGGCATCGGGCCACATCAGCCCCGACATGCCGATAGGGGCAATGCCGAAGGGCAGGGGCATCCTGTGGCCCAGAAAATCCGTGCCCAGATCCGGCGTGAATTCTCCGTGCAGCACCGAGGGCATCATCCCGATCCGGTCCAGCCCTGCGCGGTTGCGCGCCTTGGTCGCCTCCGATCCGGTGCCACTGTCGAGGTATTCCCAGACGAATTTCGGAATCCGCCTCTGCGCGCGGGCGCGCAGATCGGACAGGGCGGGGTATGATGCATGCAAATCCATGGGCGCATCTGGCGGATCGCTGCGGGAATTGTCCAGCGCCACAATTGCGCGCCGCCTCATTCTCTTCCATGCTCCGGAACATTGTGCGAACGTGCCTTTAACTCGGCCACACTTCTGGCTAGATTGGAGAGATGAGCGATTTTGATGAACATGCGGCCTTTGAGGGCGCTTCCCTGTCCGCACGTGCCATGGCCGCGCGCCCGCAACCCTATCTGGAGGGGCTGAACCCCGCACAGCGCGCCGCCGTGGAGCAGATGGACGGCCCCGTGCTGATGCTTGCGGGCGCGGGCACCGGCAAGACGCGGGCGCTGACCGCGCGCATCGTGCATCTGATGAACACCGGCCGCGCGCGCCCCAATGAGATCCTCGCCGTGACCTTTACCAACAAGGCCGCGCGGGAGATGAAGAACCGGGTGGGTGCCATGCTGGGCCAGTCGGTCGAGGGGATGCCCT
>Ga0136559_1000732_pt1 | contig 11123 bp, 19 predicted proteins | sample AntRauMeHopE1496_FD_104633 | JGI IMG/M metagenome (GOLD analysis project Ga0136559, IMG submission 104633) | Saline lake microbial communities from Rauer Islands, Antarctica - Metagenome Hop E1 #496 | ecosystem: Environmental > Aquatic > Non-marine Saline and Alkaline > Saline | place... | reverse complement strand
CTCGGTAAATCAACACCTACTAACCTAACCATCGTTATACTCCTTTAAATTATTATCCTTGACGTTGTTTATGTTTAGGGTTGGAACAAATTACCATAATTCTCCCATGTCTTTTTATTAATCGACATTTATCACACATTTTTTTTACGGATGGACGAACTTTCATAATTAATTTTGTAATAATAATTTTTATGTTATTGATACATGTTATTGTAAATATTTGAGTAGTAAATATTTTTTACTTCACGAACTAGATCTAAAACTACACCTGCTAAAATTAGTAAGGACGTAGTACTTAAACCATTTAAACTTGTAATATTTAAAGTCGATTCAATGAAATTTGGGATGGTAACTAATGTTGCTAACATTGTTGCCCCAACTAAAGTAACTCGTTTCATTACTTGCTTCAAATAAAAGGTTGTTTGAATACCAGGTCGAATTCCTGGAATTGTTACTGCCATTTTTTGTAATTGATCTGAAATATCTTTAGGATTTAAAACAATTGTGGAATAAAATGAACTAAATAATAAAATTAGTACAAAATATCCAATCCAATACAAAAATGATAAGGATTCTAGATTTACTGGAAGATTAACTTTGGGTAATAGTCCAAGACTATTGACATAATTTGGTACTACTAGAAGTGCCGTTGTTAAAATAATTGGCATTACCCCGGCTTGGTTAAAGCGAAGTGGAAGATAATTATTACTAACGAACGTATCTTGTCCAGAACTTTGCGTTAATTGTTTGGAAGAAATTAATGGAATACTTCGTATCCCCTCTTGTAAAAATACAATTCCATATAATGAACCAAAAATCAATAAAATAAAGCCTAATTCTGTGAAAATTGTTAAATTTTCACTAATTATTGTTTTACTTAAATTCGGTAGATTAGAAATAATATTTATATAAATAAGTAAAGATGCTCCATTCCCTAAACCATAATCGGTAATAATTTCACTTAACCATAAAACAATCATTGCTCCTGTTGTTAGCCAAACAATAATTTCAAAAGCTAACGTATAATTCCAATCAAAAAGTATTTGTCTTAAGTATAAAGTTAATCCAACACTTTGAATAATAGCCCAAGCTAATGTAATAAATCGTGTTAATCTATTTATGGATCTTCGACCGGCTAAATCGCCTTCTTTTTGTAACTTAGCTAACTTTGGTGAAAATCCTAATATTAATTGAACCAAAATTGAGGCATTAATATAAGGAAAAATATTCAGAGTAAATAAGCCAATTACAAAAGTATTGTCACCTGAGAATGTACTAATAAGACTTTTTGTAACTGAATGTGTTTGAATATAAAAGGCTAAATCACTATGGTTAACACCTGGAACCGGAAGAAAAGTGCCTAATCGAATAAATAATATTATTCCAAAAGTTACAAAAAATCGATTTAGTAAAATCGTTTGAATTTCTTTATTAATTTTCACAGCTTACTCTAATAGATAAGTTTGTTTATTCTAAGTTTCTTTTTTTCGATACTTGTGATTTTGTTGTTAAATTTTGGAGTGCACAAACTGAAGCGCGAGCATTATTTAATAAATTATTTGATCCTAATTGCTTGGCAATAACATTTTTAACACCCGCTACTTCTAACACAATACGAACAGCTCCACCAGCAATAACACCAGAACCTTCAATTGATGGTCTCATAATAATTGAACAAGCTCCAAAAGTTCCCGTAACATTATGCGGAATACTTAAAGATTTTGTTAATGGAAATCGAATCAAATTTTTTCGACCATCAGTTTTCGCTTTTTTAAAAGCATTAACAACATCATCTGCTTTCGCTACTCCAACACCAACTTTTCCATTTTCATCTCCAACTACAACAATTGCTCGGAAACTTAATTTTTTCCCCCCTTTTGTAACTTTCGAGACACGACTAATTTTAATTAATCGTTCTACAAATTTAGGTTCTTGAGCAGCTCCTGAACGACGCGAATTTTTTTTGTTGACTCTTTTTAAATCAGTACTCATAAAGATTATTTAACTTGTATATTTATTTACAAATTTTTATTTAAAATTGTAGGCCACCAGCGCGAGCACCATCAGCTAATGCTTTCACTCGACCATGATATAAGTAAGGACCACGATCAAAAACAATTTTTGTAATATTTTTTTTTAAACTTAATTCAGCTAATTTTTCTCCCATTAATTTAGCAGCATCACAAGTCCGCCCATTTGACATAATTAACTGAATTGAACGGTCTAATGTTGAGCATGAAATTAATGTTTTTGCATTTGTATCATCAATGATTTGTGCATAAATATTTTGATTAGAACGATAAACTGATAATCTTGGTCTTTCATCCGTTCCTTTAATTCGCCCACGTAATGTGTCGCGTTTTAATCGTTTATATTGATCAGGTTTTAATTTTTTATTTTTATTTTTTAACTTTAGCAAAGTTTTTTGTGAAAATTTCATAGGTATAATTTTTAATTTTTTAAAAATTTTAATACTTTATAAATTGTCGTTTTTCACTTAATATCACTTAAGTGAAAGACAACTTAGAAATACAATACTAATCATTATTAGTTTTTACTTACCAGATTTTCCTGCTTTTCTAATAATTTTTTCATCTTTATAAAGAATTCCTTTTCCTTTATATGGCTCAGGTAAACGCCAAGAGCGAATATTCGCAGCAAATAAGCCTAAAGCTTCTTTATCACATGATTTTAAGTTAATTGTCGTATTTTGAACAACTTCCACTATAATATCTTGAGGAATATCTATTTTAACAGGATGACTATATCCTAAACTTAAGATGATTTCTTTTCCTTGCACAGTAGCCCGATAACCAACACCTTTTAAAACAAGAGTTAAATCAAATTGTTGAGAAACTCCCAAAATCATATTATTAATTAATGTTCGGTATAAACCATGCAATGCTTTACTATCTTTTTTCTGCTCTTTTATTTTTATATTTAGTTGACCATTCGTTTTAGTAACAAGAATTAATTCAGGAATTTGGTTTTCTAATGTTCCAAACTTTCCTTTAACTGTAATTTTTGACTCAGTATAATTAACATCTACACTATCTGGTATAGTAATGGGCAATTTTCCAATACGTGACATTTTAGGAACTCCTTATAATTACCAAATATAACATAACACTTCGCCACCAATTCCAAGTTCTTTAGCCTTTAGATTTGTCATTACTCCTTTTGAAGTAGAAACAATCGCAATTCCTAAATTATTTAGAACTTTTGGCAAATCTTTTGAATTTGAATAAACTCGCAATCCAGGCTTACTTACACGTTCAAGCTTACAAATCACAGGTTGACGAGATTTTCCAGTATACTTTAACGATATTAGTAAGTAATTTTTATTATTTTCAGAATATTGCTCGAAATCTTCAACATATCCTTCTTCTTTTAATATCTTAATAATAGCTACGGACATTTTAGTAGAAGGAATTTGAACAATTTGATGTTTTACCATATTCGCATTTCTGATTCGTGTTAACATATCTGAAATGGTATCGTTTACCACAATTATCTCCTTATTCAATTTAATTTTTAACTATTAATCTTGAGCTTGTGACCAACGTTTTCGTTTTAAATGTCGTTTTTTGTCCCATGCTCTATTGATTTCTGTAAATGAATCATATTTATCGTAATAACCACAATCATTCAATGGGAATCTTAAAAATTTAAATAAAATCATCCCATTTAAAATTTTGTCGATTGAATCTGAACGATATTTAGGTGAGCCATGGTCCATAACGATTGTAATTGTAAAACCTTGAATTTGATCGACATCATCATATTCAATTTCTGGAAAAATTAACTGTTCTTTTAAACCTAATGTATAATTACCTGATTTATCGAAACTACGTAATGATAAGCCTCGAAAATCTCGGATTTGTGCGAATGTAAAAAATAATAATTTTGTTAAAAATGTATACATTTTTTCACCACGTAAGGTTACTGTTAATCCTAGTTCCATTTCTTCACGAATTTTAAAACCAGCAATTGCTTTTTTTGCTTGTGTTACAACTGGTTTTTGGCCAGTTATTTTTGCAAATTCTTCAATATTTTTCTTCAAAATATTCGTATTTTGTGCTGCTGCTCCAAGCCCTCGATTAATTTGAATTTTTTTTAATTTTGGAACTGTATGGGGATTTTTAAAAAGTTTTGGACTATTTTTGATTAAAATAGGTTTAATCCCATTTTCATATTCTTTCTTAATATCACCAAGAAGATTATGAATTTCAGCAATTTCTTCTAATGAATGTTGATTTAGCATATTAAGATCTTTCTATTTAATTTAGTTTTACATTTGAATGATGAATTGGAGCTTCAAATTGTTTAATTTCTCCAATTTCATTTTCCGTATTTGGTTTAATATGTTTAAATTTAAAATTGATACCTTTGACTAACACTTTGCCACTTTTTCGATCAATTTTTTTAATTTCACCTGTTTCATTTTTATGAAAACCGGAAATTACGGTAACACTATCACCAATTTTTATATGTAATTTTTGATTTTTTGCCATTTATAAAACCTCCGGAGCTAAAGATACAATCTTCGAATAATTTCTATCACGAATCTCTCGAGCAACAGGTCCAAACACACGTGTTCCTCGAGGATTGCTATCCATATTTACAATTACTGCTGCATTATCATCAAATCGAATATACATACCGTCTTTACGACGAATACTTTTGGTAGTACGCACAACAATTGCTCGTATAACATCTGAACGTTTGACTGGCATATTTGGAATAGCTTCTTTTACAACGGCAATGATTGTGTCACCAATTTTGGCATACTTTTTATTTCCACCTAATACCCTAATACACATAACTTTTTTTGCACCCGTATTATCAGCTACGGTTAACATTGTTTGAGGATAAATCATAAGAATCTCAATTAACTTACTAAAGATGATTTTGAAAGAATTTTAATTAATTTCCAACGTTTTCTTTTACTTAATGGACGGCATTCTTGAACTAATACTTGATCACCAATATTAGCTTCTTCTAATTCATCATGTGCTAAATATTTTTTAGTTTTGATTAATGTTTTTGAATAAATTGGATGTGAATATCGATTTTCAATTTCTACCACAAGGGTTTTATTCATTTTGTCACTAATTACAACACCAATTTCTTGTTTTACTGGCATTCAAAGCTCCTTAATTTTCGATTGAATAGTATTTAACGCTTATCCTTGAAGATTACGATTGTTCAAGATTTTGTAATCTTGATGTTAAAAGTGTCTTTAATTGAGCTAAACGTCGTCTTGCAGTTTTAATTTCATGCGACTTGAAAGTTTGTCGAGTAGCTTGTTTAAAACGAAGATTGAACAATTTATTTTCAGTTTCAATAATGGCTTCAGAAATTTCATCATTTGAAAGAGAGATAATATCAGCAAACTTAGATAAATTCATGTTATTTAATTAATAATGTCTTTAACGATAAATTTTGTTTTGATCGGTAATTTATAAGCCGCTAATTTTAATGCAGCACGCGCTACTTCTTCTGGAACTCTTCCAATTTCAAAGAGAATCGTTCCCGGTTTCACTACAGCTACCCAATAATCTACAGCCCCTTTACCAGACCCCATTCTTGATTCTGCAGCACGAGCAGTTACTGTCTTATCTGGGAAAATTCGAATCCATAACTTTGCACCACGCTTTGTATATCGTGTAATTGTTCGACGAGCTGCTTCAATTTGACGAGAGGTAATCCAACTCGGTTCTTGAGCTTGCAAGCCAAAATTACCAAAACAAATTTCATTTCCACGAGTTTTTGTACCTCGCATACGGCCACGATGATATTTTCGATATTTTGTTCTTTTTGGACTTAACATAATAAATCAATTTAGTAAAACTATAAATTTTTCAATTTTATTTGATCTTTATTTTGAAAGAATTTCACCTCTAAATAACCAGATCTTAATCCCTAAAACACCATAAATGGTGTTTGCTTCTTTTGTTGCATAATCAATATCAGCTCTTAATGTTTGTAGTGGTACACGTCCTTCACGAACCCACTCACTTCGAGCAATTTCTGCACCATTTAAACGACCAGAAACTTGAATTTTAATACCTTTGACATTTTGCTTTTGAGCACGTTGTAAAGCTTCACGCATTGCACGTTTAAAAGCTACTCGTTTTTCTAATTGTTCGGCTACTAGATCCGCAAGTAATCTAGCATCTAAATCAACTTTTTCTACTTCTAAAACATTAATCGTTAGCTGGCGATTTACTGGTAATAATTTTTTAATTTTATTTAATAAATTTTCTAATCCAGAACCTAGGTCACCAACCAAAATACCAGGTTTTCCAGTTTCAATATTTAATTGAATTTGGTCATTTAAACCATTACGATTAATATTTACATTAGAAATACTATTTACTTTCGAAATAGTATCAATATATGTTCGAATTGTATTGTCTTCTTTCAAAACATTGGCATACTGATTTAAATTTGAATACCATGTTGATTTATGCTCTTGCGTAATTCCTAATCTAAATCCTAAAGGATGTGTCTTTTGACCCATAGAATTAATCCTTTTTCTTTAAAATTTTGTTATTTATTTAATTAACTTCTTTTACAACCAATGTTATATGACAAGTTGGTTTTAAAATTTTATAAGCTCTTCCTTGGGCTCTTGGGCGAATACGCTTTAATTTTGGGCCTTCATTTGCAAAAGCTTCATCAATAATTAATTTCTTTTTATCTAATCCATAATTATGCTTTGCATTTGCTGCAGCTGAATGAACGATTTGCCAAATCGGACCGCTTGCATTATAAGGTAAAAATTCTAAAATCATTAAGGCTTCTTGATAAGACCGACCTCGAATTTGATCTAAAACGCGTCTAATTTTATGCGGAGACATACGTATATACTTTGCTACCGCTTTTACTGATTGAGTATCTGACATAAGTAATTGTTTTGAAAGTCTAATATTTCATATAAAATCTAGATTTTTAATCTAGTTTATTCAAAATTTTTTAATGATAATTAATCGGTCAATTTTAAGGGACTGTACAAAAAATTAGAATACCTATATTTACCTGGTTGCGGTAATGAATACTACCACAATGAATCTTGTTTCTTTGTTGGTACTTTTGTTTTATAGAAAAACTTAAGCGTGATATAAGTAAATTGACTTAACCTTTGATCATTATTAGTAAGAAATTTATTAGGTTTTGAATCTTCTTCAATATAAATTTCACTAATCCAGATATCAAAAAAATTAACCGAATAATTATTTTGTAATGAAATAACAGGCGAATATAAAATGGCTAATAAAGTTTTGTATTCGTTCGAATCCAATCCAAATTGGTATAAAATATCATCAATACCATAATAAATATATTTATTCTGAAAACTATTTAAAATAAATTTAGCTACTAAAGATAATTTACCATCATATTTGATTTGAAAAGTTTTCCATTTGATTTCTGCTGATTTTGGGTATTGAAGTGGTTTACCTTCGCTTCGATTAGTCGATTTACGTTTTTTTATAACTGAAATTTCTTCATTACATTTGCATCTATTCTCAAATAGAATTTGATTCATTATTAGTTTAGTTATCGTTTCGCTTTTCGATCCGCTTTAATATGAGTTTTAAAATTTCTTGTGGATACAAATTCACCTAATTTATGGCCAACGAATTGATCAGAGATAAAAACTGGAACATGTTGTTTTCCATTATATACGGCTATTGTAAATCCAACCATACTAGGTAAAATTGTTGACGAACGTGACCAAGTTGTAATTGTTGTATCTTTTTTACTCGCTTGACTCAATTGATTAATTTTTTTTAATAAATGATAAGCAACAAATGGACTTTTTTTTAATGATCTTGGCATCGTAAAAATATTTTTTATAATTCTTATATTAATAGATTAAAAATTAAGAACGTCGACGAAGAATATAAGCATCACTTAATTTTTTATGCTTTCTTGTCTTCATTCCTAAAGCGGGTTTACCCCATGGAGTTAATGGGCGTGTTCGACCAATAGGTGCTCGACCTTCACCACCCCCATGAGGGTGATCACATGGGTTCATAACAGAACCACGAACCGTAGGACGTTTTCCTAACCAACGTGTTCTCCCTGCTTTACCACTTTGAACTAAAAATGCATCATTGTTGCTAACTTCACCAATTGTCGCAAGACATTCTTTTCGGATTAAACGAATTTCTTTTGAAGGTAAACGTAAAGTAATATAGTCTCCTTCTTTTGCTAAAATTTTGGCTGAAGTTCCACCTGCACGAACTATCTGACCACCTCTATTCGGTATTAATTCAATATTATGAACTGAAGTACCTAAAGGAAGTTCTTCTAATGGTAAAGTATTACCAATTGTTATTGAAGAACCAGTCCCTGAAACAATCGTATCACCCACGTTCAAGTTTTTCGGTTGTAAAATATATCGTTTTTCACCATCTTTATAGTGAATTAAAGCGATTCGAGCATTTCGATTTGGGTCATACTCAATTGCCGCAACAATACCTTCAATTCCATATTTATTTCGTTTAAAATCAATTAATCGATAAAGGCGTTTATGACCGCCACCTCGGTGACGTATTGTAATAACTCCTCTATTATTTCGACCTTTACTACGATGATTTTTACATATTAAGCTTTTTTCAGGTTTAGCTTTTGTTATTTCGCTAAAAGTTGATAATGCACGGTTTCTCGTCCCCGGCGTATAAGATTTATAAAGACGAATACTCATAAATTAAATTATTTTTTGATTTATTAACTATCGGTAAATAAATTGATCACATCGCCTTCTGATAAAGTTACGATTGCTTTTTTATATTGTGGTTTCCAACCAATATATTTACCGACACGTTTTTTTTTTCTTGGAAGACAACAAGTATTAATTTTGATTATTTTGACATCAAATAAATTTTCAATTGCTTCTTTAATTTCAATTTTGTCCGAATATCGATCTACAACAAAACTATACTGATTATTTTCTAGAAGTCGTGTGGCTTTATCTGTAATAATTGGATATTTTACAATATGTACACTGCTACGAGAAGAATTTACAGAATTATTCACAATAAATCTCCTTTATATCATTGATTGCTAAGGGTGTTAAAATAATCTGCTTCGCTTTTAATAAACTTAATGTATTTAAACTAGAAGCTGAAATTAATTCTACAGTTTTAAGATTTTGTGTGGCTAACTTTAATGATGTCGTTTTTCTCGAAACAACTACCAATAATTTTTGATCTAAACTAATTCCACAGTTTTGGCAAATTTGTAGAAATGATTTTGTTTTTGGCTCTATTGATTCTATTTCTAAATTGTCAAGAATTAGAATACTATTTTTTTTGTTATACAACAACGTTTGTAATGCTAAACGACGCTCTTTCTTATTTAATTTAGTAGAAAAATTTCTTGGTTTAGGGCCAAAAGTGACACCCCCACCTTTCCATAATGGTGAACGGTTTGAACCTGCCCGAGCTCGACCAGTTCCTTTTTGTTGCCATGGTTTTCGACCACCCCCACGAACTTCACTTCGTGTTTTAGTTGAGGCAGTACCTTGTCTTTGAGATCCCAAATGTCTTAAAACATCTTTATGTAATAGATAATTACCTGATGTTTCTAAAATATTTAATTGTAATTCTTGTTTAGAATCTACTTGCTTTCCATTAATATCTAATGGAGTATATGCTATGAATTTTTGAAGGGTCATACTTTCTTTTCTAAGTTTTTTTGTAATTTCAGTCAAATTATTCTGAAGGAACAATACTCAATAAATTTCCTGGCTTCCCTGGAACCGAACCTTTGATTACTAAAATATTTTCTTCTGAATTTATTTGAATAATCTTAAGTTTTTGAATTGTGGCAATTTTATTCCCTAATTGACCAGCCATTCGTTTTCCAGGTAATACACGACCTGGTGTTGTACCCATACCAATAGAACCAGGTTGTCTATGGTTTTTAGAACCATGAGTCATTGGCCCTCGAGCAAAATTATGACGTTTTTGAAGACCTGTAAATCCTTTACCAATACTTTTTCCTTGAACGTTTACTAACTGGCCTTCAGAAAATGCATCTACATTTAAAATTTGACCAATCTCAAAGTCGGTATCACTAATTACTCGAAATTCTTTTAAATATTTTAATGGTTGAATATTTGATTTTTGAAGATGTCCTAATTCTGGTTGTGTTAAACCTTTATTTGAAATATTTCCATAACCAACTTGAATTGCGTTATATCCATCTTTTTCAATTGTTTTTACTTGTGTAATAACACAAGGCCCAACTTTTAAAATTGTGACAGGGATAATATTACCTGACTCACCAAAAATTTGAGTCATCCCAATTTTATTGCCTAATAAACCTATAGCCACGGTATTCCTCCAAATTTATTTTTTGCTTTTTCAGCTAATTAACTTTGCTTAACTTTTTTTACTTTCGAAATAAACTAACTATAATTAGTAAATTTATCATTAGAGCATATGAAATTTATAAAATTTTGTCTATACAAGACGTTTTAACAACTTTATTATATTACTTATTATTATTACGTTTTAATGAGTTTTATTTTTAGAGGAAAATTTTTATAATCAAAGTAAAAATAGATTATATAAGGATTTCATCAAATGGCAAAAGTTGTAGGAATTGATTTAGGGACTACTAACTCAGTAGTCGCTGCAATTGAAGGTGGTCAACCAAGTGTAATTATTAATGCAGAAGGTTTACGAACAACCCCTTCAATCGTTGCATATACTAAAAAACAAGAACTTTTAGTTGGTCAAATTGCCAAACGTCAAGCAGTTATTAACCCAGAAAATACTTTTTTTTCTGTGAAAAGATTTATTGGATCAAAAGAAAAAGAAGTTTCTGAAGAATCAAGACGTTTACCATATAGTGTGGGCAAAGATCAAAATGATAATATTAAAATTAAATGTCCAGCTTTGAATAAGGATTTTAGTCCAGAAGAAATTTCTGCACAAGTTCTAAGAAAATTAATTAATGATGCAACAAATTATTTAGGACAAGAAGTTACACAGGCAGTTATTACTGTACCAGCTTATTTTAATGATTCTCAGAGACAAGCCACAATGGATGCAGGGAAAATCGCTGGCGTTGAAGTTTTACGAATTATTAATGAGCCAACTGCT
>Ga0136559_1000731_pt1 | contig 11127 bp, 10 predicted proteins | sample AntRauMeHopE1496_FD_104633 | JGI IMG/M metagenome (GOLD analysis project Ga0136559, IMG submission 104633) | Saline lake microbial communities from Rauer Islands, Antarctica - Metagenome Hop E1 #496 | ecosystem: Environmental > Aquatic > Non-marine Saline and Alkaline > Saline | place... | reverse complement strand
TTCATTTTGAGTGGGGCGTTTCAATGTAATTAATGGACTTTTGGGAGAAGTAAGCTTGCTTTAATCGATATAAATATCGGATTTACGCCGTTTGCTAAAGCAATGAGGACTGGCAACAAAACGGATAATCATATTAAAATGAATTAAAAGAGCTACTGACAAGATTAATAGAGCAATAACCCTTTCACCTAGATGGAATTCCATGATACTAGCGATGGTAATTTCAACTTAAATTGGTGTTTATCTCTAATTCTGCTTTTCGCAATAAAGCCTATATTTGTTCGTATATAAACAATTAGAAAATCAATTCTAATCTATGTATAAAATTTACTTATACATACTATTAAAAAAGTAAATGTCAATAATTAACCCGAAATTTAAATAACTAAATATTATCATGAAAAATTTTAAGCGAATAGCTATATTTCTAATTCTTATTTCAATTGTTATATCTACCTCTAGCTGTATTAATGACGATAAGCTATCGGCTGACATTAGTATAAATGAAGGCCCTGATGGGGATATAGGCGGGGATTTTGTAGGAAATGGAGGTAGCACCTCTGAAACGTTTAATTGGCAAAATAGCCTGACTACCGCAGATTATAATGCAGATATCACAGCTTCTACGAATGGCAGTTTTCAAATGATTGTCAAAGATTCGGGAGGAAAAACTGTTCTGGATAGATCCTTGAATGGAAATGTTGAGCCGGATACTTTTTCTGGAGTAACATCTGCCGGAGCAGCTGGCACTTGGACTGTCACCATAATTATTACCAACTTTAACGGTGATGGAAGCTTTACATTAAGCGAAGGTGACTAGACTATTATATTTAATGAAGACATCAATAAGGATATAATTGTAGTAAGACCTAGAAGTTTACTTAAACTCAGGCAGTTATTTTTCTTAGAAAATCAATCCATTAGCAAACCTATTCAATACCATCACGTAATGAAAACCAAGTCTAGATAATATACTCTTATGAAAAAATTACTCCTATCGCTGTGCGTTGTTTTTGCGGTAAGTGCCTGCGACACTGCTGATGATATTAATCCTTCAAATGACCCTCAAGCGGTAAATACTGCGCTAACCATAGCCGGCGGACTGAAGATATCCAAATCGATCGAAGAAGGAAAAGATAATACGAGCTTGTATGCTCCTTATTTATTTACTTTCAATTCGAATGGCTCAGTCACCGCTTCAACAACCGGTCAAAGTATAAGTGGAACTTACCGGATAGTTCCCGATGACGATGGTCCAGAGCTTCAAATGGATTTTCCAGATGGCACTGTCCTATACGAACTAAGTGACGATTGGTATTTCCTGACACAAGACAACACTACCATCAGATTTGAAGACAGTGGAGATATATTGGAGTTTAAACGTCAGTAAAAAGGTCAAATAAGGGAAATAAATAGTGCTAATATGAAAGGGGATTTTCTTTAGTCACTTCTGATTTTTAGTGTTGTTTGCCTCCAAGAGAAAGTAGTTGACTAAGACAATTCCAAAGCTGAAGCAATTTTTGGAAATAGTATAATTCTAGGCACCAAATATCCGGGATTGTCGTTACACTTGCTTTTGATATCACTTTAATGGACGAGAGTAATGTCTCCATATTTAATTTGAAAGGTGGAGTAAATATCAAAAATAAAATTTCATTTGGGGCTTATTTCAAGACATCAATCAATAAAATGAATCCCCAGAGTGATTCATTATCAAATATTCATATGGACTGTTGGTCGGCGGGTGGTTTGGTGGGATATACTGGTTTATAAAGAAACGTGATTCCACTGACTTTTCCGTTATCTTGGATTTGGAGAAATAGAAAGTGACAGTCAATGCCAAGATCTGAAAATTTAAGAAGCCAATTTTTCCCAAGTTCAACCTTGCTATTTAATAGAATAACTTACGCTAAAATGTACAACTTAATATAGGGGCCAGCTATTGGAAGCGAAAGAGATGAACTCTAGAAACTTTTATCCACCTGATCTTTAAAGCTTTACCGAATGTGCAGGTGAAATTCGGACTATTTAAACAATTTCTCTGAATCAAAAACTGGATTGGTAATCGCTTTCAAAAACGAACATTTGTATGAATATCAATATGTTAAATTTCAAAAACGTATCGGTTTTATTTTAAGATTCTTTAATCTCCTACTCCATCCGATCCTTCAAGTAATCCACAATTTTCTTTTCCATCTTCCCTCGGAGTTGGTTGATTGTGGCCTTATGGGCTGGGTCAGCCGCCAGATTATTGATCTCCATCGGATCTGCCTTGAGGTCATACAGTTCCTCGTGGCTTGGATCATTGATGTATCGGAAATACTTCCAGCGCTCGGTACGAATCGCTTCGCTGGGCGGGATGATATCCACCTGCCAAAGGTGCTCGGTCAGGAAATCTTTGCGCTTTGCCAGTTGATTTGAGCGTAAGCTCGTTCCTTGCCAAGATTTAGGAGAATTGATCCCTGCAAAATCCAGAATGGTCGCCGGCACATCAATATTCAAAGCGAAATCTGTGTTTCTATTCCCTCCACTCTGACGTGGATCAAAGACGATCAGCGGCACCCGAAGCGAATTATCATACATCAGCCATTTCCCGGCAAGTTGTCGCTCGCCAAGGAAATAACCATTGTCACCCATCAGGATGATAACGGTATTTTCTGCAAGTCCTTTTGCTTCCAAAGCTTTTCTGATATTACCAATTTCGGTATCTACTTCGGAGATCATTCTGTAGTATCCCTTTACGCTATGCTGATATTTTTCGGGCGTATCGTATCTCCAATACCAGCGAGTTCGGTTCTCGCCAGTTCGCACATATTCCGGTTGTGCTTCGAAGTACTTGTCTTCCTGGAGCAATGGATCTGGAACGACTAGTTTTTGGTACATGGTATCATACGCTGGCGACCAGAAATACTGAAGTTCGGCTGAGTCATGTGCATGAGGAGCTGAGAAACTCAAGGAAAGCATAAAAGGCTGATCAGATGGAGCATTTTCAATAAAATCAATCGCTTGCTGACTGGTGTAGCACGTGAGGTGAACGGTATCTTGATCGATCGTTTTGAAAAAGTATCCTCTTCGATCTGTGAATTTGCCATTTCGGTCATAATCATCACCCTGATCAAACAGCTCCGAAAATCCCGGATAACTCACTCCAAATTTCCCAAAGAAACCGGTATGATACCCCGCTTCCCGAAGCTTGACCGGATAAGATTGATCCATGTAAGGCTGCCGGATATCTCCCTGCCCAAAGGTGTACCCGTGAGTTCGCTCGTAAAGTCCGGTAAGGAGGCTAGCTCTACTCGAAGCACAGATCGGCGTGGTCACAAAGGCATTTTCGAAGAAGGTTCCGCCAGCAGCCAAGCGATCCATTTCAGGAGTTTGAATCATCGTATTTCCCGCAAAACCCAAAGCATCCCAGCGCTGATCGTCGGTCAGGATAAAGATGATATTTGGTTTATTTTCCTGAGAAAAAGAGAAGAAAGAAACCGAAAAAAACAAAAAGGTAAGGAAGGTTTTCACGTGTCGAGATTGATATTGATTTGCCTAAGCTACCGAAAAACCGCCAAGTTGCCTGTCCTGTGGTTTCCGTAAAATTTTAACATCTCCATATTTTGCTGGGAATAGCCAGATCTTAGCTTTCTGAAGAGTTTCCATTTCAAACTTCTTTGATTCAAAGCAGAACATTTCAAAACCCGTTTTCATGATAAAAGTCAATCCTTCTATCGGAAGCTATCACTTTCGAAGCCCATATGATTTTTGTATCTTTATTTATCAACAAGTCTCATAGGTATTATCTATGGAAAAAGGATTTTAATACACAATCCTTTTGGGTAGGTTTACATTACAAGAAACTAAATAATCTCAAGTATATGGACAATTCAAAAAACCCTCATGATACCGGTCATGCGAAAGTATATGACATGAACGGACCCACAGATTCCAATCCTGGCGCTGCTGCAAAATGCCCTTTTACAGGCGGAATGGTCAGCAAAACTGCCGGTGGTGGAACTAGCACTAGAGACTGGTGGCCAAACCAATTAAAGCTCAACATTCTCCGTCAGAATTCTTCCCTATCCAATCCGATGGGCGAAAAATTCGACTACGCTGCCGAATTCAAAAGTCTGGACCTAGCGGCAGTAAAAAATGATCTTGCTGATCTGATGACTGATTCTCAGGATTGGTGGCCGGCAGATTACGGGCACTACGGCCCATTTTTCATCCGCATGGCTTGGCACAGTGCCGGCACTTACCGAATCCAAGACGGTCGAGGCGGCGGCGGATCAGGAACACAGCGTTTTGCACCACTCAACAGCTGGCCTGACAATGCCAACCTGGACAAGGCGCGATTGCTCCTTTGGCCGGTAAAACAGAAATATGGCAGAAAACTATCTTGGGCGGATTTGATGATCCTGGCCGGAAACGTTGCCTTGGAAACAATGGATTTCAAAACTTACGGCTTTGCAGGAGGACGGGAGGACATATGGGAGCCTGAAGAGGATGTATACTGGGGATCTGAGACCGAATGGCTTGGTGATCAGCGATACACAGGCGATAGAGTATTGGAGAATCCACTTGGAGCTGTACAAATGGGTTTGATTTATGTAAATCCAGAAGGACCAAACGGCAACCCAAATCCACTGGCTTCAGCCCGTGATATCCGCGAGACTTTTGGCCGAATGGCGATGAACGATGAGGAAACCGTAGCGCTAATTGCAGGCGGTCACACGTTCGGAAAGACTCACGGCGCAGCCGATCCAAACGAATACATAGAGCGAGAGCCAGCGGGTGCGGGAATCGAAATGCAAAGCATGGGTTGGAAAAATAATTTCGGATCCGGAAATGCAGGTGACACCATCACCTCAGGTTTAGAAGGAGCCTGGACGAGCACCCCTACCAAGTGGAGCAACGATTATTTTTCAAACCTATTCGGATTCGAGTGGGAATTATATAAGAGTCCAGCCGGTGCACAGCAGTGGAGACCGAAGAATGGCGGCGGAGCAGGAACTGTGCCTGATGCGCACGATCCTTCCAAGAGCCATGCACCGTTCATGTTGACCACTGACATCGCCCTACGCGAGGATCCAGCATATGAGAAAATCTCCCGTAGATTCTTCGAGAATCCAGAAGATTTCGCAGACGTATTCGCAAGAGCTTGGTACAAATTGACCCATAGAGATATGGGACCAATTTCGAGATACTTAGGACCTGATTTTCCTGCTGAAGAGTTGATCTGGCAGGATCCAGTTCCTGCTGCGAATTATACAAGTATCAATGACGCTGACATTACTGCGCTTAAGGGGAAAATCTTGGAGTCAGGACTTAGCGTATCTGAACTGGTGTCAACCGCGTGGTCTTCAGCCTCCACTTTCCGTGGATCTGACAAGCGAGGTGGTGCCAATGGCGCACGTGTAAGATTGTCTCCTCAGAAATATTGGGATGCAAATAATCCTACTCAATTAGGTAATGTATTGGAGAAACTGGAAGCAATTCAAGGCGAATTCAATGCTGCACAAGCAGATGATAAGCAGGTTTCACTTGCTGACTTAATTGTGCTGGGAGGCTGTACTGGAATTGAGAAAGCGGCTAGAAATGCCGGTCATTCGGTGACTGTACCTTTCACTGCAGGCAGAACTGATGCTTCGCAAGCGCAAACTGATGTGGAATCTTTTGCTGCACTTGAGCCTTCAGCTGACGGATTTAGAAACTATTTTGTGCCAAAGCATAAAGCTTCAGCCGAAGAAATGTTGATTGATCGTGCACAGTTGATGACCTTGACTGCACCTGAGATGACTGCTTTAATTGGAGGTATGCGAGTGCTGGACACTAACTACGATCACTCCAAGTATGGAGTATTCACAGACCGTCCAGGCGCATTGACCAATGACTACTTCTTGAATCTATTGGATTTTGGAATCACTTGGAGTGCCGCTGACAAGGGTGAGCATGCTTTCTTAGGAAAAGATCGCAAATCAGGTGAAGTGAAGTGGACTGGCACCCGAGTAGATTTGATCTTTGGATCGAATACGGAGCTTCGTGCAATTGCCGAAGTATACGGTTGTGCTGACGGTGAGGAGCGATTTGTGAACGACTTTGTGGCCGCTTGGAGCAAAGTGATGAACTTGGATCGATTTGACTTGGCGTAATTAAGTTTCTATAGTAAAGAAAAAAGGTGGTTTCGAAAGAGACCACCTTTTTTTGTAGTTGTTAATCCATTATCGCAATGAAACGAAAACTTATTCATCTTAAAGACTAGTGCTTATGCTTTTCCAACATTCCTTTGATCAACTGATACCCACCCTCCGCCATATCCCACGGCTCGGAGAAGGTTCTCCAGACTCCAATCGAGTTGGCAAAATCTGGATCATTTCGGGAAAAACCTTCGATGGTTAGCCAGCCTTTGTAATCGATTTTGGCAAGGGTAGAAAAAGTTTCATCAAAGTTTACATGACCCGAACCCGGAGTACCTCTATCATTTTCGGAAATATGGAAATGCCTCAGTCTCGGAGCGATAAACTCAATGGCTTGACTCATTTTCTTCTCTTCCATATTCGCATGATGGGTATCAAACATGGCTTGGACATTTGGGTGATTGACTTTCTGGAGCAGGTAATCCAACTGTTCCATGGTATTGCAGAGGTAGCATTCGAATCTGTTGAGGGCCTCTGGAATTAAAAGGATTTCCAACGATTGGGCATAATCTCCGACTTCATGCAGGACTTCTGCTGACCAATTGTATTCTTCCTCCTGTGGTGCTCGGGAGGCAAAAGTGGCAAAAGCCGAATGAAAGGGTCCACAAAGCACTTGGGAGTGTAGATCAGCTGCCCGATCTAGCACCCATCGCAATTTCTCTTTGGCTTTTTCGCGAACTTTGGCATCGGGAGAAATAGGGTTTTCATCAGCTCCCAAAACCGTCACCGTAGTCACTTCCAGTCCGATGTCCTGACAATGTTTCCCAACTGATCTGAATGCTTTTTCTTCCCAAGGTCCCACAAAAAACTCTGCCCCATCGTAGCCGATGGACTTTAACCGATCCAAAATCGGGAATAAATCCTCAGAAACCACCGCTGACCAAGCCAGCACATTAAATCCTATTTTGTTCATAATATGCAATCCTCCATTTTTTAGCAGAAATAATTTAAAACTTCATTATTCATCATTCACTATTCGACCTTGGGAGTTTTTGTAATGAATGATGAATATCGAATGTTTAATGCGGAATTTTGAAGTCCCTAAAATTTGACATTCATTATCAATAGGTTAACTCAGAATCACTTAAAATCCGCCACTTTCATCCCAGGACGAAAAGTCCCAAATCCAAAAGGAGATGGGCTAAAAGACCCTAATATTTCTACTGAGGACTCATGATCTATAGAGCTTTCCATTCCAAGCAAATACTGAGAAGCATTCACAATCAATCTTCGCAGATCTGCACTCTCGAAATCAAGCGAAGCACCCAGCGTAGTCACGAAAGCTTCCCCTTCTGTCCCTTCTTCTACTTGATACGGAATTGTCCAAGCAATTGGCATGATGGACTTTTTCCAATTGAGTTGAGAAAATTCTGTTAGTCCCAAAGTTGACTGACCCCACATCAGGACGTTGGCAGTTTCAGGGAGGTTCCTCACTGTATACACATCCGACGGTCCCCAGATATCTTCCACTCCCATCAAAATAGGATGTTTTGCATCTTCATTGACCCCATCCATCAAAGCACGAGTCCCTTCTTTGCCGTGAATGCCATGATGCGCCACCCAAGTTTGTCCAAAAATCTGCTGCCCGAAACCTCGCTCCCATTCTGGCACTTTGCTCTGCCAATCGTATTTGGCAAATTTTGAGCTTGGATTTTTTTGGTAGGCAAAAGGATGAGTAGAAGTTCGCATAGCGATAATGGGCTTACCAGCTTGAATATAATCAGCAATGTATTGGGTCTGCTCGTCTGGCAATTCTCGGAATCGAATCAACATGATCATCAAATCGGCAGTCTCCAAGTGCTCCAGTCCGGGAATATTATTCGGATAATTTGGGACAATATCCCCGGTTTCTGGCTCTATTGCAAACAAAACCGTGGTCTTAAAGCCGTAAGTTTGAGATAAAATCTTGGCCATCATTGGCATAGACTCTTCCGAGCGATATTCATCGTCGGCCGCGAGGAGGACGATATGCTTACCGTTTCCCGGGCCTTCATTCCCTTCATATTGGAGAAAAGTAACTCCATTTTGAGCAAAGGAGACCTTGGTAGCCAGCACTAAAAAGAGTGTTAGACAGGAGGTTTTAAATAGGTTCTTCATGAGTATAGGTTTTTGGATTGAGTACTAATAGGATTAATTTTAATCAATATAATACGGATTTGCTATTCCGGAAAATTGCGGGATATCAAAGAGAACTCGCGTCAAAAATCAATGGAAAAAATTTCCCTTCCATTCTATGCCCTTTTTGGACGACAGGAATACCTTCCAACAGCGGTTCATCGGTATCTGAAACCGTTCCATCTGCAAATACATTGAGTACAAAAGCCTTTCGTGATCTCGGAGAGAAATTGGCAAAACTACCATGAACCAAGAGTGGATGATGGAAAGCGGCATGACCTGCCTTGAGCGGAATCGCCACCGGTTTGAAATTGGCCTTTTGGGCTTCGGTCATCATAGCCATCAAGCCATCCATTTCTCCGGCTAGTGCAGGTTTGTCAAGTAATCCCCATCTATGCGATCCTGGCACATATTGCAGGCAGCCGTTTTCTTCTGTCGCATCATCGAGTCCGCACCAGCAAGTCAAATGCTGCATCGCAATCGTGCGAGTCCAATAACTGTAATCCTGATGCCAAGCAACATTACCCCCATGATGAGCCGGCTTGCAAAAAAGCTGATCATGCCAGAAGCGAACCGCTCGATCTCCGAGCAACTGACTTGCCGCCATTCGAAAAGCTGGATTCCAGATCGCATCGTGAAATGCCGGTGCCAATCGCCAGTGCCCGAGCGAATGAAAGAGCACCTTATTCGGATCACCGGACTCGTTGCTATGAAACTCATGAAACAAATGATGCAGCGGATGTGAGGGCTCTATGACCTCATCCAAAGCAGTTATAAGCGCTTCTATCTGTGTCTCGTTTAATAATTTGATATCAGCCAAATAACCGTTTTCATGGAAAGATTCGATTTGATCTTGACTGAGTCGGTATTGGTCCCAATCGGACCTGCTTTTGGGCTGAGGGAAAAGTTCGGATATCGATTCATGAATTTCCGCTAGGTCTTGCATGGGGCTATTTAGGTTTGAGCCTTTAAGATAATGAAAAAACCTATTTCCAAGCCTCCAATAAAAAGAAAGGACCGCCATCGATTCCGTTGATTTCCAATCTTGGCTATTCTATTCTCAATTTTCGTCTGTAAATTAGAAATTAAATCTATTTGAAAAGCTCATTTTAACTCATCCACATCGTGCCTACTAATCGTCGTAACTTCCTCAAGACCGGAGCAACTGCCGCACTTGGCCTTTCTGGCCTCACCCTGATCTCCCCAAACGTCATGGGCAAATCCTTGGGCTATGTCGCCCCATCGGATCAAGTAAATCTAGCCTGCATTGGCATCGGAAACCGAGGCGCAGAGATCATCAAGGAACTTCATAAAACAGGGCTCTGTAACATAGTCGCACTTTGTGACGTGGATATGGGAGCCAAACAGACTTTGCAAATCATGGAGATGTTTCCCAAGGCAAAGAAATTTCAGGATTTCCGCAAGATGTTTGACGAAATAGGCGGTGAATTTGATGCAGTAAGCATCGGTACGCCAGACTTTTCGCATTTTCCCGCCACGATGAGAGCATTATCAGAAGGTAAACATGTCTATGTAGAAAAGCCAATGGCTCGGACTTTTCAAGAAGTTGATTTGATGATGGCCGCTGCTAAAAAATATCCGAAATTGGCAACCCAAATGGGAAATCAAGGCCATTCGGAAGCAAATTATTTCCAGTTTAAAGCCTGGAAAGATACAGGAATCATCAAAGATGTAACTGCGATGACCGCGCACATGAATAGCCGCAGACGTTGGCATGATTGGGATCCGGCGATCAGTCACTTTCCGGCAGCAGAACAAATTCCCTCCACGATGGATTGGGATCTATGGACTGCTCAAGCCCGCCCACATGACTTTAACAAAGATTTCCACAACGGACAATGGCGCTGCTGGTACGATTTCGGCATGGGTGCTCTAGGCGATTGGGGAGCTCACATCATGGATACGGCACATGAATTTTTGGACTTGGGACTTCCTTACGAGATCAATCCAACCAAACTCAGTGGTCACAATATGTTCTTTTTCCCCATGTCCACGACTTTGGAGTTCAAATTTCCGGAAAGAGGCGCAATGCCGCCGATGACCATCACTTGGCAAGACGGTATGGATAATATCCCATCTGTTCCCGATGGCTATGGTGTTTCCGAACTCGATCCTAATATCCCACCACCAAGCAATGGACAGATCCAACCTGCCAAATTGAATCCCGGTAAAATCATTTATAGTAAAGAATTGACTTTCAAAGGAGGTTCGCATGGAAGTACTTTAACCATCATTCCTACGGAAAAGGGCAAAGAGTGGGAATCCAAACTTCCGGAAGTCCCAGAAAGTCCGTCCAATCACTTCGCCAATTTCCTGAAAGCCTGCAAAGGCGAAGAAAAAACCAGATCACCTTTTGAAATAGCGGGTCCGCTGAGTCAAGTATTCTGTCTTGGCGTAATGGCACAGCAGATGGGCACTAAATTAGAATTTGATCGGGAAACTCGTCAGATCACGAATAATCCACTTGCCAATCAAGTGCTGGCAGGAATGCCACCGAGAAAGGGCTGGGAGGAGTTTTATAGGGTTTAGAAGCAAGACAAGAATCAAGATGCTAGATATTAGTATCAAGACTGGCAGAACCAAGATTTTAGATTCAAGAACCAAGAGGAAGTATCAATTAGTTAGATATTAGTATCAAGAATGTTGAATTGTCGAATTGTTGAATTGTTGAACTGTTGAATTGTCGAACTGTTGAATTGTCGAATTGAGATTTAGAATCCAGCGTTCGGGTTCAAAAACCACGAAGTGGTTGAACTATGTATAACTTGTCCGCCGTGGCGGAGCCCCCGGTGGAGCTTGCGGAACC
>Ga0136559_1000730_pt1 | contig 11148 bp, 12 predicted proteins | sample AntRauMeHopE1496_FD_104633 | JGI IMG/M metagenome (GOLD analysis project Ga0136559, IMG submission 104633) | Saline lake microbial communities from Rauer Islands, Antarctica - Metagenome Hop E1 #496 | ecosystem: Environmental > Aquatic > Non-marine Saline and Alkaline > Saline | place... | reverse complement strand
CGCGTTGATGAACAATCGTCCGAGAAAAACACTCGGATGGAGAACACCCGCCGAAGCCATGGCCGACGAAATCCAGGCCTTCAAATCAACCGTTGCACTTGATGTTTGAATCCAAGCTGTGCCGTATCCCCTAGGCACGTTGACGTTAAAGAAACATCCTAATGCGTGTGCAAATCCAGTATACGCGCTTCCGACTTGCAAATCTTTCTATCGAAACAAAGCCGCATGTAGATTAAATACCCGCTCCGAAAAATGCGGATGGCCACCCGCTGCACCCATAACGAATTGCACCCCGAGTTCATTGCACACATTAACAGCAACTCTAAACGCTCGCTGACCCGGTCCATCCCCACTTAAGGCGACATCCCTGTCAACGCGGTCGACTATTACAATCAAGTCTTCGTCCGAAATTTCCGGCATTTCAGCAGCTACCTTCCAACTCATCCGTTCACTCAAATCGATCCACTGGATCGATTTGACCCTTCTTAAGAAGGGCCGTTCACAACCCCCATAAACTCGCGCCATTCGCCCTTGCTCATGCCAGATGTTTCCTGCGTCACGGTCTCGCCTGCGACCATGCGCCGGATGCACTCGATCGCTTTGCCGGACAGGGTTGCGCCGCCCAGGCGGTAGTCCTCGAAGGCACCGTAGGCGGCGGGGACCCAGTCTTTCACGACCTCGCAGATGGCGTCGGCGTAGACGCGGATTTCGTATTGGGCGTGTTTGTCGGCGCGCAATCGCAGGAAGTGGAACAGGTTGTGCAAATCCACTTTCCAGTACCACTGCGTGTAGACGTTGGCGGGCAGGTTCATGCGGGCGAGTTCGCGCGCGAGGCCTTGTTGGCCGTTTTCATCGGAAATCATTTCCTCGTAGTGGTCATAGGCGCGGTTGGCGTCGTCTTTCAAATACCGCAGCACGCGTTCGGCTTCCTCCCCGCTCAGCGCCTCGCCCCGCCCCTGGTTGTTGACGACGGATTGCGCGGCAAGGTCCTCGGCGCGCGGAATATAAAATTCGCGATCAAGGATCGAATAGCGCGCGGAGTATTCGTTGACGTTGGCGGTGCGGTGGCGGATCCATTGGCGCGCGACGAAGACGGGGAGTTTGACGTGCAGCTTGACCTCGCACATCTCGAACGGGGTGGAATGCCAATGGCGCATCAAATAACGGATCAGCCCCTCGTCGTTTTGCACCGATTTCGTGCCTTTGCCGTAAGACACGCGCGCGGCCTGACAAATCGCCGCATCATCGCCCATATAATCGATCACGCGCACAAAACCGTGGTCGAGCACGTCATGGGCCACATAAAGGTGCTTTTCCATTCCCGGCGCCACGGCGCGCAACGTGGGGGTCGCGGTAGCGCGCAGTTCGTCAATTTCGGCCTGTTGGTCTGGGGTTACGGGCATGGGGCGTTCCTTTGTGAAAAACGGGCAGCGATTCTGCATTTGCGATTTTGCCCACTATATATGCGTTACACCGCACCGAAACCCGCGATATCGGGTGGAAAACAGCGTCGCGGCGCGTTGACTTGATCTTTGCATTTACAGAGTATGCAGTTACGTGAGCAAAACACGCCTACACCATCGCGGGACAAAATGTCATGAGCAGAATTTCTACAGCCCTCGCGCTGATCACTCTTGTTGCGGGTTGTGATTCGGCAAACCCGTTCCAAAACCCAACAGCTAATGCCCCCGGAAACGCGCCGGTCATCAATCCGGGTGGAGAGGTCACAACGACTGGAATCCCCGCCGACTTGGCAAATGATCTACGCTCGGTGGCTTATAATCCCGCAACGGGAACGCTGTCGGTTGACATGGCGGCGCTGGACAGGTCGGACACGGACATCCCGCTGTCCGCTTACACACCCAACCCTGCGCTAGAAACGCCTGCAATGACGGCGCAGGGCTATCGCGTGTTCAGCTATCAGGATGATGCGCTAGACCGGATGTTCGTGGCGATTGTCGCCCAAAGCAATGACGGGTCGGTGGTTGGCGCAGCGGTGATGGACGGCGGCCAGTTCACACGGTTTTTCAGCGGCGGGTTTTACGCAACGGATGGTGAGTACACGCCGGGAAATCCCGTCAATGACACCGGACTTGTGAGTTATGCGGGGCTTTACACGGGCCTGTCAAATCTCGATTCAGATGACGCGGGTTTGCTCCCGTTGCCTGCCGGAACCAGTACCGCTATCCGTCCAAGCCAACCGTCTCAGATCACTGGAAGCATTTTCGTTAACGCCGACTTTCAGGACAATACGATCAACGGGGCGATTTATGACCGCAGCTTCGTCAACTTGAACCCCGGACTTCTGGCCTCCTTGGGGACGAGTGCCCTTGGAGATGTCTTTCTGATCCCCACCGCGATTACGGACGCAGGTACATTCTTCGGCACCGCCGAGAATCGCGCACAAGAAACCATCGGATCATTTGGTGGGACGTTCGGCGGATTGGAAGCAGCGGGCGTTGCCGGAACTACAGCCCTTGATGGCGACTGGATCCCCAACATCGAAAATGAGGTCGAATTTGGCGTGTTTGTTTTAACACAATGTGGCCAGCCTGCTGAGGATCCGATTTGTGGCACCATTCCGGTTAATCCATAAGGCTTGGCAAGCGGTTTTTGCCTGCTTGCTTTTCGCGCCCCTTTCGGCTGAAACGTTTGAGTTGAGCCTTGATGATGGCCGCATTGCTGCGCGTCAGGCCGCCTTGGCGGGGCAATTTGAAATGGCCCGCGATTTTGCGCTGGCCCTTACCCAGGCGGATGTGAACGATCGCGCAGCGCTGATTGTTCTGGCAGCGGTGCAACCGCGATTGGGTGCTGCCGGTGACGGACGGCGGGCTGGGGCGCGTGCATATCGTTTGTCCGAGACCCAAGACGAGCGATACGAGGCCGCGCGCCTCACAGCACTTGCCGCTGCGAACGAAAGAAGGTTCACACTGTCGCAACTCTGGTTGCGCCGCGCCGCCGTTAGCGCCCCTGACGACATGGCTTTTCAGCAAACTCAGTCGGATTATCGCGGAATTCGCATTCTTAACCCGTGGTCAATGAATCTCGGATTTTCAATGACCTCGTCGAGCAACGTCAACGGGGGGTCAAATTCGGAATTCAGCGTTATCGACGGTGTCACCTTTCCCGACGGAACACCCGTGATCGGCTTCTTCAGTGGTTCTGCGCGTGCATTGCCAGGCACCAGCGCAACCCTTGACATACGGGCCACCTACGCGCTGTCACGCTCGGAACAAAAGCAAACCTCGATCACCGCCCGCACCTATGCAAGATCGGTGTGGCTGAATGATGAAGCGCGCGAAATCGCGCCGGACAGCCGCAATTCGGACTTTGGATCGCAGTTATTTGAAGTCTCGATTGATCATGCACGCTTGCTCTCGGACGCGGTATTGTCCGCCCAAACCAAAATCACGACGTCGTGGTTTTCGGGCGATCTGAGCGCGGGCGCGGTGCGCGGGCGCCTCGGCTACGGGATTGCGACGGGCCAGCAGACCCGACTAACGTTTACCGGCCAGATCGAACAAACCTATGACCCTGATCCATGGACGCGCGACAACACAGGCGGATTGATCGCTGCGGCCGTAAATCATATTGATGCAAGGGGCGGACGCCTTACGGGATCGCTGACATTCAGTGCACAATCCTCAGAAAATCTGAATGAACGCTATGAAACCCTCGCTGCACAGGTCGGTTATGCTTGGGCCGATCCCGTAGCCCCGGTTCAATTGTCCATCGCCGGGGGCATTGCGTGGTCTGATTTCCGCGATTATACGATTATTTTCAAAGTTCCCGGCGGGCGTCAGGACACGCGTATTTTCGGCAGCCTGACGGCAGTTTTCCCTGACGTGGATTATGCCGGTTTCGTGCCAGTCATGACTTTGGGCTTCCAAGACACCCAAAGCAACGTCAGTCGCTTCGAACGTGACGAATACTCCCTCAATATCGGGGTGCGTTCCAGCTTCTGATCACTGGCATCAATCGTCTACCGCGTTGGTTCCGCACACATAAATCTCAAGGAGAGAATATGCCCCTTAAATACTTGCACACCATGGTACGCGTTAGAGATCTCGACGCCTCGATCGCGTTTTACAAGCTGCTAGGCCTCGTGGAGCGCCGCCGCAGCGAAAGTCAGGCGGGGCGCTTCACTCTCGTGTTCATGTGCGCGCCGGATGCTGCCGACGGGCATAGTGACGTCGAGCTGACTTACAATTGGGACGGTGACGAAGGCTTACCGTCCGACAGCCGCCATTTTGGCCACCTCGCCTATACGTGCGATAATATTTATGAGCTTTGCCAGCATCTCATGGACCATGGCGTGACCATCAACCGCCCTCCCCGTGATGGCCACATGGCCTTTGTCCGCAGCCCGGACAACATCTCGATCGAGCTTTTGCAAGTGGGTGATGCGCTGGCCTCGGCAGAACCATGGGCCAGTATGACCAACACCGGAACATGGTAGACCGATCCGTCGCGCATCCTGTTTGACAAAAGTCCCGTTGTTACGAAGATAGGCGGCAATAAAAAACCCGCGTCGGGCGTAGTGACCGAATATGGTCGCAGTCGCCATTGTTAAAACCCCACGTGCATAATGCGCGGGTTTTTCTATGCAGTGCACCGTCCTGTCTCTGAGGGGTATGATCCTTGCGGCCTTCCGACATGGTTGCAGGGCAATCTAAACCCATGGCCAAGAAATAAAAATGCCCAAAGAGGCGTTTGTCAGACTGGCGTGTAAAAGAACATATTGCCGGTTTAATTGCAGTACTGCGCGCAGCCGAGACTTGGGATGAATTTAAGCGCAAGTGACCTGCGCCCCTTAATCTTTCTGCACTTGGCCCGACACAACTATGCCAATCAATTTACGTTGCGCAGAACGGTGTTTCTGACTGGCCTCTCATCTAATCCAGCAACGCACAAAATTGGATTAAGATGAATGCCCCGATAAATTCAGTAAATGTAGCGGATCTGATCCGCCCAATAACGTTCTACACGACGTAGCGCCGTTGCAATTTCATCAAGAGCGTTCATGTTTAGCACGCCTTTTTCTTGCAACCCGATCGCGTGCCCCGCAAACAACGTAGCCACGACATCGCGTACCGCCCGGCCTTTCTCGGTCAGCCGAACCCTGACAGATCTTCGGTCAATTTCGCAGCGTTGATGGTGCATATACCCCATATCGACCAGCTTCTTCAAATTGTAGCTGACATTGCTGCCCTGGTAATAGCCGCGACTTTTCAACTCGCCAGCGGTGACCTCGTGATCACCGATGTTGAACAACAAAAGGGCTTGAACTGCATTGATTTCCAACATTCCCACGCGTTCGAATTCATCTTTGATCACATCGAGCAATAGTCGATGAAGGCGCTCCACCAAGGTAAGGGCGTCTAGATAGGTGGTCATAAAAGCGCCCTCGGGTCCCTTTGGGGGGGTGCCGTTGGCGGTAGGCAGCGAATGCAGGCTCATGTCTTTCTCCGTCGCGAAAATCTCTACGACTGGAGTGCCATGATAAGAGACAACATTTCGTTAAATCGTGGGAGATTTATCCCTATTGAATTTACATAAGATTTTACGGTTTGGTGAGCCCGACAGCGCCTTGCCGTACCATATCCATTAAATCGCGGTAGGGTTCCGGCTCTGCGACCTGCCCTGTAACCCATTGATACAAGTCATGATCATTCTCAGACAGAAGAGAATCGTAGGTGGTTAATGCGGCGGCATCCAGCCCCGCAAGATGGGCCTCAGAAAATGCAGACAAAATAATGTCCATTTCTTTTATTCCGCGCCGGATCGAACGCATATGCAGCCGTTTGCGCTTTGTCTCGAGTAGTTCCGCCGTCATATCATCCGCTCCCAAAGCTGTTTTGCAAATCTGTGGGTCGCACGCCCGCCCGTGGCGGCCCCGCGCGCAGCGGCAAAATCGCTCCTGCACGCCGCGATCGAACGGCCAGCCCAATTGTGGTCTGGCGCAACATTTTCAGTGTTAAAGTCCATCAACTCACCCTTTGTAACTTCGGTTGCCAGAGGCCCGCCCGCCCCATATGACAGCATAATTCCCTGCTTGCCACCGGAGGCCCCCAAATGTCATTCCTGTCCGCGACCTTAGCCCGCGTCAAACCGTCGCCCACGCTGGCGGTCACCACAAAAACACAAGAATTGAAGGCCGCGGGGCGTGACATTATCAGCCTTGGCGCGGGCGAGCCGGATTTTGACACGCCGGACACCATCAAGGCCGCAGGCATCGCCGCGATTGAGGCCGGCAAAACGAAATACACTACGGTCGATGGCATTCCCGAGTTAAAGCAGGCCATTTGCACCAAATTCGCCCGCGACAACGGCCTCACCTATGCGCCCGACCAGGTGACCGTGGGCACCGGCGGCAAGCAGGTGTTGTATAACACGTTTATGGCGACTCTAAATGCTGGGGATGAGGTGATTATTCCGGCGCCCTACTGGGTCAGCTACCCTGACATGGTGCTGCTGGCGGGCGGCGAGCCTGTTTTCATCGAAGCCACGCTGGACGCCGGTTTCAAAATCACCGCCGCCCAGCTGGAGGCCGCGATTACCCCGAAAACCAAGTGGTTTTTATTCAATTCCCCGTCCAACCCCACCGGCGCTGGCTACAGCCACGCCGAATTGAAGGCCCTGACCGATGTCTTGCTGCGCCACCCCCATGTCTGGGTGCTGAGCGATGATATGTATGAACATCTGGCCTATGGTGATTTCAAATTCTGCACGCCGGCGCAGGTGGAACCGCAATTGTACGAGCGCACGTTAACCATGAACGGCGTCTCCAAGGCCTATGCGATGACCGGATGGCGTATCGGCTATGCGGCGGGCCCGAAAATGCTGATCGGGGCGATCCGCAAGGTGCAATCCCAAAGCACATCCAACCCCTGCACCATCAGTCAATGGGCTGCGGTGGAGGCGCTGAACGGCCCGCAGGACTTTTTGGCCCCAAATAACGAGATGTTTGTGCGCCGCCGCGATCTGGTTGTGTCGATGTTGAACGCCGCCAAGGGTATTGTGTGCCCGATGCCGGAGGGCGCGTTTTACGTCTACCCAAGCATTGCAGACTGCATTGGTAAAATAACTGCGGCGGGTGCAACAATCAGCGATGATGAAGCTTTTGCAACCGCCCTGCTGGAAGAAACCGGCGTGGCGGTGGTGTTTGGGGCGGCCTTTGGCCTGAGCCCGAATTTCCGCATCAGCTATGCCACGTCGGATGCGGAACTGGCCGAGGCCTGCACGCGGATTCAGACCTTCTGTGCGGCCCTCAGCTAAAGCTGGCAGCGCGCAAAGCGCGCTGTTAGGTTAACAATAGATCGAATATGGGGTGACCTGATGGGTGCAGACCTACCTGACTATTACTTTCGCGTCCGTGAAAACGGGGCGGCTGTGTTTCGTGTGGACACGGAAAACCGCCAGCGCCGGATTGAAATGGATCAGGTCGCGGTCATCAACATCCGAAATGGCGAGGTCAAACCCCAAGGCGATCACACCCTGACCCCCGAGGACATGAGCGCTATCGAGACATGGATGGCCGAGCGCACGGCGTTGTTGGCCCAGCGCGATATCGACGATATCCACCGCGCGGTGGATTACCTGAACATTACGACGCAGTGGGTGCAATCCAAGGCCAGCGATGCCCAGCTTGAGGGCGTCACCGATGCGTTATTGCTGGCAATGCATGATTTGCGGTCCGTGCTCGTGCGCAAAAAGGCCGACCGTTTGATGAACAGCACGGATGCGGCTGAATAACCGCAACCCTAAGCGGCGGCACGCAATGGCGACAGGTTTACGGCCCGCATCCAGAACCGCGCCGAGAGCAAAAGGGCAGCCAGCCCCAAGCCCACCGTCAAACCCAGCCACAACCCGATCGGCCCCCAGCCAAGTGTGAATGCCATCAGGTAGCTCGACGGAATTCCGACCCCCCAATAGCTGAGGCACGCCAACCACATGGGCACTTTCGTGTCCTGCAACCCGCGCAACAGCGACAACGCGACGATTTGCGCCGCGTCCACAAATTGAAACAGGGCCGAAAGCATCATCAACACAATGCCCAGCGCCATCACTGCGTCACGCGCGGGATCGTTCGGGTCAAGAAACAGGCCGACGAACACACCGGGGATCGACAAAAACAGCACAACCACCATCACCCCGAAAGTCAGTGACACCGCATATCCCGTACGCGCGACGCGGCGCAATTCCGCCTCGTTGCGCGCGCCATATTGGCGGCTGGCGCGGATCGTCACGGCCTCGGACATGCCGACGTGGAACATGAACATCAGGCCGGTCAGTTGCAACGCAATGCCGTGCGCGGCCAGCTCGACTTCACCAATCCAGCCCATCATCACGGACGAGGCCGAAAACAGCGCCCCTTCGGCAAAAGACGTCAGGCCGATGGGCAAACCAAGGCGAAACACCTGCCCCATCGCCTCGTTGTCGGGTTTCCAGATACGACGAAACACCTCCGCCTCGGGCTTTTTTACCTGCACATACCACATCAGGGCCACCATTTGCAGCGCCTGGATCAGCACCGACGCAATCGCCGCCCCGATAATACCAAGTTCGGGCGCGCCGAAGTTGCCGAAAATCAAGACATAATTAACTCCGGCATTCGCAAGCAGGGCCACCAATGTAATCCACAATTGCACACTCGTCAGTTCCAGCGCGCCAAGATACGACCGCATCACCTGCGCGCCCATCGCGGGGAACATGCCAAGCACCGCAATGCGCAGATACAAACCGCCCTCTTGCGCGACCGCCGGTTCTTGCCCCATCGCCAGCAAAATCGCTTCGCCGTACATGAACGGCACGATCAGCAATCCGGAAAACATCGCCGACAACCACAGTGCCATGCGTGTGACGCGGCGCGCGCGTGTTTCGTCGCCTTGCTCGATCGCTTCGGCGACCATCGGCGTGACCGCGCGCCCGAACCCCGCGCCGATAATGAACACCACAAACCACAGCCCGGTCGCAACCGTTGCCGCCGCAAGCGATGTGACCGAATACCAGCCCAGCATGATCGTATCGGTCATGTGGATAGAAAACGCCGCGACATTGGCCCCGACAAGCGGCAAACCCAGTTTCATCAGCCGAACTGTGTGGCTGCGATATGATAAAGAACTACTCATAAGGGTGTTTATGCCTAAATTTTGTGCTGGTCCAGATCAGTCACACCCGATACTCACCGCATCCGCAAATTCTATTCCGACTTCTGGAAAGGCCATTTCCACTGTGTCTTCGGGCATCTGTGCGATCAACGCATCTAGTTTGGCCTGCGCCGCGGCCCTGTCCGCTTTAAGAAGCACCGCCGTGCATCCCTGCGTCGCAACAGCGCTTTGAATGGTATAATCTGTGACGAAAAATGGATCATAATTTTGCACGATCAACGTCGCGTTGTTCGTCGGGATTGTGCGAACGAACTGTTCTACAATCTGGCCTGCAACCACGTCGACCGTATGGTTTCTCCGGCTTTCCGAATCGCCGAGCAGGGTCGACCTGTCCCCGTCCAAGATATACAAATCACCCTCGAAACCCTCTGGCCATCCGGTGACATAGCTTTGCAGGTTATGCGCATCGTCCCGCGTTAAACTATCAAGCGGATCAATGCCCAACTCACCCAAAAGGACCAAACTGAAGGCCTCCTCGTAGGTCCATGTGATCGTAATATCCGCGCTGTTGGCGCCGGACGGCGCGACAGCAATATCCGTCGTTACGGCGATATAGGGATGGGCCATCGAAACGCACGGCAGGCACGCCAAGACTGCAAGGAAATTGTATTTCATCAGTAATGTTTACGGGCTACCTGCTACGTCGCCAAGATCGAAAGACAGCTCGCGCGGAAAAATGCCGGCTGATCTCAAGCTGTATCGGACCTGCCCCTAAGATGACAGGGTTTGCGGGGCACACGGAGGGAAAACCGTTAAAATTGTGTCCGTCACAAGACCTGATCGGCCACGTCTATAAAGGTCTTCAACGTCTCATCGGGTGTGCGCAATTTGTCTATCCCAAACAGCCCGATGCGGAACGTGCGAAAGTCAGCGGGTTCATCCACTGCCAAGGGGACGCCCGCAGCGATTTGCATGCCAGCGGCGGCGAATTTTGATCCGTTCTGCAAATTTGCATCATCGGTATAACACACAACCACACCCGGTGCGCCAAATCCGTCTGCCGCGACCGATTTGAACCCTTTGCCCGAAAAGTAATCGCGCACACCGGTTCCAAGCTTCCATTGCGCGTCACGCAAAGCCTCAAATCCAAAGGCCTCACTTTCAATCATGGTGTCGCGGAAATCGCGCAGCGCATCGGTCGGCATCGTGGCATGGTAGGCGTGCCCACCGGCCAGATAGGTCTCCATAATCTGACGCCATTTCTTCAAATCAACCGAAAAACTGGACGATGTTGTTTCTTTCAACCGCGCGAGCGCCCGATCGGACATCATCACAAGACCGGCCGACGGGCTGGCCGACCAGCCTTTTTGCGGCGCGGATATCAGTACGTCTACGCCGGTCTCCTTCATATCAACCCATGCACATCCCGACGCAATGCAATCCAGCACGAGCAACGCCCCAACTTCATGGGCGGCATCCGCGAGCGCGGTGATGTAATCGTCCGGCAAAATGATGCCCGCGCTTGTCTCCACATGAGGGGCAAACACGACATCCGGCTTGGTGTCGCGAATGGCGGCTGTGACATCGGCAATGGGAGCGGGCGCAAAGGGCGCGCGGCTGTCATTGCCGGTCTGACGCGCCTTATGAACCGTGGTTTTTGCAGTGAAGTCGCCCGCGTCAAAAATCTGGCTCCACCGATAGGAAAACCACCCGTTGCGCACGATCATCGCATGTGCGCCACCACCAAACTGGCGCGCGACGGCCTCCATCGCATAGGTGCCGCCACCTGGTACAATCGCAACACCCGACGCATGATATACCTTGCACAGCATAGCGTCCAAATCGCACATAACCCCCTGAAAAACCTTTGACATGTGATTGAGCGATCGGTCGGTAAACACCACGGAAAATTCCATTAAACCGTCCGGATCGACGGGCATGCGTGCTGCGTGTGAAGACATATGCAAATTCCTTATAGCTTGCCAATGTCTTAAGGCCGCGCGCATGCAGGATCAAAGTTTATTTTTAATGCGTCCCT
>Ga0136559_1000728_pt1 | contig 11163 bp, 10 predicted proteins | sample AntRauMeHopE1496_FD_104633 | JGI IMG/M metagenome (GOLD analysis project Ga0136559, IMG submission 104633) | Saline lake microbial communities from Rauer Islands, Antarctica - Metagenome Hop E1 #496 | ecosystem: Environmental > Aquatic > Non-marine Saline and Alkaline > Saline | place... | reverse complement strand
TTTCCCAATCCATTTCCAGCTGCAATTCCCGTAACGGTTGTTCCATGTCCTACGGAAGTTTCGGTGGAGGTAATGGTGCCATTAAGTATATCTTGTTCCGTCCATATTTGACCATAATTATAGGGCTGTGGAGTAGTTATGGGCGACGGAAAGGCATGGTCCCAATATCGAATGAGACGTTTTGCCCCAAATTCATCCACAAAATCGGGGTGATTATGATCAAGTCCTGCATCTACGATTCCTATAATCACATCTTTACCGCTGTAACCTTCTGGCAAAGGAGAAAGTCCCGCATGCACTTCGTCAACTTGATGCATGACTCGCGCGGAGTCGTCTAGGAGAACAGGTGGTGCATATTCGAAATAGATATCTGTAAATGATTTTTTAGTGCTAAGTACTTGTAATTGCTGTTGAGTTAAATTAAAATAGATCCAATCTTTCGTTACATACTTAATTTTAATTTCATGTGCGTCGAGTAGACTTAAATTGTTATGTGAGTAGGGAAGTGTTGTAGGTATAACATCCGCATTTGATCGAAGGGCATTTTCAAAACCAATTCCCACAGATTGACTGTATGCACTTGAAAACAAGAGTAAAGCGCAAAACACAGCGATTATTTTATTTTTGTGGTATACCATTTGTACGGGTTTTTAGCCTATTGAAGATAAAAAACGATTAAATGTACGATTTTTATTTTTTTTTTAAAGGTAAAAGTGCACTTTTGTTTTCAAGTTATATTAACATGTAATTAGTAGTCTATGAGAAAGTTTTTTTTAAGAATAGTTTTACCAGCGTTGATTGGTACTTATTTCAGTACAGCAACGGCACAGGTGGATAAAGATGTTTTGAATTGGTATAATTCGCACAAGACAGGAATGTCAACGGAGAAAGCCTATAAGTATTTAAAGAAAAAATCGGCTGAAACAGTTGTTGTAGCAGTCATTGATTCTGGAATCGACATCGAGCATGAAGACCTTCAAGGTAAAATTTGGACAAACACCAAAGAAATCGCTGGAAACGGAATCGATGATGATGGAAATGGATACATTGATGACGTACATGGATGGAATTTCTTAGGAAACGCTGATGGAACTAACCTAGGACCGGCTCGATTAGAAGCAACACGTATTTATGCGAAGCTTAAGCCACGGTTTGAATCAGTTGAGAGCGCAGATGATGTAGCTGCCGACGATAGAAAAGACTACGAATTATATGTAGAACTGAAAGAAGAAGTAGAAGGTAATCTAACTCAATATGAAGGGATACTTGCACAAGTGCAACAAATGTCTCAAATGGAACCAATGTTGAAAGGCATGGTTGCGACAATGTTAGACAAAGAAGAGTTTACGGAGAAGGACTTAAAGAAATTTAAACCAGCGAACCCGCAAGAAGAGCAGCAGGTTCAAATAGGTTATATGATTTTGAGTGGAGACTTTGTTTCTACTATGGAAGAGCAAGCAGTAGCTATACAATCAATGGTAGATCATCATCATAATGTAGATTTTGATGATAGAGCGCTGGTTGGTGACGATTACATGGATATGAGTGATTTAGCTTATGGAAATAGTGATGTTGAAGGTCCAGATGCGTTGCATGGAACTCATGTTGGTGGAATCATCGGAGCTGTTCGCGGAAATAAAATCGGGGGTGACGGTGTCGCGAATAATGTTTTACTCATGTCATTGCGTGCTGTTCCAGACGGTGATGAGTTCGATAAAGATATTGCTTTAGCGATTCGTTATGCAGTGGATAATGGTGCGGATGTCATCAATGCCTCTTTTGGTAAGGCGTATGCTCAAATGCCCGAAGAAGTTTACGAAGCATTGCGTTATGCAGAAGAAAACGATGTTCTATTTGTGCACGCAGCAGGTAACTCTGGTCAAAATTTAGATGACTATCCTAATTATCCTGCAAACATGTTTCCTTTTCAAAGTGAACCATTTACAAACTATTTGTCAATAGGCGCTTCAACAAAAAATCATGACGGTAATTTGGCAGCAAGTTTTTCAAATTACAGTACAACACGTGTTGATGTATTTGCGCCAGGGGCGGAGATTTACAATACTGTTCCTGATAACAAGTACCAAGAATTACAAGGGACATCAATGGCCGCACCAATGGTTTCTGGAGTAGCTGCTTTATTGAAAGGGTATTTCCCAAGCTTAACGATGATCGAAATTCGCCAGATTATTCTAGAATCAGCTACAGATTTTGCTGAGACTGATCAAGATAAGCCTGGTGATGAGGCAGTAGTTAAATTCAAAACATTATCTGCCGTGGGCGGCGTTGTAAACGTACTAGAAGCAGTTAAGTTGGCAGAAGAAAAAGCTGCATTGAAAAAGTAAACTATCAGAAAATATCATTCATATTTAAAAGGTGTTCAATTTGGGCACCTTTTTTGCTATTTTTGAAATATGAACATCTCAAAAATTATATTTTCCTTCAGCGCGCTACTTTTTTCTAGTTTAACCATTGCCCAAGATGTATTTCCTTACATGGATAATGTAGGTTTTATGCGAAGTTTTCAAAATGGTTATTCTCGACAAGTGGAGTTTTTACCTCCTGTAGATGTTAAGTTTTCTGAAAAAATAATTGCTTACATAGATAATAAGAACGATTTCTTTATCTACGACGGAAAGGAAAAAGAAATGATTTCCAATATGGCGAGTAGCTACCAAATAGGATATCATATTGCTGCTTGGAATACTGGCCCGATTGTGAACGTTTGGGACAACGGTAAAAAACGAACCTTAACCCGATTTGGAAGAAATTTTTTGTTCCAGATAGCTTGGTTGTTTTCGAGGATTTAATGGAAAATGCGATTCGTGTTTATTATCGAGATAGTATTTATGAATTGTATCGAAGTGTTGGGCCTCCGATGTTCCCCGCTGCAGTTGGAAGTAATACCGTTGCTTTCGCAGGTAATGGTGATGTGCAGTTTGCATTTGTAGCTGGAAAAATTGTTGAAATAGGGGTTATTAACGATCGTGTAAAATATTCTGCTGGGGGCAATAAAATTGCGTTTAATGATCCGTTTAATCAGTCTTTTACCAGCGCACAATACAATGAGCTTGTAGATATTGAAAATATTCAAATTCGTGATTATAAAGCGGGAAATGATTTAATAGTTTATAGAGATTTGAATGATCAATTGCTTTGCTACATTAATAATGAAGTAATCGAATTAAGCAATTTCTCAGCACGATGGTTTGAAGTTTTCAGAAATACAGTTGTTTGGAACGAAGCCGGAGTGTTTTTTGCATTTGATGGAAAACAAAAATATGAACTGGCGAATTATATCCCGGAAGAATATAAGATCCGTGACGGAATCGTTGCTTTTCGTAACTTAAACGGTGGCGTTTCCATGTTCGCGAACGGAGAAGTGAAAGTGATTTCTAATCTCCTTAATGCTCCTTTCGAAGTTAATGGAACTACTGTTCGTGTCCAAGTCAATCTCGGTAATTTTATCTTTTTTAAAGATGGGAAGTCGTTTGAAATGTGATTTCTTAGATTCTTAGAGGGTGAGAGGGTGAGGTTTTTAGAGGGTGAGCGGGTGAGATTTTGGAGGGTGAGAGGGTGAGATTTTTAGAGGGTGAGAGGGTGATATTTTAGAGAGTGAGAGGGTGAGATTTTTAGAGGGTGAGCGGGTGAATTTTTAGATGGGAGTCTTTAGAAGTTAGACAGAATTTTTTAGGGTTTCTTTGATTGAATTGAGTGATTTTAGCTAAATTAGAGTAAAATAACATCCTAAATCATGACAATAATTAGAGATTTTACTGAATTGACTGTATATAAAAAAGCATTTGAAGCAAGTATGCAGTTGTTTCATTTGACTAAGGAACTACCCAAAGAAGAAGTTTATTCTTTAACAGATCAAGTTAGGCGGTCTTCCCGTTCTGTTTGCGCTAACATAGCTGAAGCTTTTCACAAAAGAAGTTATCCTAAATCATTTGTAAGTACACTCAATATAAGCGAAGCAGAAGCAGCGGAAACTAAAAACTGGATAGAGTTTTTACATGCTTGTCATTACATAGAAGAAGAAAAAAAGAATGAGTTAAAAGATCAAATGGAGGAAGTTATTAAAATGCTTATCACCATGCAAAAATCACCCGAAAAATGGACCATCAAAAAATAATAAATACAATCTAAATACCCCCTCTAAAAATTAACCCTCTAATATCTAAAAATCTCCCCCTCTAAAATCTCCCCCTCTAATATCTAAAAGTCTCCCCCTCTAAAATCTCCCCCTCTAATATCTAAAAGTCTCACCCTCTAAAAAGTCTCAACTTCTAGAGAAAACTACTCTCCAATCAGCATCATCAATTCTTCCAACTTAGGAGAAAGTATGATTTCTGTTCTTCTATTTTGAGCTCTTCCTTCCGAAGTGCTATTCGTAGATTTTGGATCGTATTCGCCTCTTCCAGATGCTGTAACGCGAAGTGGATCTACACTATGAATATCAGTAAGTAAACGTACCATTGAAGTGGCTCTGGCAACACTCAAATCCCAGTTGTCTTTATATATTTTACTATTATTGATTGGAACATTATCTGTATGACCTTCCACAGCAATTTCGAATTCAGGGTTCGCATTTAATACACGCGCTAAAATAGTTAGTGCTTCTTTCCCTTTAGCTTGAACTTCCGCACTCCCTGAGGTAAACATTAATTTATCAGACATAGAAACATACACTTTTCCTTGTTTGATTTCAATGGTTAATTCATCGGCTTTAAATCCTAGTAATGCATCTCGTAATAATTGATTCAAACGACGAGCAATAGAGTCTTGTCTCGCTATTATGCGTTCTAATTCCTCAATTCTTCGCTGACGAGCTTCTAATTCTCTTTCTCTTTGAGCTAATTTCGCCTCTCGGTTCTTTAACTGCTCTTCATAATAATACCCTCGTTGGAAATTGTCAGACATCATCGCAGAATAGCGTTCTCCTAAATTGATGTGCTCTTTCTTAAGTTCTTCATGTGTTTCTTTGAGTTGTTCGTGCTCCGATTCTAAAGCGGCGTATTCGCCCACTAATTCCGTATTCCGAGTGATTAAGCTGTCGTTCATGTAAGCAAGCGACTGGTTTTTCTTTAATAAAAATCGATTTTCTTCGTCTTTTACTTTTACTTCATCACACAACGCATCTCGTTCTTCCACAACGGCAACAAGTCTGTTTCCTCCAGAAATACTTCCTGTTGGTCTCTCGTCACCACATTGATATACTGGCGCACATGATTGAATACCGACGAACGATACAATAAGTAAACTAAATCCGTAAATTTTTGTCTTCATCTGAATAGTTTTGAAAAGGCTAAATTAATCATTACCAATTAATCAAATCTCGTATTTAACAATTAAATATAGAATGTATAGTGCTATATACCCTAAAGTAAGTCCAATGAAAATGATAGCACTGTTCCAAATAGCGAGTGTAGGAGTCGATATATTGCGCAGTTCTCTTATGTCACGCGCCCCTTTTATTCCTGCCCTCATCAGCAGCCATCCAGTGATGATCCCCAATATTCCGCCTATTCCAAAAAGGAGGAGTGGCTCCCAGTCGAGTGTGGTATCATTGACCCAATTTCTATTGAGATGTCTTCTGTAGCGAAGCACGATAGTTGTGGCTAATAAAACACCTCCTATTCCGAGTAAGAAAAAGAAGATACTTAAAATTTTAGCACTTGTTGCGAAGCCTTTTATTTGAACGACTTGAGTGTTATGCAATTCATTGTCGTCTCTTTCGATGTCTTGGTCAAGAATATCCATGTTAATATTGTCTCAAATTACGGGTGAATTCTTCTAGAAAAAGAACTGCTCCTCCTATAAATGCTAGAATTCCAACAATTCCAAATATGACACACAACGCCACTAGTGTATTTCTAAGCATGTTGAACCGATAATTGATGGAGGTCCCATTAGAATTAGCCATTTTATTCTGTGCGAATTTTAAGAACATGAGTCCTGGAATAAGTAAAATGGTGGTCATTAGTATAATTAGAATACCTGCAAGTAAATAGAATTCGCTTAAAAACTCAACTTGAGAAGACTTGATAATAAAAATGAAAGCAATTATGAAGCTAAAAATTGAAGACAATATAATAATAAGCCCTGAAGCCAAAGCTGCTTTTTGCGTATTATACAAGCGTTGATGTAGTGGTTTATCTTTTTCTGTCTCCATAATTTAAAGCTGTTCTATGAGTTGGTCGATTTCCAATTTGGTATTAAAGCTGTGCAATGAAATGCGGATGCACTCTCTTCCTTCGGGAACTGTTGGGGAAAGAATGGCTTTCACATCAAATCCATTTTTTTGAATTTTCAGCTCTTCTTGTCGAGCAGCTAAATTTGTTGGAATAAGTAGCGACTGAATCGGAGAATATTTGTCGGAAATGATAGTCATTTCTTTGGCTTTTTCTCTGAAGTAGGCGATATTCTCTTTCAGTTTCACTTGCCTATCAGTGAGTTTTAAATGCAGCACTTTTCTCTGAATATCTTTTACTTGGTTTTTCGAGAGTGCGGTGGTGTAAATGAATGGCCGAGAGAAGTTAATCAAGAAGTCGATCACGATTTTTGAGCTTAAAACACAGGCGCCAGCGCTTCCGTAAGCCTTTCCAAATGTAATTATGCGCGCAAATGGAGTCAACGGCAATTGAATTTCTTCGCAATATCCTTGGTCCCCGAATAAACCTCCTGTATGAGCTTCATCTACAATTAATTCAGCGTCATACTGCTCTAAGAGTTTGCCTATCTGAAGAAGTGGCGCAAAGTCGCCGTCTATCGAGTATAATGACTCAACGACAACAAAAGTGGTGTGTCCCGTAAATTTTTTAAGTAAGCGTTCTAGATCATTCAAATTATTGTGAAGGAAACTAAAAGATTTTGCAAACGACAATCTCAATCCGTCTTTTATGCTGGCGTGTGCTCGTTCATCATAGAGGAAAACAACATCTTTTAATCCAAGAGAAGAAAATAATCCGCAATTGGCAGCATAACCGCTGTTGAAAATCAAAGCTCCTGCATGATTATATTTTGTAGCAAGTTCTTTCTCGGTATCCAGGTGAATTTGAGAAGTTCCTGAAATCAATCGAGAACTTCCACCGATTTTTTGCTCGTCCACTTCAGCAATATCCTCAAGTCTACTTAATCCTAAGTAATCATTAGAGCAGAAGTCAATACCTGCCTCATTTACCCGAAGTGATCTGAGGTTTCCTTTTTGAGAACGCTCTTCTAACTTTTTTTGAAGTCGTGTATGAATGGAAGACATTATTTTTCTGCAGAAACAACTTTTCGTGGAGTAAAGCCTTCTTGACGAGCCTTTGCTAACGCTTCTTCGCGGGCTATTGCTTTCTTTTTCTTTTCTTCGTTGATTGCATCAGGCTGCGAAACTGGTTTTTCTCCTTCTTGATAAGGTTCTTTCGGTACCAAGCCTAAAATCTTAAACATTTCCTTGTCCTCATTGAACTCAGGATTTGGTGTGGTCAATAACTTGTCACCAGCAAATATACTGCTTGCACCAGCGAGGAAGCAAAGCGCTTGCGATTCCATGGACATTTTCGTGCGTCCAGCAGAAAGACGAACCACCGACTGAGGGAAAGCCACACGAGTAGTTGCTACCATTCGAATCATTTCCCATTGTTCAATAGGTTTTTGATCTTCTAATGGCGTTCCTTCTACTGCGACCAGCGCATTAATTGGAATAGAATCAGGTGGAGTTTCCATTTCCATATAGCTAACCAACATTCCTACACGGTCTTCAACAGCTTCACCCATTCCAATAATTCCTCCGGAACATACGGTAATTCCTGCTTTTCGCGCATTGTCTATCGTTTCTAGGCGGTTATCGTATTCTCTTGTTGAAATAATATCTTTATAAAATTCACGCGATGAGTCAAGGTTGTGATTGTAGGCAAATAAACCCGCATTTTTCAAACGTTTAGCTTGATTTTCGTTCAGCATTCCTAGCGTACAACAAACTTCCATATCGAGGTCGTTTACTGCTTGAACCATTTCTACCACACTGTCAAAATCTCTATTGTCGCGCACTTCTCTCCAAGCAGCTCCCATACATAAACGTGAAGAGCCATTTGCTTTAGCATTTTTAGCTTGTTCGATGACAGAATCAACAGTCATTAGTTTATGTGCTTCGACATCGGTATGGTAACGTGCAGCTTGCGGACAATAACCACAGTCTTCTGGACAACCGCCTGTTTTTATACTCAACAAAGAAGACATTTGTACTTCTCGTGGGTTATGGAATTTGCGGTGCATTGTAGCGGCCTCAAAGACCAATTCTAAAAGTGGTTTGTTGTATAATTCAAGTAAAGATTCTTTTGTATTGTATGCTGTATTTACTTTCATGCTGCTAATTTGTAACAAATATAAGGACCGTGAAGGAATAATCGGTCTTCGAAGGGTAAAGTTTTGATTTATTTGAAACAACTTGTGCTTTGTGGAGCTGATGTAGTTGCAGAAAAAAGTGTGTTGAGCTACCCTCGAGTTTAATTTTCAAAATATGGTGTCAATGTGCCGTAAAAAAGAATAGCTATTTTTAGAATTACCTTACCAGTTCTTCTAAAAATAGCTACTTAAAATCAGTTGCAAAATGCTTTAAACATTAATTCTTAATCAGTTTTCTTGACGTCATTTTATGACCGTCACGACGCATGTGGATCATATAAAATCCTGAAGTCAAATGACTCACGTCTAACGCTGAATCTGTAGAATAATCAGAAACGGTTAACACTTCTTTTCCGGAAAGGTCAACTATGCTAAGCGCAACAGGTTCTTCTGAACTAAACGCTACAGAAATGGATTCGTTTGCTGGGTTAGGATAAATAGACCAGCTTGTTAAGTCCTCTTGTGCATCCAATCCTACGGAAGGTTCAGAACCACAAATCATCGCTCGCGTAAATTGAGCAGTATTGATATACGAAACTGAAGAGGTTGTGGCTGTAAAAGCACTTGTGCTATTTTCAGTAGTGGTACCTGTTGCATTATCTAATGTGAAGTCTGTGATTACAAGTGGTAAAATAGTGCTGTCGCATAAACCAGCACCATCTGTATCTATTATATTCACAACAGGAAAGTCTGGTACGCCAACAAAAATAGATCTTCCCATTCCCACATTGACAATTGTATTATCAAATGAAGTAATACCATAAAAATAATTACGCTCTGTGGAATTGTATCCCCAGTTCAACGCTCCTGCAGAAGAAAGGCTCAAAACATAACTCGCTGAGGTATTTCCAGATCCATTTCCAGGTAAATTCGAACCACTCATGAGAACATTTTGACCTGAACCATCTACGGCAAAGCCTCCAAAATTCAAATAGGAACCATTGCTCAATCCTAAGTGCTTATATTGGCTAATTGTCAAGTCAGAATTAACAAAACAAATGAACTTATTGGCTCCACCATTATTACTGTTGTAATTCCCTGTAATCGCAAGGCCTCCCTGAAAACTCCTACTTATGTTCGGTTTCATTTGAAGATTGGGGTGCGTGTATGCTACATAATTTAAAAGGTTTCCATCGGAATCTAAGCGTTGGTTAACAATTGAATTGACGCTGAAAGAAGAAGTTACAATATACTCTGAACCATCATTCACAATCCCCGTACAAGTTACTACACCAGTTGCGTCAGTGCGTCCGAATCGTTTTTGCCATTCTATATTTCCATCGGCATCACATTTAATAACTCCATTGGATACACTACAAGCGCCAGTTCCAAATACAAAACCGTCGTCACCTGGAACGGCCTTTTGAAAGGAGCTAATAGGTAAGCTTCCTGATATATCATACTCCTTTTGCCAAATCATGGCGCCAGCAGAAGATATTTTGAAAACAACAGATTCTCCGAATCCAGCAGTAGGAACACATAAATAAATTGATCCCATGCGTGACTCTACAACCTTTACTAATCCTTGTGATGCTTGAACCTCTGAATTTGGAAACTCGTAGTTCCACAGTTCATTAAAGTTAGCATCCCACTTTACAAGTTGGAGTGTTCTTAAGCCTGTAGCCTCTTGTGTTCCATATGTAATGTACTCGCCGGTACTCAACTGAATGATTTCGTACAGCTCCCCAGTTTCTTTTACACTGAAGTAAGAGTTGGATTGTGCGTTAATAGTAGCCATCGTGAAAAAACTAAGGCTAAGGATAAGTAGTGGTTTAATTAGATACATAAATTTTGTTTTTTTAGTTGACGTTCAGCTTTATGATTTGGTTGCTTCAGTGAATTTGGTAATTGCTAGTAGTTAGATACTTAATTCCCCTTTCAACACAAGTTGCGCTTGACTTTTTAGGATACAGGTAGTGCCGCTAATTAGTTCTACGTCCATAAATCCAGTTCTTTCAGAACATTGAAACGACTTCAGTATATTTTTATGCAAGCGTGTGCTCCAATATTTCGATAAGAACGTATGTGTTGCTCCCGTTACAGGGTCTTCGTTTGTTCCACTCCAAGGCCAGAAGTACCGCGATTCAAAATCATACTCCGTTTGTTGTGAAAGCGAGGTGACTACCACACCGCTTATTGAAGTAGGGGAGTGTTTTAATTTTTCAAAATCGGGGGATAATTTTTTTAACACTTCACTACTCTCAATCTCTATCAGTAGCATGTTCATTTCCTTGTTAAACGCACTTGTTACTATTTTTTCTATTCCAAGCGCTTTCAGCATTGCTTCAGGAACTTGTTGCGGAACAGTATCGTACACGGGAAACTCCATTTCAATCGTTTTTCCATTCGATTTAATGCGTAAGTCTACTCCCACTATGGTTTTAAAATAAATTAGCTCCAAGTTGGGAAAGCTTTCAAAGAGCACTTTTGCCGACGCTAATGTGGCATGTCCACACAAAGGAATTTCCATTTTGGGTGTAAAATACCGTATCGCATACTGCTGCGCGGCTTCAATTGGATGGATGAATGCCGTTTCCGAAAACCCGAGTTCTTTCGCAATGGATTGCATTTGTTCGTTCTTTAGCGGTTCATGCAGCACGCAAACACCTGCTGGATTGCCACTGAATGGCTTATCGGTAAAAGAATCAACGATATACGTTTCTATTTTCTGGGTCATTTTTAGTGATAGAATGGGTGTTTAAATGAAAGTCAGTCTGCAAATTTAACGAATGACGTGATATTTCCGACATCCGCTTCTTTTTAAGGCAACTA